>Ga0214919_10001430_pt1 | contig 39074 bp, 31 predicted proteins | sample LL1503_MetaG_FD_177994 | JGI IMG/M metagenome (GOLD analysis project Ga0214919, IMG submission 177994) | Freshwater microbial communities from Lake Lanier, Atlanta, Georgia, United States - LL-1503 | ecosystem: Environmental > Aquatic > Freshwater > Lake | place: USA: Georgia | collected...
GAGTGTGTCTCAGCAAGATTAGCGGCGTGCTTCATCACCTTAAGCCTGACATTTGTGTTCTCTATGGAGACCGCGGCGAGGTTCTCGCCACAGCCATGGCGTCAACGGCATTAGGAATCCCGATCGCCCATCTCCAAGGCGGTGATATATCGGGCTCAGTTGATGAGCAAGTCAGACATGCGGTTACAAAGCTATCGCAGTTGCACTTTCCATCCACTGTATTCAGTGGTCGACGTATAGAGCAATTGGGGGAGGAGTCATGGCGGGTTCATGTTGTCGGTGATAACCACATAGACCTCATCGTAGCGGGAGAATACTTGTCATCAGTCGCGGTTGCTACGCAACTCAATCTTGATCCAAGTCAACCTATCGCAGTGGTCTTGCAGCACTCGGAAACCACAGCGCCTGAGGATGCGTACTGCCAGATGTCTGAAACCCTGCTGGCGGTTCGAGAAAGCGGCCTGCAGACGGTAGTTATTCATCCCTGTTCTGATGTGGGATATAGCGGAGTGGTTAAGGCGATAGAGGACCTCGCAACTGGGGATCAATTTCGAGTTTGCGTTAATCTAGAAGCTCAGGTGTTCTGGGGGCTACTGGCCATAGCCTCAGTTTTCGTTGGCAACAGCTCTGCGGGTCTAATTGAAACTCCAACATTCCATTTGCCAGCGGTAAACGTTGGGCGACGTCAAGAAGGTCGTTTGCATTCGGAAAACGTTATCCACGTCCCGCATGATCGCAAAATCATCCACGAGGCCATCCAAAAGGCCATGTTTGACTCTGACTTTCGCCATACGGTGGCTAATTGCAATCAGCCGTTTGGTGATGGTCGGGCCGGTGAGCGCATCGCAAAGGTGTTAAAAGGAGTAAGGCTCGACAAGCAACTTATGATTAAACGCATGACTTACTAATTTTCATGGCTCATCAGATGAAACCAGTCGCTCTTTACTACCGTATCCTGAAGTATCAGCCGGAAAACTATAATTTTATCAATGAGCACTTTGAATTGTTGGAGCTGGAACACCCCGGTGAGAACTTTGACGCTCTCCTAGCGCGGGTTGAGTTGCTATTTGCTCCACTGGGATTTCAGGTTGATGACGATTGCATGGCGCGTTGCCCACGTTTGAAAGTTATTGTGTCGAACACTACCGGAGTGCCCCATATTGATGTTGCAGCAGCAGAGCGGCGAAATGTGGAAGTGTGTGCGCTCCACAATGAACAGGGTTTCTTGGAGGCTATCACTCCTACGGCTGAACATACGATCGGTCTGTTGTTGGCCGCGGCCAGGCGCCTTCCGTGGGCACACCAAGCAGCGAGTGCTGGAAAATGGGATCGTAGGCCTTGGGGTTCGCCACGGATGATATCTCGGTTACGTATGGGTCTCGTGGGTTATGGCCGACTAGGCCGCAAGGTTGGAGCAATTGCTAGGGCGATAGGTATGGATGTGGCATGGTTCGATCCACAGGTGGCGGTTGGGGAGGGGCGCGTGAATGACCTATTGACTTTAGCGGCGCGTTCCGATGTGCTGAGTCTGCACGCGGTAGCCAACGAGCATACCCGTGGCCTAGTCCGTCGACAGGTTCTTGAAGCACTTCCTAAGGGATCCATGGTAATAAATACCGCCCGTGGTGAATTACTCGATACTGACGCGTTGCTTGATTTGCTGGAGAGTGGTCACCTTTGGGCTGCTGCGCTTGATACGATTGACGGCGAATATCAACCAGATTTCCCAGCAAGCTTTGGCACTAGTCGGGTAGCGCGGTATGCACGGGACCATGACAACCTTATTATCACACCGCATATTGGTGGGTCGACAGTAGACGCATGGTATGAAACGGAGTGGCGTGTTATCGAGAAAGCCTGTGGAGTACTTGGGATTAATGTGGCTACGGGTGAGAGGCAATGACAACGTTGGCAGGTGCGCCAGAATGTTGGGTTCTTGTTCCCGCCCGTGGCGGTTCCAAGTCGATTTTAAAGAAAAATATAGTCCCATTAGGGGGACGACCTATGATGACTTGGGGCATTATGGCAGCAAAATCAGTTGGTTGTTGTACGCGGATTGTCTGTTCTACGGATGATTATGAAATCGCCACTGTCGCGCTCAACTGCGGTATTGAGGTTGACAGAAGACCTGCAGTATTGGCTACGGATAGTGCTGCTGTGGCTGACGTAGCCCGCGAGTTCCTTAAGCGACAATTCGTCCTTCCAGAAATACTGATACTAGTACAGCCTACTAGTCCATTCTTGCAACCCGAACACCTGAGTAGGCTCGTTGAGCGGATGATCGCTCACCCTGAATGTAATTCAGGGCAAACAATTACGGAGGTTGGTCACAATTTTCATGCTTGGAACCAACGCATATACGAGACAGGTGAAGTTCATTTCAAATTTGCCAAAGAGCGTAAGACTGCTTACAACAAGCAGAGTAAGCCCAAGCTTTTTACTTTTGGAAATTTGGTTGCTGTCCGTCCGAGAGCTTTGATTGAAGGGTTCGACTTTTTTGCCGAACCGTCCGTTGGTGTTGAGATTAAATGGCCCTATAACCTTGATGTGGACGGCCCAACAGATTTGCATATTGCTGAACTCCTATTGCAAGCTGGAATTGTGGGCTGATTAATCAGGTTAATTAACCGGAGTTATTCATATGGATATATTTGTAAAAGCGACAGAAGTCGCTGGTCATGGAGTTGAGTACCTTTCGCAGGCTGAATTTCAACTTTATCCCTGTCCGATCTGCAATAGTGTCGAGCATCTGCAACCGGTGGCCGAGGTGAGAGCTGGCGATGTAACTGCTGTCGAGTCAGCTTACTGTGTTTCATGCGAGCATCGGTATCATCGTAAATTCCCAACCAAAGAATGGTTGCAGGCTTATTATCAAGAAAAATTTGACAAACCTATTGGATCCGCTAGGAGAACTTCTGGTGTTTTCTCCCTCGCTTATCATCGATTGCGGTCTCGAGTCGGGAAATTTGTCCGTCACGGTCTAGCACAAAATATTCCTAATCGAATATTTGACTTCATGCTTGGGGCTGTGAAGGGTGATTCTGCTTATTACCTGCGCCAAGGCGATATCCAGCGGATCCTTGAGATTGGATGTGGTCGGGGTGATAATTTGGAGTACTTTCGTGAAAAGGGCTTTGATGTTTTTGGCACCGAGGTAAGTCCTGTCCGCCTAGCCGAGTGTGCGGCTAAGGGGCTCAGTGTGTTCTCCACCGGAATAGACAACTTTGACGCAGTGGGTGAATTGGCCCCATTCGACTTTGTTTACTCGACACATGTACTTGAGCATGTAATCGATGTGAATCGACATGTACTAATGGTTTCCAAGCTGCTTCGTCCAGGAGGATTTGCATACATCGAGACACCGGACCTTTCTGGTGAGTCCCTGATTTACCAGACGCATTCGATTTACCATGTCCACACTTTCTCGCTGGCTTCTATGTTGCGTCTACTCGCACGTCACGGACTTCAGGCCGTGCGGGTTGCCGCTGATGGCAATGTGCAAGTACTGGTTAAAAAAATGGCTGTGGGAGTGGAACCTTTGCTATCTGGGCGGGCCTTTCCTGATTCAAGTTTGCCCTATCTACAGGCAATGGCTCGAAATTCTTCGGGGGGTCTTCGGCTGGAATGGGATCACTACCAAATGACGATAAGTAAGTTAGAAGACGGTCGGCAGGTCTTTCAATCTGGGCTTCGTCCCCTTAGTGTTCGGCCAGGCCCAAACAGGTATCGGATAGATTGCGAAGTTACGAATGGATCTAGTGATACACCAATATTCCCAGTCAGAATCATCTATCCAGATCTTATTTCTCCCCCAATATGGTACAAGATTTGAGTTGTAAAATGACGTCTAGGCCTACAGCATTATGAAGAATGCAATCTTTGAGTACATGCGTATTCTTCACTGGCGATGGGTGAAAAATGCAAAAGATGCATTCAGTTACCTTTGGTGCGGACGTCGGTTGGATATTTATGCACAGGCAATTCTTCGTGATCTGTGTTACGACGGAATTGTAATGTCTAAACAACTGACCGACCCTGATTTGCTACTTGAATTAAACACCGAGGCACAAAGGATGTTTAGTGAAAGTTGGGATGCCGCTAAACAGGTACCTTTAAAGTTAATGCCTGATTATAAAGGCGATCGCACTAATATGGATACATTCGAAAACAAGGACTTTTTGGTGAACCTAAGCCCCAAAACCCTATCACTTGATTCGATCTTTTTGCGCTACGCACTACAGCCCAGCTATATTCAGTTAGCCAACGCGTACCTAGGACAAAGGGCTCGTTTACGGGCTGTGCACTTATGGTTGAACTATGCTACGGATGGCGAAGCCGCGTCAACTCAGCTTTTTCATCGGGATGGCGATGATCTGATGAACTTGAAGATATTCACTTATTTGACCGAAGTGCAGGAATGTAACGGTCCGTTTGTCTTCATACCAGGAAGCCAGCCATTAGGTAACCGGCAGATCAATCCGACGAAGACCAATTATGATCGAGTCAACGATGATCAAATGAGCCTAGTTGTTCCGAGAGAGAAGTGGTTAGTGTGCGTTGGAAATGCCGGCGACGTGATCTTTGCAGACACATGCGGATACCACAAGGGCTTAAAACCGACAAAGGGCTATCGTTTGATGTTAATGGTGCATTATGTTTCACGTTCAGCAAGCACAGGAGTGGACTTTTCTCTTCACAATCAGACCGATGGCACGCTATCGGTTGATCAGATGGGTGCACTTTAGTTTTTTCACAAGAGCGTTGGTGAAGAATACCTATTGATCCATTTTGTTTGACGAACAAAATTTCTAATCGAACAATTTTTTAAAGGAATAGAGTATGAAAGTATTAGTGCTGGGTGGTGATGGTTATCTGGGTTGGCCGACAGCGATGTACCTGTCAAACAAAGGATATGAAGTAGCGGTTGTGGATAACATGATTAAGCGTTATTGGGAGGCGGAAATAGGGGTTGAACCGTTGTGTCCGGTACGCCCACTTCCCGTTCGTGTGAAACGATGGCATGAACTAACAGGGAAGACCATTGGCACATATATCGGAGATATTGCTGAAAATCATCGATTTGTGCACAAAGTATTGCAAGAATTTCAACCTGAAGCAATCGTTCATTATGCAGAGCAACCTTCAGCACCATTCTCGATGATGGATCGTGACAAATGTGTGCATACCCAACGAAATAATGTTATGGGAACCCTGAACTTAATGTTTGCAATGCAAAGGCTTAATCCTGACATTCATTTGGTAAAGCTCGGGACTATGGGTGAATACGGCACGCCGAACATTGATATTGAAGAGGGATGGATAGAGGTTGAGCACAAAGGACGTAAGGACCGAATGCTGTACCCCAAGAAACCAGGTTCATTCTATCATCTATCCAAGGTGCATGATTCTGCTAATTTGGAATTTGCCTGCAGAATTTGGGGTATGAGGGTTACAGATTTAAATCAAGGGTGTGTGTATGGTGCAGATACCAACGAAACAAATATGCATGCTGACCTCGGAACTAGTTTCCACTATGACGCTGTATTTGGTACTGTAATTAATCGATTTGTTGTGCAAGCAGTATATGGAACTCCAATGTCAGTCTATGGTAAAGGAGGGCAAACACGTGGTTTCTTAAATATAAGAGACACGCTGCAGTGCGTCGAGCTTGCACTTTTGAATCCAGCTGAGCGTGGGGATTTTCGTGTATTCAATCAGTTCACAGAGCAGTTTTCAGTTAACGACCTGGCAACGCGTGTGTCAAGAGCGGCAAAATCATTAGGGTACAAGGCAGAAATAGACCATATTGCCAATCCGAGAGTTGAGCAGGAAGACCATTACTACAATGCGCTCCACTCAGCTTTGCCGGCCTTAGGGCTAAAGCCACATTTGTTGACGGATGACGTTCTCGTTCACATGCTGGAGTATGCTAAAAAATATCTGGTTCGCATTGACCCAGAGGTGCTCTCACCAAGTATCAAGTGGAAACAAAAATGATAGAGTTCCCCACTCATATTACTATCAATGGACGACCAATAGGGCCAGGAGAACCCTGTTACATAATAGCCGAGGGTGGAGTGTCACATTTCGGACAGATTGCGAAGGCCTTTCAACTAATAGACATGACCATTGAGGCGGGCGCTGATGTGTTCAAAACGCAGCACTATAAAACCGACACATTGGTAGGGCCATCTGCCCCCGAATGGCGAAATCGCTTGCGAAGCAAAGAACTGCCAGATGAGGCAATAGTACAAATGAGAGATTATTGCCTACAAAAAGGAATGCCTTTCTTGTGTACTCCACATGACGAGGATGTTCTCCCATTCTTGGCAGATGAATTGAAAATTGCCGCATTTAAGGTGGGATCTGGCGAGTTGGAAAACTGGCCCTTTTTGGAGAAAATTGCAAGCTATGGCCGCCCCATAATCTTGTCAACTGGAATGCACGAGCTGGAACAAATCAAGGATTCTATGAATATTCTTCAAGCAAATGGATGTGAAGAGTTAGCAGTGTTGCACTGTATTACAAATTACCCGGCAGCACCGGAAAATATTAATTTAACAGTAATGCAGCAGATACGAGATTTATTTTCAGGCCCAGTAGGTTACTCGGATCACACAGTAGGAACTGCTGTGCCACTTGCCGCTGTAGCGCTTGGAGCAAACTTACTTGAAAAGCATATTACGATCGACAGGGATGTTCCTAATGCGCAGGACTGGAAGGTTTCATGCGATCCATCAAATTTCAATGCATTTGTTAAAGATATTCGAATTATTGAAAAGGCAATTAGTGGTGGTAGAAAAATAATATCAGAAAATGAAAGAGATTCAATTAAATGGGCGAGAAAAAGCATAACGGCTGCTGAGGATATACCAGCTGGGGCAACTCTCGTAAAGGAAATGTTTAAATATCAACGGCCTGGAATGGGTATATCTCCAGCACAAATAAAATCAGTAATCGGAAAAAAAACCAATAGGAAAATAACTGTTGGCGCTATTTTAAAAGGTGATGATTTTGATATTAGTTAAAATCATGATTTTTATTATGAAAATCAATTAATTGAGTATTAAATAAATTTTGTACCGGACAAGAGTTTAATTGGTAATCAAAAACATACTCCAAATATAACGTATGAATAAATGATTGCCTAATTATAGAGTATAGTATTTGAAGATGGGTTTGATCATATAAATATATACAAGGAATATTAATGACTATGGATAATCAAGCTGGTGATTTCGAAGTAGAAATCTGGTTATGTGATTTAACATACACGCAGCAAACAATATCTTCTGATGTAATGCCGGCGGCAATAGGTGGAATTGCAAGTTATCTACGAGAGAATAGTAATTTTAAAACAAATGTAAAATTAATCAAATTCCCTGAAAAATTATTAGCAAATCTGTTGGCTGAATCGTTGCCCAAAATAATTGGATTTTCAAACTATATATGGAATTTAAATTTGTCCTTGGCTTTTGCTAGACATATTAAGAAATTAAATGACAATGTTATTATAATAATGGGCGGGCCAAATTTCCCAACAGACGAGACAGAGCAACAGGATTTTTTAAGAAAATATAGAGATATTGATATTTATGTTACTGGTGAAGGTGAACTGGCTTTCTGCGATCTTGTCTCCAGATTGCACAAGGTGAATTTTGAACTGGCAAAGCTTGAGAATGGAGTGCCGTCAACTTGTCGAGTATTAATCGATGGATCATTTGAAAGCACAAAAAGTACTGAAAGGATAAAGAATCTGTCAGTAATACCATCTCCATACGTAAACGGTTCTTTAGATGAGTTTTTTGATGGGGTAATGTTACCAATTATTCAAACTAATCGAGGGTGCCCATTTGGGTGTACTTTTTGTGTAGAAGGTGAAAAATACTACTCAAAAGTAAATAGCAACGGACTTGATAAAATATATAGTGAAATTGACTACATTGCGTTAAAAATGTCTGAGCTCGCAAAAGTAAGCAGCTGTCGGATGGATCTGCATATTGCAGATTCAAATTTTGGGATGTATTCGCAAGATATAGATATTTCTAAACATATAGCGAAAAAGCAATCTGAACTAGGATATCCACAATATATTAATGTTGCAACCGGTAAAAATAAAAAAGATAGAGTTCTGGAATCTGCGAAAATTCTAAATGGTGCATTACGGTTGTCAGGCTCTGTTCAAACGCTTGATAAGCAAATACTAATTAATATTGGTCGTCAGAATATTAAAGAGGAGGAGGTAATTTCACTGGCTCTTGAGGCTAGTAGCATAGGTGCAAATAGTTATTCTGAGATAATACTCGGTTTACCGGGAGATACACTAGCCTCGCATTTCGATACTATAAAAACGATCGTTGAGGCTGATTTTAATACAATTGCCTTGTATCAATGTATGCTACTACCTGGCACAAATATGGCCACAAGAGAGAGCGTCAAAAAATGGGGGATGAAAACTAGTTATAGAGTTCTTCCGCGTTGTTTTGGAAGCTATGAAATTGGGGGGGAAGTACATTCTGTTGCAGAAATCGAGGAAATTTGTATATCTAATGATTCGCTAACATTCCAGGATTACCTAAGTTGTAGGAAGATGCATTTGGTAATTAATTTATTCTATAACGATGGTGTCTTTAAAGATGTTTTGCGAATTCTGGAAAAAAACTCGATATCAAAATACGAATGGATGGATGCCATTTGGCGATATCAAGATAATAATGATTTCAATGGTTTGGTTGATGAGTTTATTAATGAAACGAAAAATGAGCTTTGGGAAACAAAGGAGGATTTAGAGTGCTTTATTCGTTCACGAGAAAATATTAAGAAGTATATTGATGGTGAATTAGGTTCAAACTTAATTTTTAAATATAAATCTATTGCATTAATTGAGAGCACGCAGATGCTGGCTGATGTTGCAATCGCAACCCTCAGTATGGTTGTGAGTTCAAGGGGGGCAAGTCCACATTTACTACCGTTATGTATAGATCTCATTGAAGCCGCTAAACTGCGAATGACTGATATTTTCGTAAATCACGAAAGAGTAAAAGAGAGATCATTTACATATGACGTAGAGAAAATTTGGAGAGAACGAGTAATATTAAGTCCAGAGGAATATAAATTACCAAATCCGAAAGTAATTTCATTTATTCTGACTGATGAACAGAAAAAAATTGTACATAATTATATTGGAATCTACGGTAGTCATACGCCTGGTCTTAGTCGTATTTTAAGTAAAGTGTATGTAAAAAAATTGTACAGAATACCAGTTGATGTCAAAGTGGCATTAGAAGAAAAAGAAATATTGATTGGTTCCGCAAGGTTATCTGGTTTAAACGAGTTTTGACAATGTAAACTCTGTTATTAGCATTTCTGAAGAGATACCTTGAGTGGAGCAAGAAAAATATATACATAAATAATCCAAGGTAAGTTTGCAGAAATAACAATTAAAATTCAAGGCAACAAGGCAATGGGTATTAATATAATATATAATTGTTCAAATAATGTTTAAAATAATAGTTGCATTTATAACGTTAGTGAAAATCTCACCGCGAGCTTTTATTAATTATTGGTTAGGTTCCTTTAATAAGTTAGGGTATCTATCGGAGATTATCGCAGCCGAAAAAATGGTCTATGAGTCTGTGAGAAAAAACAGCGGAAAGGCTGGCGAGAATGTAATAGCATTCGTGAGCTTTTTGCCACTACCCTTTTGTTTTAAGATGGAAGGATTAATGTCAATTGCTTTAAAACGAAAAGGATGCCACACTGTAGTTTTTAGCAATCTGGCATCACATCGATTTGTTCGTGAATTCCATAAAAAAATATATGGAAATGAGATAGTTCTTTTAGAAAGCTTTCTAAGGCCAACCTTAGTTGAATCAGTTGAGTCCGATATTGACAGAATGTTAAGTGTAAAAACAGGACTTATTAGTCAACTTAAAATGTACAAATATCGTGATGCAAATATTGGGTTGCATGTACTAGCCACTTTATCAACAGATATTGTGCATGGGAAAGTGGAAGTAAATATTGAAAGTCTGAGGCGTATTCGCCGTATGCTCATTCGTTCTGCGCATTATGTAGATGCGGCAGATAGAGCACTAAAAGAAATTAAGCCGAAATTGGTTATTGGAGTAGAAAGAGGTTTCGTGGGTACTTCTGAGATATTCTACGCATCATTAAATAATAATGTAAAGTATATGCAATGGGTTGCAAGTCATGAACCCAACTCATTGATGATGAAAAAATATGACTGGAGTAACTTTAGAATGCATCCCTTTTCTCTGAGTAAGAAAACTTGGGAGCATGTCAAGGAAATAGAATGGAGTTCAGAAGATGCTTGTAATTTAAAAAGTAAATTTGAACAGGGTTATAAGGATGGAGTATGGTTCAAGCAAAAATTTCTGGACCTTATTGGGAATCATAAACACAAGGCGAGATCAGATTTGGTTAGCGATCTTAAGCTTGATTCAAATCTTAAAATTGCAGTCATTTACTCGCACATATTGAGTGATGCTAACTTATTCTATGGTGAGGATATTTTCGAATCAGGATTTGAGGAGTGGATGATTGAGACAATAAAGGCGGCTGAGCAGTGTAAAGATGTAAACTGGATACTCAAAATACATCCTGCAAATATTTATAGAAATGCAAAATCGGGATATGTTGGAGAGTATGGCGAGCTTTTGTCTATTAAAAACCATTTTGACAAAGTCCCTGACTTTTTGAAAATAGTCTATCCGGATGATCCTATAAGTCCTTTATCATTTTTTCAGGGTACAGATTATGCAATAACTGTGCGTGGTACAATTGGAATTGAAGCGCCAGTTTATGGCGTAACAACGTTAACTGCGGGATCCGGGCGCTATTCAGATCTTGGTTTTACTATTGACTCAAATTCCAAAGAGGAATATTTGCAGCGAATTCGAAAATTAAATGATGTGCCTACGATTGATGCTGATTCAATAAGACTGGCACAGATTTTTGCATCAACTTTATTCAATGCTAGGCCAACAAGATATGGGAATATATTCAAAGATTCATTCCCCAGAGCGGTCAATCATCCTGGACATAGGGATCTTAAGTTTTTAAAAGATGACCTTGAAGATGCGCTAATTGATGTTCAAGTCCAGGATCTTGTGAAATTTATTGAATCGGACGAGGAAGATTTTCTTAAAGAGGTTTGACGGCGTCTTGAAGACCCATTCAAAAATTAATGAATATAGATTTAAATGAAAATCAAATGTATTTTGTGTGAGTCCTCAAATGTTATCGCAACAAGAAAAGTTGATGTCGAGCAATTAAAGGTTGTGTACTCGATAGCTAATATAGATATATCTCCTGATGTGAAAGGGTTAACAGAAATTGTGCTCTTTAACTGCTCGGATTGTCAGTGTGGTTTTTTTTCGCCTACTAACCATGGGACTCAAGAATTTTATGAGCAATTACAAGGGATGCCTTGGTATTATCCTGAAGACAAGAGCGAATTTGAATTAGCTAGCAAATATATAAAAAACAACGATAGCGTGCTTGAGATTGGATGCGGTGCGGGAAACTTTGCAAGATATGTTAATCAAGAAAAATATGTGGGCTTAGAGTATACTAGTATGGCAGTTAAGCTAGCCAGATCAAAAGGTTTGAATGTTCTTAGCGAGTCAATTGAGATATTTTCCGAAAAAAATAAAAATATTTTCGATATTGTATGTTTCTATCAGGTATTAGAGCATGTAGCAAAGCCCGGTGAATTTTTGAGATGTGCAATTAAATGCTTAAAACCTGGAGGCTTAATGATTGTATCTGTGCCAAGTGAAGATTCTTTTTTGGCATTATCGGTCAATAATATTCTTAATATGCCTCCGCATCATATAACGAGATGGAATGACCAGGCCTTACTAAATTTGACCAACCTGCTGGATATGGAGTTGGTGCGTATTCAGCACGAGATATTATCTGATCTTCATCTGCAAGGATATTTGCAGGCAATAGTATTGCGTTTGTTGTCCTCAAAGTATCGTGTTGAAACGCCGTTGCTTGACTTGAGTTTCTCTTATAAGTTGAGAGTGAAGATGGGTCAAATATTGATAAAATTATTTCTGCCTGTTTTCCAGAGCAAATTTTTACGGCCTTATGGGCATTCTGTTACGGCCATTTATCGTATTAGAAAGCATTAAGCTTGCAGTCTTATTTTCTGCTTTTCAGTTTTTTGAAACAGAAAGTATCGAGATGCGCAGGTTAATTTCAGTTGGCTACTATCAAACTTATCAGATACTGTTGTCGTTATGATTGTCTTGGTCGGCCCTTCTAGTTTTTTGGCACGAGAGTTTCTGAAGTTGTCGAATGGATTCCCAATTGTTTCCTTAAAGCATTCTGAATTTTCGCGCATACAAGATATTCCCAATGTCGAATGTGTAATCAACTTTGCATTTGCACCAGAGTTATACACTCAAGACTATAGGACTGCACTCGACATCGACTCGAAACTGGGGCGGTATGTGGCCGGGAAAGGAATTCACTACGTAATGGTCAGTTCCAGGAAAGTTTATAGCCATGACGCTCAGTGGAATGCGAGGGAAGATTCCCCCGCAGCAGGGCAAGATGCATATGGACGAAACAAACTTTTAATTGAAGAGTCACTAATTAAGATACTCGGTAATAATTTAACAATATTAAGGCCCGGCAACGTTATCGGCTTTGAACGACAACCGGAGAGAGTGCGTTTTGGTGCGTACTTATTGAATCAACTTGCGAGCAATGGAGAAATTAGGTTAACGGTTAGTCCGTTTGTTCGGCGCGATGTCGTGCCTGTAGACTATTTTTGCGAGGTGCTTGCAGAGGTCGTAGTTCGTAAACCAGGCGGTATTTTTAATGTGGGTGCAGAGCAGGCTCTGGAAGTTGGAAAAATTGCCTTATGGATGCTGGATGGCTTTGGGCATGGCAAATTGATTGTTGAGAGTTCGGCTGAGATTGATGAATTTCAATTGGACTCAAGAAAGTTGGCTACAGAGTTTGGTTTGACTTGCAATGCTGTGCGCTTACAGCACTTTTGTAAAAAACTTGGCGCAATGCTAAGAGCGGAAATCAGAAATAATGTCCCAAGAAATTAGACGGACTGTTTACTGCACTATTTTTGACGACAACTATTTGGGTCGTGCGATAGCCTTGTATGAATCGTTGATGCGTGTAAACCAAGATGCGATATTTGCATTCTTCTGCATTGATGCCAATTCAGTTCGGCTTTTGACTGAACTGAAGCTTGAGCGAGCTGTCATTGTTGGTCATGAAGAGTTTGCAACGCCTGAATTGCTAGCAGTTAGGCCACTGAGAAGCCAGGGCGAGTACTGTTGGACATGCAAGCCCATTGCACTTCTTCACCTGATGCGATGTATTCCAGATGTGGATTGGGTTGCATATGTTGACACAGACATGATGTTTTTTGGTGACCCGGATGAAGCTTTGCCAGGACCAGGCGACCACTATTTACTGGCACCACATCGATTTCATCCGGATTTCTCAGAATACGAAAAGTCTGCTGGGAAACACAACGCCGGATATGTCGCAGCCCGTTGCACGGCGCAAGGAGAGCAGGCTATTTCGTGGTGGAAGGCCCGTTGTATTGAAAGTTGCAGTTTCATACCAACCCCAGATACTTTCGCAGATCAAAAATACCTGGATCAGATGGCTGGTCTGTTTCCATTTGGAGCTTCGGCGCACCACATAGGCTTGAACGTGGCCCCCTGGAATGTGGAGAATTTCATTGTTTCCAACGTCACCGGTAAGGTGTGCGTTGATAATATTCCGCTTCTGCTATATCACTTTCAGGGGCTGCAGCTATTTGTTAATGGGACTGCTTCTCTCTATATCGGTGACATGCGCATCAATGAAGCACTCAGAGTCAATGTGTATGGGCCTCATCTGAGTGCTCTAGTGAATGGATTTAAAAGACTTCGGGAAATTGACCCCGAATTTGCGAGGGGCCTAGTAGGGCAACGCAAGTACTTGGGTAACGTTGTGACGCGAGCGCTGAAGGTAATTACGAGGAAGGCCAATGTCGTGCCCTTCAAAATTGCATGAATACTGAAAAGGAGGTTCCACAGTTTGTATCACCTCGCATTTTGTTTCTTACCTCATCAGCTTTCAACAACGTGACCGGTGGTGGAATTACCTTCACGAACCTGTTTCAAGGATGGCCAACTGATGATATAGCGACAGTGCATTCTGACACTGTGGCGGTGACGACTGACGTGTGCCATAAGTATTTTTGCCTGACAAAGCGCGAGATTCATCGTTGGGGTTGGCTAAGGTATCTATCTGCAGGTGTTGCTTCAAGAGAACTGCCGACTATCGGGTCTGTAGTTAAAAAGCAAAAAAACAAATATCGAATCCTCCACCAGATCAAGGCTTTACTTTTTGGAGACGGCATCCCTCAGCAGACGTGTCTTAGCACCGAGTTGGAGGCGTGGATTTCAAAATTCCAGCCCAGTATCTTGTATACGATACTAGGCTCAAACGAGATGATGGAACTCGCTGACAAGCTGCGGGTACGGTTTCATTTGCCTCTGGTCATCCATATCATGGACGACTGGCCTTCCGCTATTTATCGAGGCGGACTTCTTTCATTCCTGCAGCGACGCAAGAAAGACCGCTTACTTCATCACCTTGTGAAGGTTGCCGTATCCCGGTTTGCAATATGCAAAGACATGGCTGAAGCTTACGAAGTTAGATACAAAGCCCCATTCAGGTGGTTTCAAAATGCAATCGATGTAAGCGCGTGGCAACAGTTTGCTAAAGATCCATCAAAGGTCGGTTCGCCGATTCGGGTTGCCTATATTGGCTCTGTATTTCCTTCTGCACAGTTGGAAAGCTTGATCGATTGCTGCAACGCAATCCAAGAGCTTCATGATGAAAGCTTCCCAATTCAAATGGAAATCTACAGCCCTAGCCACTTGGCGGAGCAATATAGAGAGCGCTTGGTGGTTGGAGGCGCAATTGCCTTGCAAGACACTATTTTGGATGATGAGGTTTTTTTTCGTACATTGCAGTCCGTGGATATATTGGTGTTGCCCGTGAACTTTGATGCAAGCACTATCAATTACATCCGTTATTCGATGCCCACCAAAGTTCCTGCCTATCTCACAGTTGGTACTCCAATACTTGTGTATGGACCCGCGGAAGTGGCGCAAGTCTCTTACGCAACAAAATCCGGATGGGGGATGCCTGTCACCATAAGAGATATGAAATTACTCAAACTGGTCTTCAAACGGCTTGCAACTGATACCAACTTGCGACAGAGTCTTTCGGACCGTGCGCGCCAAATGGCTGCAGTTCACCACGATGCGCGTGTGGTGCGCGAGCAGTTTCAGGCCTGCCTTATTGCTGCTTCGGTAAACAACGTCGACCTAAAATAAATCAGCTCTGACGGACATTGCATGGATAGAACTTACAAAAAAATATTGATCGTGTTTGGAACGCGGCCTGAAGCCATCAAGATGGCCCCGGTTTTAAAGAGGCTGCGTCAGTCTGCAGGTACGCAAGTTTTCGTGTGTGTGTCAGCACAACATCGACAGATGCTAGACCAAGTGTTGGAGTTGTTCGAAATTCGGCCTGACTATGACCTCAACTTGATGTTGCCTAACCAAACACTGGCAAGTCTGACTGCCCTGGTACTAACGGGGATCAGTGAGGTTTTGGAGACTTTAAAGCCTGACTTGGTGCTCGTTCATGGCGATACGTCTACAGCCTTTGCGACTTCCCTTGCTTGCTTTTATAAAAAAACTAAAGTTGCACACGTTGAGGCAGGCCTGCGCTCAGGCAATATACATTCGCCTTGGCCTGAAGAGTTAAATCGGCGAATGGTGAGTCAGATGGCTTCCTTTCACTTTGCGCCTACCTCACTAGCCAAATCAAACTTGCTGCACGAAGGGGCTGTATCAAGCGCTATCTGGGTTACTGGCAACACTGTGATTGATGCGTTACTAGACATCGTCAACCGCATTTCTGCAGATTCAACATTGGAGGCCGAGTTAGCCAAAACAATGCCGTGGCTTGAAGATCCGCAGCGGAGACTTATCTTGGTGACCGGACATCGGCGGGAAAATTTTGGTGAAGGTATTGAAGGTGTTTGCAGAGCACTCCGCAAGTTGGCATTGGATCCCAACGTAGTGATTGTTTACCCGGTGCATCCGAATCCCAATGTGATGGAGCCGGTGCACCGGCTTCTGGACAACGTTGCAAATGTGTACCTGATCCCGCCTATGGAGTATTTATCATTCGTCTATTTGATGACCAAGGCCTACCTGATCATTACCGATTCAGGGGGAATTCAAGAAGAAGCGCCTTCATTAGGCAAGCCGGTTCTTGTGATGCGCGATACCACCGAGCGCCCCGAAGCGGTTGCGGCGGGTACGGTGCGCATTGTAGGTTCTAGCGAAGCACGAATTCTGGAGGAGGCTAAGCGCCTATTGTCGGACCCCGCCCACTATGCGCTCATGGCCACTGCACATAACCCGTATGGCGATGGCCATGCGGCAGAGCGGATCGTTAAAGCTATTGAAGGACAAGGTTTGGTACATGAGTTTGCATAAATCGAAAGTATCGGTGATTGGGCTGGGTTACATCGGGTTGCCTACCGCAGCTGTTCTTGCAAGTGTGGGGCATGATGTGGTTGGCGTTGACGTCAGCCAGCGCGTAGTTGATGTGGTGAATCGTGGCGAGGTACACATTGTGGAGCCCGACTTGGATGGTTTGGTACGTGGGGCAGTCATCGCTGGACGCTTGCGCGCGGTGACCCAAGTGGAGCCCTCGGATACTTTCATCATCGCGGTACCCACGCCCTTTAAAAATGCTAACCAGCCTGACTTGGCCTATGTGGAGGCTGCCGCCTGCGCTATTGCACCTCAGCTCAGGGAGGGCAACTTGGTCATATTGGAATCAACGTCACCGGTTGGCACTACTGAGAAGCTTGCCACATGGCTAGCCAGAGAGCGCCCAGACCTGAGGTTTCCTTGCAGGTCAGATTCTTCGGTGTCAGTTACCGCCGCCAATGTCAGTCTCGCCTATTGCCCCGAGCGTGTTCTGCCCGGCAGTATTGTGTTGGAGCTGGTTCGGAATGACCGAGTGATCGGAGGGCTAACGCCTGCGTGTACCGAACGTGCGGTGCAGCTCTATGCGTCGTTTGTTCGTGGGCAGTGTGTAAAGACCGATGCGCGTACCGCTGAAATGACCAAGCTCACGGAGAATGCATTCCGTGACGTCAATATTGCCTTTGCGAATGAACTTTCCGTAATTTGTGATCAATTAGGTATCAATGTATGGAACTTGATTGGGCTGGCCAATCGCCACCCTAGAGTCAACATACTTAACCCAGGCCCCGGTGTGGGCGGGCACTGCATAGCGGTGGACCCGTGGTTTATTGTGGATTCAGCCCCCGAAGCTGCGCGACTGATACGAACTGCGCGACAAGTAAATGATGACAAACCCCATTGGGTGGTTGCAAAAATTGAACAGGCCGCTTCGGCGGCACAAGCGCGCACAGGTCGCGGTGTCACCATTGCTTGTTTGGGCTTGGCCTTTAAGGCGAATATTGATGACTTGCGAGAAAGTCCATCGCTGGAGATTGTGAAACAAGTGGTTGCAAGGCAGTTGGCACAGCGTGTTCTGGTGGTGGAGCCTTACATAGATGAGCTGCCGACGGGGCTTGTAGGTCGGTCAGAGGTTGAACTGACAGATACTGGGCAGGCTTTGCGCGATGCGGACGTTGTCGTGCTGTTGGTGGATCACTCGCAGTTCATGTCCGTGGATCGGAGCAGTCTTGCAGACAAAGTAGTGATAGACACAAGAGGATCTTGGCGATGAAGCAAGTCATGGTGAGCAGTGGTGCCGTCAGGCTTGAAGAAGTTCCCGCGCCTTTGGTGGAGCCGGGTACGGTGCTGGTCAGAACACACCATTCATGTATATCTATAGGTACCGAAATGTCCGGGGTTAGGTCATCAGGAGCTTCTTTGTGGAAGCGTGCTCTGCGACAGCCTCAGCATGTTCGCAAAGTCATTGACATGGTGCTGTCCGATGGCTTGGCCTACACCCGCAGATTGGTGCAAGAGCGCCTTTCCATTGAGCAACCCACGGGGTATTCCGTCTCTGGTGTTGTCGTGGCGGTAGGTGCCGGTGTAGAGGATTGCGCTCCAGGAGACCGCGTAGCCTGTGCAGGTTCACAGTGCGCTTTCCACGCAGAGGTGGTGCGCATTCCCAGAAATCTATTGGTGCACATACCAGAGAGTGTGGGGTTTGACGAAGCATCCTCCGTTGCGCTAGGTGCCATCGCAATGCAGGGCGTGCGCCGTGCGAACCCTACCTTGGGTGAGACTTTTGTCGTCATTGGTTTGGGTGTGCTGGGGCAACTCACGGCGCAAATTCTCAAGGCCAATGGTTGCAGGGTGATTGGTATTGATTTGGATAGAGACCGTTTGGCGCTGGCCCAAAAACACGGCATGCATTGGGGAGTCCATCCGGATGATGGGAGCGATGTGCAAAGCGTGGCGCGCTTATCGGGTGGCATAGGAGCGGACGGCGTCATCATTACTGCAGCTAGCCCGTCGGATGCAATTGTTTCCACTGCTTTCCAAATGTGCAGGAAGAAAGCACGGGTCGTATTGGTGGGGGATGTGGGGCTGAACCTGCAGCGTGCCGATTTTTACGTGAAAGAGTTGGATTTTCTTATTTCCACCTCTTACGGGCCTGGACGGTATGACCAAGCCTACGAAGAAGGCGGCGTGGACTATCCCGTTGAGCAGGTGCGCTGGACAGAAAACCGAAACATGGGTGAATACCTGCGCTTGCTTGCAGATGGAATCGTTGCGATTAAGCCCATGATCGCCGCAGTGCATGACATTGATAACGCCGCTATTGCCTACGGTTCGCTTCAATCCAATACGGACAAGCCCTTAATGGTGTTGTTGTCGTACCCGCACAAGAGTGTGGAAGCGGGCCCACGCATTCATTTGTCAACAAGTTCAAAGAACGTCACGACAGACAAGATTCGCATGGCCCTGATTGGCGCAGGCGGCTTTGCCAAAGGCGTGCATTTGCCTAATCTGGTGGAGTTGAAGTCGGAATATGTATTGCGTGCAGTGGTGAGCCGCACCGGGCACAACGCAGCCTCCACAGGCAAACGTTTTGGTGCTGATTACTGCACGACCGATTACCAAGAGGTCTTGGCCGACAAAGAAATAGACGCAGTCATCATTGCAACCCGGCACGATAAACATGGGTCTATGGCGCTAGAGGCTTTGAAAGCGGGCAAGCATGTGCTGCTCGAAAAGCCCTTGGCGTTGGAAGAGTCAGAGTTGGTAGCGCTGGAAGCGTTCTTTGCCGATGGCACTGCTGCAAAACCTGTATTGCTTACCGGATTCAATCGGCGTTTCTCCCCCTATGCAGTGGCCATCGCAGAGCAGCTTGCGAAGCGCTCCAACCCCATGATCATCAATTACCGGATGAATGCGGGGTACATCCCACTAGGCCACTGGGTGCATGGTGCAGAAGGTGGTGGCAGGAACCGCGGAGAGGCCTGCCATATATACGATCTGTTCACTTTTCTGACGGGATCCGTAGTTGCGTCGGTGCAAGCCAGTGCGATTGTTCCGAGAACAGGCTACTTTTCAGCGGCGGACAACTTTGTGGCCAACCTTACTTTTGAGGATGGATCAGTAGCCACGCTAACCTATACAGCGTTAGGAACGGCAGAATTCCCCAAAGAATCCATGGATATTTTTGTGGATGGCAAAGTCATCTCTCTTGACGACTATCGTCGCCTATCCACTTGTGGTGCAAAGCAGAAGCTTTTGGCAACGCGCACCAGCGAAAAAGGGCAATTGCAGGAGCTAGTGGCTTTTGCTGCAGCCGTGAAGTGGCGTGCGCCTTGGCCCATACCTTTGTGGCAACAAATGCAAGCGACACGGATGAGCTATGAGATTGAACGTCTGCTACACCCGAGGTAAATGAATTGAGTAACGAGCAACACACCGGGAGTGCGAAGTGAATTTGAATGACAAGGTAAGAACCTATTGGGAAAAAGAGCCTTGCGGCAGTGGCACCCTCATTGTGGGTGAGCTGGAGCCAGGCACCAAAGCATGGTTTGAAAAAATAGAGAGCCACCGCTATGCGGTGGAGCCGATGATTCATGCGATTGCGCAGTTCCCAAGGCACCATGGTAAAAAATTGCTAGAAGTTGGCGTGGGCGCAGGGACCGATCATCTGCAGTGGGCGCGGGCAGGCGCGGAGTGTTTTGGCGTGGACTTGACGCAAGCGGCCATTGATACCACCCAATCCAGATTTGCAATGTACGGTTTCAAAACCAATCTGCAACGGGTGGATGCTGAAGTGCTGCCGTTTCCAGATGCATCGTTTGACATTGTGTACTCTTGGGGTGTGATTCATCACTCGGAAAAACCCGAGGCCATCGTTGCGGAAATTAAGCGCGTGCTCAAGCCCAGCGGTATGTTCATCGGTATGTTGTACGGACGGAGATCCTCCTTGGCATTTAAGTATTGGGTGCGTTATGCACTTCTTTTGGGTAAGCCGTGGCAAAGCTTTGCCGATGTGGTTTGGAATCGCATGGAGAGCATAGGCACCAAGTCTTACACCGTTGCTGAACTTCAAAAACTGTTTTCTGTTTTCGAGAAAACAGAAACGATACCGACCATTACCAAATACGACACCGACCATTGGCCTCAATGGTTGAGTAAATTTTTTCCAGACTCATGGGGTTGGTACATCGGGGTTAGGGCGCAGAAATAGTGTGTGCCATCGTTGGTTCGCTGGTACTTCCCGGCTCTGATTTCGCCATTACAGAATCCTTCATCGCAGGGATGCGCGACACCATGGCCCATCGGGGGCCCGATGGGGTTGGTGCATGGGTGGCTGAAGATAGACGCGTGGGCTTAGGGCACCGACGCTTGTCCATCATCGATCTATCGGAAGTTGCCGGACAACCGATGAGCACTCCAGATGGCAGCCTTCGTTTGGTTTTCAATGGTGAGATCTACAACCATGCTGAGATACGCAAAGAGCTTGAGTCCTTAGGAGTGCTGCAATGGATGACCAATCATTCGGATACTGAAGTCATACTGCATGCATTTGCACGGTGGGGGATTGAGTGCCTCCATAAATTCCGTGGAATGTTCGCGATTGGAATTTGGGACGAAAAGAAACAGCAGTTGTGGTTGATTCGTGACCGAATGGGCGTAAAGCCTCTTTACTTCAGCGTGCACAACGGCCGGATCAACTTTGCTTCAGAAATCAAAGCGTTGCTGAAAGACCCTCAGCAAAAGCGCTCTGTAAATGAGAACGCGCTTTTTCACTATTTGTCATTTCTCACCACGCCCGCTCCCGATACGCTGTTTGAGGGCATTAAGAAATTACATTGTGGCTCGTGGCTCAGAATCGATGCCGATGGCACCATGACCATGCAGCGGTACTGGGACGTGTTGGATTTCAGTGCTCCTGCCCCCGATCGTTCGGAGGCCGATACCGCGGCGAAAATTCTGGAAGAGTTAAGAGTTGCTGTCAAATTACGCAAGGTGAGCGATGTGCCGGTAGGCGTATTTCTATCCGGCGGCATTGATTCCAGCACCAATGCGGCGCTGTTTAGTGATGGCGACGGCGAGCGGGTAAAAACCTTTTCTATTGGTTATGCGGGCTCCTACGACAGTAACCCAGACGAGTTGGTTTACGCCAAGCTCGTAGCCGCTGGTGTGAATGCGGACTACCACGAGAAAGTGCTCACGGTCGAAGACCTGATTAATTTCTTGCCTGAAATGGTGCGACTGCAGGATGAGCCCATTGCTGATCCCGTGTGTTTTCCAATCTACTTTGTCTCCAAAATGGCACGCGATAACGGTGTCGTGGTTTGCCAGGTGGGTGAAGGGGCTGATGAGCTTTTCTGGGGGTATCCGGGTTGGAGGACAGCGCTACGTCTGCAGCAGCTCAGTGATTTGCCTTTGCCACGCTTTCTTAAAAAAATCGGTTTGACCGTACTGAGATCTTTAGGCAAAGATCTTTCCTTCCCCTATGAGTGGCTTCGGCGTGGTGCCGTAAGGCAATCGATTTTTTGGGGTGGTGCGGAAGCGTTCACGCAGACGCACAAGCAGCGGCTGTTGTCTCCTAGGCTGCGAGCGCAGTTGGCAGGGCGAACCTCGTGGGATGCCATTTCACCGATTCGCCAGCGATTTGATGCCAAGGCGAAAGATGCATCCAACCTTAACTGGATGACCTATCTTGATTTGAATCTTCGATTGCCCGAGCTGCTGCTAATGCGGGTGGACAAAATGAGCATGGGTGTCAGTCTAGAAGCTCGGGTTCCCTTTCTCGACCATAAGCTGGTCGAGCTGGCTATGGGTATTCCGCAGAGCATGAAAACAAAAGGCGGGACCTTAAAGTACATCCTGAAAAAAGCAGTTCGCGACATAATTCCTGATGTGATTTTAGATCGTCCCAAGCAGGGTTTTGGCGTTCCTATTCATGAATGGTTTCTAGACAAGTTGGGCACTGAAATTGCGGCAGAACTTACCGACTTTTGCTCTCGCACTGACTTTTTCGACCCAATAGAGGTGCAGCGTCTCATCAAAGAACGCAAGGCGGCACAGGTTTGGTACCTGTTTAATTTTGCTTTGTGGTGGAAGGAGTACATACGTGAGTGAATGCACATACGGACTCCAGAAGCGGCTGGATTTCGTTACTAATGTAATCTCCATTACGCAACCATCAAGAGTCTTAGATGTCGGCTGCGGAACGGGTGTTAATTTAACGGAGCTGCTTGCGCAACAGTTTCCTCAATCACACTTTACCGGTATTGATAGTGATGCAACTAGCATTGCGTTTGCGAAGAGTAACTGTAAAGCTAAGAATGTTCAGTATTTGATTCAGTCTGACGCGCTTGATTTGGGTCATTTCGATTTGGTAATTGCGTCCGAGGTGATAGAGCATGTGGAGGATCCTGTTGGATTTTTACAGTTTCTTAGGTCGAGCTTAACGTCAACTGGATTTGTAGTGTTGACCTTGCCAAATGGATATGGTCCTTACGAGTTGGCATCGTTGGTCGAGACCTTGATGCATTTAACGGGCGTCTATTGGATTTTGCGTGCGCTCAAGCGCGTGTTGATTCACAAGCCTGCAGTATTGGCAACGGTTGATACTTTGGCTATTAGTCCGCACATCAACTTCTTTACCAATTCATCGGTTCGCTCATTGATTGCGGCGAGTGGATTTTGGATAACGAAGTTTCGCCCGAGAACATTCCTTTGCGGTTTTGGTTTTGATCATTTGATTAAGTCTAAGCGGCTTGTTGCGTGGAATGCGGAAGTGTCAGATCGCATGCCGGCACAATTTGCAAGTGCATGGATGTTTTTGTTAACCCCAACAGAATCAACCAGATCCTTTGTGTACCAACGGAGTTATGGTGCTCGCTTGCGGCGTTTTCTCAATGAAAAGCGTTGGAAGTTGAGATGATGTATCGCACTGCGCTTTTGTAGTGAGAGCAGCAAGCATGGTTGCAACCTTGCCGGTTAGAGTATTAAGGCGGCTAAAAAGGGATGGGCGTAGCCTGCTGCACAAGACAGCGGCACATATCTGGTCGACCTACCCATCTCTACAAGACAAGGGCGCAGGCCGATTAGCGCAACGGTTTTCATTTATGGATGCTGATTTTGTGCGTCGCTTGAGCCAAGAGTTTCCAGGCTATCCCCCCCTGGTATTTGCACAAACCGAGCAGGCTTTAGCGCACTGTTTTGATTTACTTGGCTCTGGTCCCGTAGTGGTCAAGCGCGGCATGCAGTGCGCTGGTGTGGAGGGTGTTATGTACCCCTCGCCTGTAGCCACTGTCGCCAAGCAATCCGGGGATGGGGTAGGCTTAAATATCAATCGTTCTAATCGAAGCACTGCGCTGTTTGTGGGGTCGGTGCTCGATGCTGCCTACGCCCCTATTGACTGGCAGTTGGATTTCAAGTCAGGGTACCGATGGTGTGAGAATACATGGCACGGAGACATTCGCTTTGGGCATTTGCGTGGAGTGGATGTGAAGGTGCCTTGGGAACTGGCACGTATGCAGCATCTGCCAACCTTGGCCATGGCAGCGCACTTTTCTCGCTGTGGTTTATCGAACTTTCGCGAATCTGAGGTTTACGCTCGCGAGTTCAGAAATCAAGTTTTGGACTTTATTGCCAGCAATCCCCCAGGATTTGGGGTCAACTGGGCCTGCCCGATGGATATTGCGATCCGTGTGGCAAATTGGTTGGTTGCTAGAGACCTATTTGTCGCCGGCGGAGTGGATTTTGCTGACGATTTCGAATCTATTTTTATGGCCAGCGTTAAGGCGCACGCACGTCATGTCGCCTCCAATCTGGAATGGGCACCGCAAATTCGAGGAAACCATTATTTGGCGGATGTCGCAGGCCTTTTGTTTGCGGCAGTGTATTTGCCAAGCAGCGCCGAGGTCGATGCATGGCTTGGATTCGCTGTGCAGGAATTGATCGCTGAGACCCAGTACCAGTTCCACGCGGATGGCAGCAACTTTGAAGCCTCCGTGTGTTACCACCGATTGTCTGCGGAGATGGTTTTATGGGCCGCCAGCTTTGTCGCAAATCTCGACCCTGCTCAAAAAGATGTGCTCAAACGCGGCGAGTATCAAAAGTGGACTGCTACCCCATCATTAAAGAGCTCCGCTGCTGCGTTTTACGTACTTCCGCATGGGGGGGGGGAGAGTCCATTGCCAGAGTTCTTCTGGCAACACTTGAGGCGCATTGCAGAGTTTAGTGAGGCGATGACGCGGCCCGATGGAGTTGTAGTTCAGTTTGGCGACAATGACAGTGGTCGCTTTATGACATTGGGTAGCGGTGAGCAGCTTCGTGCTGAGAATGATCCTGAATCGCCCCGGTGGTCGCTTGACCATGGCGCTCTCATAGCAGGAATAGATGCTGTGGCTGGTTTGAATGGTGAGGGTATATCGGTTTCGGTCGATGTGGCAGCAACAATATTGGGCGCATTGGTGGGCAATACATCAGACGAAAAGTCGTCCTCTGTTTCCAAGGCAGCGTTGCTAACAACGAGCTACTGGGTGGGTGATGAGCAAACTTGGCTAGATCTTTGTGAGCGCTTCACGGCGCTGCCAATGGCTTGTCGATGGACGAGCGTATTCGAAGTGAGCGCAGAGGGACTGCTTGACGAAGTTTCATTCAAGGCGTTTCGCGGGATGGGTTGCTACATTGTCCGTAGCCCGCGTTTGTATCTTGCGATTCGTTGTGGCGAGATTGGGTTAGCGGGTCTTGGCGCGCACGCTCACTGTGATCAACTCGCAATAGAGTTGGTGATGGATGGGGAGTCCAAGGTGAGAGATCCCGGGACTTACACCTATACGGCCTTTCCAGATAAGCGAAATTTGTACCGATCGGCAACGGCTCACCACGTGCCTCGGGTGATGGGTAAGCAGCCGGCCAAGCTGTCGCAAGGCGTATTCAATTTGCGTGGTGCCCCGCAGGGTGAGTGTTTGTACTTTGGGCCTCATGGTTTTGTGGGACGTCATGCTGGATATGGGGCTTGGGTGTATCGAATGGTTGCTTGGGAAAGTGGAAGAATTGTCATTCATGATTTTTCTGAAAGTGATTTACTGATTACAGATCCAACTCCAGCTCCGTTACCATATTCTCAAGCCTATGGTCGCTTCATGGAGTAGGTGTAAGCCGTGAAAATTCTTATTGTTTGCTACTCATATTTTCCGGAGTTGTCACCCCGCGCGTTTAGATGGGCCGCCATTGCCGAAGAACTCGTTTGCCTTGGGCACCAGGTACAAGTGATTTGTGCAAGCAGTACCAGCCGCGCTGAGCGCGAGTGCGTGGGTGGTGTGGAAATTCACCGTGCAGGTAGCAATGCGCGGGAGCTTGTTAAGCGTTGGTTGCGCCTGGAGGCTACGGTTGCCCCAGCGAGTACAGCGATAAAAGTAGGGGCGTCGGTCTCCGTTCGAAACAGAGTGGGCCAGCTAATGAAGTCGGCGTACCGCCATACCGTGCGCAAACTTCTATGGCCAGACTTTGCGGCATTTTGGTATTTCTCCGCGCTGAAGAGTGCGCATGCACTGATACAAGACAGCCGTCCTGATGTGGTTGTGACTGTTTCACTGCCCTATACCGGTCATTTGGTCGGTCTCGCACTCAAGCGTCACCACGCAATTCGTTGGCTTGTGGATATTGGTGACCCGTTTTCGTTCATGACGGAAACGCCAGTCAATAACACCACGCTTTTTCGTGGTCTCAATGCCCGGTCTGAGTCTTTGGTATTGGAGATGGCAGACGCGGTGGCAGTCACCACCGAAGGAACACGGCAGGAATACTTAAAGTGCTTTCCCACCATGGACCAGTCAAAAATAGCGGTCGTGCCACCGTTGTTTGTGGCCACTTCAATGAAGGATGGGTCAGTGCCCTATTTCAAACTTCCAAACAAAATACGGTTGGTTTTTGCTGGAACTCTCTACCGAACTATTCGAAACCCGGCGGCCTTGCTTGAACTTTTCGGCCATTTGATGTCAACACCTCTTGGAGCCAAGCTGGAGTTGCACTTCTATGGCGTGTTGAATGATTGCAAGCCGTGCTTTGATCCATATGGCGACTTGCTTGGATCAAAGATATTTATTCATGGACTTGTGCCTCGCGCTGAAGCAGTGCGTGCAATGCAAGAGGCTACTGTGTTGGTGAATTTTGGAAACTCCACTGCCTACCAGCTGCCTAGCAAAGTAGTAGAATATGCCATGTTAGGAAAGCCAGTCCTGAACTTCACCAAACTCGACTTGGATAGCTCTCGAAACTTTTTCTCTGATTTATCGGGAGTATGCAATATAGCTGAGCGCGAATTAGTAAGCGATTCTGCTGCGTTAGGTCGGGTTATGAATTTCATTGAGAATCCACCCGCAATTGCCCTAACGTATGTTGAGCAAATGGCGCGAACGCATGGACTACAGGCGATTACGCAAAGTTATTTGGCATTGTTTCACGATGGGAAACATCTGGCTCCTCGCCACGTATGACGAACATACTCAACGTCAATTCATCACTTGACCTCAAGCTGGGCGGCGGCACTGCCGAGCGCACATTTCAGATGAGCCGGTTCTTGGCTCAACAAGACAACGTTCAGTGCACAGTTTTGACACTGGATATCGATGCCAACTCGAGCCGCATTCAAGCGCTACTTCCAGCGCGCAATGTTGCTCTGCCATGCCTTTGGAGACGATTTTATTTGCCACGCGCAGGTTGGCGCACCATTAATCGACTTGTTGCCGATGCGGATGTGATTCATTTGATGGGGCACTGGAGTGTGCTCAATTACTTGGTGTGTTTCGCAGCGCGTCGTGCGGGCAAGCCTTACGTAGTTTGTCCTGCGGGTGCCTTGCCGATATTTGGGCGCTCTGTCATTCTCAAGCGCCTGTTCAACTTTCTTGCGGGAAGGGCCATCATTCAAAATGCGAGCGCCTGGATTGCGGTGACCGTCAGCGAACTGCCGCACTTTGAACAATATGGAGTAGCGCCAGCCAATGTGCTTGTCATTCCGAACGGGGTTAACGAGGCAGACTTCCTATTGGCCGATCAGCAGGAGTTTTTAGAAAAATATCGCTTGCCTGATGCGCCGATTGTGCTATTCATGGGGCGGCTTAACCCGATAAAAGGCCCGGACCTTCTGTTGCAAGCGTTTACCCGCGTGAGCGCTCAGTTACCTGCTTTGCATTTGGTGTTCATTGGCCCTGATGGTGGAATGTTGGGGCAACTCATCCAAATGGCAACCAGTGCGGGTCTGGCACAACGGGTTCATTTCTTGGGATATGTGGGCGGGGTTGAAAAATCTGCTGCATATCGCTGTGCATCTTTGCTAGTAGTGCCTTCGCGGCAAGAGGCGATGTCCATCGTGGCGATTGAGGCTGGAATTTGTGGCACCCCGGTGTTGCTAACTGACCAGTGTGGCTTTGGCAAGGTGAAAGAGGTAGACACCCGGCTGGAGGTGCCCGCAACGTTGCACGGGCTTGAAATGGGGTTGATGCAACTGCTTGGCAACGCCAATGCGTTGACGGAAATAGCGCCCATGTGGAAGAGCTTTGTAAAGCAGCATTTCACTTGGAATGCTATTGGGCCAGAGTACCTTCACCTCTACAAGCGTATTCAAGCGAAGTTCCAAAGCACATGAGAGTGTTGATCGTCTCGCAGTATTTTCATCCCGAAAATTTCCGCATCAATGAAGTGGTGCGCACCCTGATAGAAAAGGGTATAAAGGTAGAGGTGCTGACCGGCAAGCCCAACTATCCAGAAGGTGTTTTTTTTCCAGGTTACCGGGCATGGGGCTGTCAAACGGAAGAGCTGTTTCGGGCCAAGGTGTACCGCGTGCCCATGGTAGCCAGGGGCTCGCGCAGTGCCATTTGGTTGGCATTAAACTATTTGTCGTTTGTTTTGTCGGGCTTACTTTTTGCTCCGTGGTTGCTGCGCAGGCAAAAATACGATGCAGTGTTGGTGTACGGCGTGTCCCCCGCACTCCAAGCCCTACCGGCGCTCTTCATCGGTTGGTTGAAAAATGCGCGTGTTGCGGTATGGGTGCAAGACCTTTGGCCTGAGAGTCTGCAGGCGACTGGCTATGTTCACAATCGGTGGGCACTGGCAGGGGTGAGACAGGTGGTGCGATTCATCTACCGGCATACCGACTTGCTGCTGGTTCAATCCAAGGGGTTTGAAGCACCGGTGTCTGCCTTGGTGCCGGGCAAACGGGTGGTCTACTTTCCTAACTCGGTGGAAGCAATCTTCAGCGACCCGCCAGACGTGCCGTTGCCTGAAATGAGTGCACTGGATGAAGGCTTTGCCGTCATGTTTGCCGGTAATGTGGGCGCGGGCCAGGCCGTGGAGGTGATAGTGGAGGCGGCGGAATTGCTTAAAGATGTTCCGCAAATCCGTTTTGTCGTCTTCGGCCAGGGTAGCCGGTGGGACTGGATGCGCGAGCAGGTGAAGGCACGGGGGCTGAGCAATCTACATTTGCCGGGGCGCTTTCCTGTCAACACTATGCCGGGTTTGATGCAAAAGGCCGGTGCGCTTTTGGTGACTTTGGCCGACGAGCCGATTTTTGCCATGACGGTACCCAACAAGGTACAAGCCTACATGGCGTCGGGCCGTCCCATTCTGGCCTGCCTAAACGGCGAAGGCGCCCGTCTGGTGGCGGAGGAAGCGAAGGCTGGTTTGAGTGTGCCTGCGCAGGATGCCAAGGCCCTGGCTGCAGCCGTATTGCAACTTTACAAGTTGCCAACCGAAGACAGGGCGCGAATGGGTGCCAATGGGCGGCGCTACTTCAAGGCGCATTTTGATCATGACAAACTGGTGGATGAGTTGATAGCTCACTTGCGCGCCATCTCCACTACAGTAGAGGGGACTGTATGAAGATTCTTGTGTTCGGCGCAAGCGGCATGATCGGTAGCGCAATGTTCCGTGTGCTCAGTGCAAAAACAGGCTGGCAGGTGTGGGGCACATTGCGCTCGGATGAAGCCAAGAGATTTTTCTCGGGCGACCAACAAGACAAGTTGATGGCTGGCGTTGATGTTGAAAAGTACGACGCCTTGGTACGGATGTTTGCGCGCGCGAGGCCGGATGTGGTGGTCAACTGCATTGGCTTGACCAAGCATCACAAGGAGGCGGAGGATCCGCAGCTGGCGCTACCCCTCAACGCACTGCTGCCCCGCCGTATGGCAGACCTGTGTGCTGTGGCGGGGGCTCGTCTGATCCATGTGAGTACTGACTGCGTCTTTGCGGGTACCAAAGGTAACTATGCAGAAACTGATGCGCCGGATGCGGTGGATGTGTACGGCAAATCCAAGCATCTGGGTGAGGTGGATTATCCGCATGCCGTGACCTTGCGCACTTCCACCATCGGCCATGAACTGCAGAGCGCCTACGGATTGCTGGAGTGGTTTTTGGCGCAGCAGGCAAGCTGCAAGGGGTTCAACCGGGCTATCTTCTCTGGCCTGCCCAACACCGAATTTGCGCGTGTCGTGCGCGATGTGGTGATTCCCCGCCCCGAGCTGCGCGGCCTGTACCATGTGGGCGCTGAGCCGATAGGCAAGTACGAACTTCTTAAACTGATCGCCAAGGCCTATGGCAAGCAGATCGAGATTTTTCGCGATGATGAATTTTCGATCGATCGTTCGCTCAACTCGCGGCGCTTTAACCAGGCGACGGGTTACAAGGCGGCAGCTTGGCCGGAGCTGATTCAGGCGATGCACGCATTCCGATAACACGGGACCACTAAAGCGGGAAAAGCATGTTCAATAACAAGGTGTTAATGATTACCGGCGGGACGGGGTCTTTTGGCCAGACCGTCCTGAAGCGCTTTTTAGCGACCGAGGTGCGTGAAATCCGCATCTTCAGCCGCGATGAAAAAAAGCAGGAAGAGATGCGCATTGCGCTCAACCACCGCAAGCTGAAGTTCTATATCGGCGATGTGCGTGAATACGATGGCGTTTCTCAGGCCATGAAGGGGGTGGACTACGTGTTCCACGCCGCCGCCCTGAAGCAGGTGCCATCGTGCGAGTTTTATCCGATGGAAGCCGTGCGGACCAATGTGCTGGGCACCGAAAACGTGATGAACGCCGCCACGGCCAATGGTGTCAAACGCGTGGTGGTATTGAGTACCGACAAGTCGGTCTATCCGATTAACGCCATGGGCATCTCCAAGGCCATGGCAGAAAAACTGATGGTTGCCAAGGCACGCACACAACTGGACGATGAGACCGTGTTGTGTGCCACCCGTTACGGCAATGTCATGGCGTCAAGGGGTTCTGTCATCCCCTTGTTTGTATCGCAGCTCAAAGAGGGCAAGCCGCTGACCGTGACGGACCCGAACATGACACGCTTTTTGATGTCGCTGGAAGATTCAGTGGATCTGGTCTTGTACGCATTCGAGCATGGGAGCCAGGGCGATATCTTCGTACAAAAAGCACCAGCCTCCACCGTTGCTGACCTGGCCCAGGCGCTCAAGGAAATCTTCAAGAAAGACAACCCCGTCCGCATCATCGGAACCCGGCATGGCGAAAAACTCTACGAGTCGCTGATTTCACGCGAGGAAATGGCCAAGGCGGAAGACATGGGCGACTACTACCGCATACCTGCCGACAACCGGGATTTGAACTACGCCCAGTACTTTAGTGAGGGGGAAGAAAAGCTGTCCCATCTGGACGACTACACCTCGCAGAACACGGATCGACTTAACGTCGATCAAATCAAACAGCTTTTGTTGAACCTGGCTTACATCAAGGAAGAACTTCATGCTTAAAGTCATGACCATCGTGGGTACGCGACCCGAACTCATCAAAATGAGTCGGGTGATTGCAGAGCTGGACCGACACACGCGCCATGTGCTGGTCCACACTGGACAAAATTACGACTACGAACTGAACCAGATCTTTTTTGAGGATTTGGAAATTCGCAAACCGGATCATTTCTTGGCGGCAGTGGGCGAAAACGCCGCGCAGACCATTGCGCAGGTCATCATGAAGTCCGATGAAATCTTCGCTAAGGAAGTACCGGATGCCGTGCTGCTGTATGGCGACACCAATTCCTGCCTGGCCGTGATTGCCGCCAAGAGGCGCAAGATCCCCGTGTTCCACATGGAGGCCGGCAACCGCTGCTTTGACCAGCGGGTGCCGGAAGAGTTGAATCGCAAGGTGCTGGACCACCTGAGCGACATCAACCTGGTGCTGACAGAGCATGCCCGCCGCTATCTGATCGCCGAGGGCATCCGGCCCGAGACCATCATCAAGACCGGCTCGCACATGGACGAGGTGCTGAAGTATTACATGCCGAGCATCGAGAAGTCGGACGTGGTGCAGCGCCTGGGTTTCAAGCGCGGCCAGTTTTTTGTCGTCAGCGCGCACAGGGAGGAGAACGTCGACACGCCGGAGAACCTGCGCGATCTGGTCGTCACGCTCAATGCCCTGGCCGCGGCCTACGGCTCCCCGATCATTGTTTCCACCCATCCGCGCACCCGCAAGCGGCTGGATGCCCTGGGCGTGACGGACATTCACCCCCTGGTGGACTTTGCCAAGCCGATGGGATTCTTCGACTTCGTGAAGCTGCAGATCGAGGCGAAATGCGTAATCTCCGACAGCGGCACGATCACCGAGGAATCCACCTTGCTGAATTTGCCGGCTATTACCATCCGGTACGCGCACGAACGCCCCGAGGGCATGGACGAAGGCGCGCTGATCATGTGTGGGCTCAAGACCGGGGAGGTACTCGATGCCGTCAAGGTAGTCTGTGAGCAATTTGCCGAGCATGGCCCCATGCGCCAGGTAGCGGATTATCTGGCGCCGGCTGTGTCGCGCAAGATTGTGCGTCTGGTGATGAGTTACACCGGTTATGTGAATCGCACGGTCTGGCGGAAATGAGGCTGCGCGCCATGGTTCAACTTGAGAGTGCAATATTTGCAGTTATTGCAGTTATGACTGCGTGAGTGATCTCACCAACTCAGTTCTTGTAACGGGGGCAACCGGATTCGTTGGCTCTAGTGTGATCGCTAGACTGGCCGCGGATGGGGTTGAGACGCTGGCCTGTGTACGTGGTGACATGGTCTCAATGCCGGAGGGCGTGCGCGTCGTGCCGGTTGCTGAGTTAACTGCCAATACGGATTGGCGTCAGGTCTTGGCAGGCGTCAAAAGTCTTGTTCATCTTGCCGCTCGCGTTCACGTCATGCACGACACCGAGTCCGACCCGCTAACAGCTTTTCGCGCCGTCAACGTTGAAGGCACCCTGAACCTGGCCTGCCAAGCTGCCGCCGCAGGGGTCAAGCGGTTTGTTTTTATCAGCTCAGTCAAGGTCAATGGCGAAAGCACACCGCCAGGGCGAGCATTCGCTGAGATCGATGCACCTAACCCGCAAGACGCCTACAGCCAGAGTAAGCACGAGGCCGAGCAAGGTTTGCGCCAACTCAGCGCCGACACCGGCATGGAGGTGGTCGTCATTCGCCCACCGCTGGTGTATGGCCCCGGTGTCAAGGCCAACTTTGCCGCCCTCATGCGCGCAGTACAAGGAGGCTGGCCCTTGCCGCTGGGCGCGGTGCATAACCAGCGTAGCTTGGTGGCGTTGGACAACCTGGTGGATTTCATCGTTACCTGTATCACCCACCCCCAAGCGGCCAACCAGACTTTTTTGGTGAGTGACGGGCAAGACCTGTCCACCGCCGAGCTGGTGCGCGGTATAGCGCAAGCAGCCCGGGTGCCTGCGCGTTTGCTGCCGGTACCGGTGTGGGCTTTGCAGACGGGGGCAACGCTACTGGGTAAGGGCGATGCGGTGCAGCGCTTGTGCAGTAATTTGCAGATTGATATTTCAAAGGCACGCAGTTTGTTGGGTTGGGTGCCGCCTGTGTCTGTAAAAGAGGGGTTGAGGCGGGCGATGGTGGTGTGAAAAGAGTTTTTGATTTTTTTGGTTTGCTTGACGGCTCTGATCTTTTTTTTGCCTGTGTTGCTTGTGGTGGTGGCCGTCCGCTTGACGTCTAAAGTCCCCGCCCTATATTGGTCTGACCGCGTTGGCCGGAACAGTGTGATCTTCAAAATGCAGAAGTTCCGCCGCATGCGGGCGGGCACGCCTGCGGTGGCCACGCATCAGCTACGGATGTCAGTTCACGCCTGACGCCCATTCGTTCTTTCTTGCGCAAAAGCAGCTTGGACGAGTTGCCGCAACTGTGGAGCATTCTGGCAGTGGACATGAGCTGTGTGGGCCCCTGCCCAGCGATTTCAATCAGCAATCAACTTTTTTCTGTCTGACGATCAGTATGTGTCTACAAGTCAATCTTTCATATGTTTGGTCCATGGGTTAAGCATGCAAACTCGATTTTTTTAGGTATCTGAGGGCTTACTTCGCTCATTTGCTCGTTTTTTCGGTAATTCAAGCGCCTTTGATCGTCTTCTTGGTTCACTTAATATGGGCAACACAAAAATCTAACTAGAGCTTGGCTGGAGCCCCCCCATTCACGCTGCAAGAGGGACTGCAGGCTATAGCCAAGTGGTATTGGAAACTTGAAAAAGTGGTGTTCGGGATGCTTAAAGCGGCAATTGAGCTATCAGCTTTCTTGCTTTTTTATCTTTTGCATGATCGCTTCTTTGTCTGAAATTGCTCCCAGCCGGGAACTCTGTCTTTTCGCTTGCCTTATGCGCATTGCTTCATCGGGTTCATATACACCCGCTAACCCAAATGCCAGCCTGGCGCATTGGACTAATGCCTTATGCCTGAGCATTCTTTTGGGGTGGGTGACCCAGACCAGTTGATCGGTTTTTGCCTCATTGAAGTATTCTTTGATGGCAAGCGGCACCTTTCTGTCCTTTCTAAAAATGGTGCACTGTACCCAGCTTGGAATATCGCCCATTAAATCAGGGCTTTCCAAGAACTCTATGCCATCAAATTGGGGGTGAGCGTTCATGATCTTGGCCCAGCCATCAATACCTATGACTAGTAACAACTCTGGTTGCTCAGATGTTGCGACCTCAAACATCATGATCTCTCGATTCAAGGGGTCAAGGTCATAGCGACTGGCTGCCACTAACAATCGCTCAAGGTCTGTTTCTCGCCAGAAATCAATACCCTGAAATGCAGTTTGCGTGAGAGTGTTAACAAACCCCTGGTAGCTGAGGCCGGATTTTTCTAATGCTTTAGCGATGATGTTGGTTTGTGTTAAGTTATTTTTGCGATGTTGAGAAGCCTTTGAAGAAACACGCTGAGTTCTTATTGTTTTTGGTGGAACTGATTCTTGTTGCAAATTCATACAGCCTCCTTGATGCAAAACCTGCGGCTGACAACCCCTTCGTCCATGAACTGTTCGTAAACATCTGGGAAAGAAGCCTTGAGGGATTGGGTGTCGAGTCTTTTCGTGGGCTTGGTGTTTTTCCAAGTGGCTAGGACTTTACCCTCATAGGTCAGCTCTTGTGCAGAGCCCATAGCCTGCATAATTTCTTTTTTTATGACTTCAAGCTCATCTGAAATGTGGCTCAGTTCCTCATTGAGTGTGTGGTACTTTTTATAGCTTTGGTAAAGCTTTTGGCTGGATTGGGCTTTTTCACCTGACTTGTCGTAGGGGTAGAGAATTCGCACATCACTCACGCTTTTTGCTTCTGGTGGAACACGCGTTATGACATATCTTTGCCAGAAGTTTTTAGCTTGATCGATCAACATATTTTCGAGTTCAATGTCTCTGGTAATTCGGTAGATTCGAAAGTCTTGGTTACCTAAAAGAACAGCAATATCGGCCTTGGCGCAGCCCGTGATGGCCATGTACCAGGCGCATTGCAACAAGTAATTGGTGGGTACCTGCTCTGTTCCAGGCTCGCCCCATTGATCGCGGTTGAAGACGCTGGCCGTTTTGCACTCAAGCAGGGTGTCAGTATTTATAACTTCGTTTTCTGAATAAATGTTTTGGCCTACGGGAGTGACAAACCTGTCGATGTGGCCATACATAAAGTCATAAAGCGGATGAAAAAGAGGTTCGTTGTTCGTGTGCGTGGTCTGACCTGTTGACCTTTCATACTCCTTTGCGACGAAAGGCTCGACATACTGGCCAAATCGAAGGTGGATGCCCTGGGAAGCCTTCAATCCAGGGTGGCCCACCTTTTCAGCCCAAAGCTCCAAAGGGGTTTTGTATGGTGAGAGGCCCAACAAGGCCGCGATATCTGAACCGCCAATGCCAATTGGGCGGTGTTGATTTTTGTCTAAATTCATGTTTAGTTTCCTTTTGGAATAACTTTTAGAAGAGGCGAGGTATCATTCATGAACGAAACCATGAATGATATAAATAATATCATAAACGATATTTAAATGATCGTAAGTTCACAAATACGAGCCGCTAGAGCGCTACTTCGATGGTCAGCTGAAAATCTGGCTTTAAATGCGGGTGTTGGCGTTGCCACTATTAGGAGATTGGAATTAACTGAGGGCATACCGTCCAGTAATGCTCAAACGCTTAATTTAATAAAAAAAACATTTGAATCTGCAGGCATTGAGTTCCTGGGAAATCCAGAGGATGGTGCTGGGGTCAGATTCAGACCCCAACCCTGAGGTTTGTTGACTCACGGCACATTTGGCCAAGGGGCGTATTTTTTATTGATGCCCTTTACAGTAATATATTCATATGTTTAAAATACAGCCGACTTGAAATGTGCCAAGGTACTTCCATTCAAGTGATACGTGACGACAATTTGCCCTTACCAAAATAAAGGCTCCCTATGAAGGAACGGATGCGTATCAAATCCAGTACCTCTGGTTAAGGTGTCCGACGACCTTACAAACAAACAGTCTGCACAAGATTGCGCCCCTTCATCGCAATCGCACTTTGGTCCAAGCGACCTTGCCCTTTGCTGGGAATGTGATGCCGTGCAGACAAGATGCCTTACTCATATTCTTCTATGGCCTGGTTGCTTGGGTATTTTTCAAGCAAATGATTCCTCAAGAGGAGAATAGCCATGTCGAATTTTTCATCTGCCCAAACGGGGCCCAAAACTGCCGAAGGAAAAGCGGCGTCTTCACGCAACGCCATCAAACTTGGTGTTTACTCCAATTCACTCATGCCTGGTGAAAGCGAGCAAGAGTTGCAAGACCTCAACAATGCACTCAGGGACGCATTAAGTGTGGAAGACGGTGCAAGCGAGATGCTACTCAGAACCATCAGTCAAAGCCTACTGAAAACAAAACGACTGCATGATGCGGAGATTAAGGTTGTTCAAACATATTTTGCGAGACAAGACAGCAGAAAACAATTTGGCTTCCAAGCAAATATTTCACCCCTCTTATACGATCGCTTACCTGACTGGTATTTTGAGGAGGACCCTGAGCCCAAAAAACGTGCATTGGTAAGGTTTGGAGCAGTCTGCGAGGCAATCCATTTGAAAGAAAATTTCAAATTGGAAAACTCATTGCAAGCTAGAACGGTGTATCCGAATCTGTGGGCCGAGGTCATGGGCCGTCAGGCGATCAACCCTCGCCAATCGCTGGGTGAACGACTGCTGGCAAGGTATGGGCAAGCAAAACCTGAATTTAACTTACAAGCATTAGTAGAGGACTACTATAAAAAATATCCATTTGATATGCTTTGGGGTGAAAATCATGAGCGGTATGAAATGGTGATTGAGAATTTGCGTGCCCAAGCGCTGATTGAAGTGAGTTTGAGACCAGATTTGGCAAAGGTGGAGATGCAACTTCACCGAAGGCGTATTGAAGCCATTGAGACGATAGCGCGGTTGAACTCGGCTCGCGCAATTGAGATGGCCTCAGTTGTGACGCCGAGCAAGGAATTGGTGCTGCCGCACTCAAAACAAAATCCATCATCTCAAAAAGCATCGACTAAGAATGCTTCGAACCAAGAGCTTTTAATTCAAAAAGCAACTACCAACGAGGACTCCTTTGACCCAGAGGTGCAATTACAAGCATCCAGCACACTTAGTCCTAATGAAAATTAGGTAGAATTATTTATTATTAAAAAACAATCAGAAAATGCTTTTTGACTGCATTTTTAAAATGTATGTCTTGAAGCATTTCTCTTTAAATAAACTATTTAACTATTAAATTACAATAAGATAATATTTAAATATTTGTTCTTATGAATAAATTGTTTTTTGGAAAAACGAAATGGTCTGATTTGAAAGATTACATCACTATTGATTATCAGGTTTATTTTTTGATATGTTTGAAAGCTGTAATCTTTATTACCAAACATTGATTTTTTTTATTCCTAGCTAAAGTACTTCATATGTGCCAATCCAAGACCGATAATGACCGAACAATCTGTGTACTTCGGGTTTGCAAGTCTATGGGTTATGCCGTTTTGATGAATATCGTTTTCATTCAAATCAATTCATTCACCAATTTCAAATTGAACAACTCTGGCAAAAAAGAATTTGAGGTGCTCAGTCAATGAAGCGTTTATTTGATGTACTTTTAACTTCTATAGCTACTATTTTTTTGATTGTTCCTATTGTCTTGGTTGCTATTTGTGTTCGCATAACATCAAAGGGCAAAGCTTTGTATTGGTCAGATCGCGTGGGCCGAGATAACATCATTTTTAGTATGCCCAAATTCCGCACCATGCGAACCAATACACCGGCAATAGCAACACATCTACTTAATGACCCTGATCAATGGTTAACTCCGATAGGCTCTTTCCTGAGAAAAAACAGTTTGGATGAATTGCCACAACTTTGGAGCATTATCAAAGGTGACATGAGTTTTGTTGGGCCTCGTCCCGCATTATTCAACCAGGATGACTTGATTGCGTTAAGAACCCAAGTTGGTGTTCATCAATTACAACCCGGCTTGACCGGTTGGGCTCAAATCAACGGGCGCGATGAACTTCCTATTCCTGACAAAGTTAAACTTGATTTGGAATACATGCAGCGACAATCCTTTGGGTTTGATTGCTATATTTTGTGGATGACTTTTTTAAAAGTGGTCAAGCGAGACGGTGTTTCTCATTGACAGAGAATCAGGCAAATATAAAGCAGGTCATCAAACTTTGAAAAATATATTTAGGCAACTTGCAATACCTCTGTTGGCCATGCCCAGGATGGGAAAACGTGCATTGGTATTAGCGATCGATTGCTCACTATGTGTTTTCACAGTATGGTTAGCGTTTTATCTTCGATTGGGTGAATTTTTACCTCTGTCGGGTACGGCATGGTGGTTACCGCGTCACGCAGTGATTGCCTCTTTGGTATTGGCTATTCCCATATTTATTGTTTCTGGCTTATACCGCGCCATCTTTCGATACAACGGTTTGCCTGCACTCATGGCCGTTTCCAAGGCTATGTTAATTTATGGTTTGGTTTATGCCTCTGTATTTACTTTCGTTGGTGTACAAGGCGTACCCAGAACTATAGGTTTGATTCAGCCTGTGCTCTTACTCATCTTTGTCGGCATGTCGCGCATGTTTGCACGATTTTGGCTCGGAGGTTTGTACCTAGATATTCTGCGTAAAACTCAATTGCCACAGGTATTGATTTATGGCGCAGGCATAGCCGGACGGCAACTTGCGTTAGCGATGGCAAACAG
>Ga0214919_10001432_pt1 | contig 39062 bp, 65 predicted proteins | sample LL1503_MetaG_FD_177994 | JGI IMG/M metagenome (GOLD analysis project Ga0214919, IMG submission 177994) | Freshwater microbial communities from Lake Lanier, Atlanta, Georgia, United States - LL-1503 | ecosystem: Environmental > Aquatic > Freshwater > Lake | place: USA: Georgia | collected...
CGCTTTTATACAAAATCCATTGAGGCTCATAGCCGAGAGTTACTGTTTCATTAGGCCCTGTAAACGACCCACACGAAATCACATTGTCTGTACCAGTCAGACCAAAGCCTCCTGCGTTGTGGGCAAACAAATATGCTACATAAGGGTCACCAGCATTTGTAAGGTCATTATTACCAATAGGAAACTGAGTTGAAGTAGCTGTTTGACTACCAAAATAATCAGGTGAAGTCCCTGCCGCTGAAGTTAAATTTAAAAATAACGCTTGTGTTGGGCTTATAGAACGATGGTACACACACCAATTGTTTGCTGTATTTAAATTCTTGTAAATAATCATTCCAGGTACTGAACCAAGATTATGATTTATCATTGTTGCAGAACCAGTACCTGTGTAGGTAACAATATCAAAAAACTTTGGTTGTTTGCGGAATGTCCATGAAGCGTAGGTAGCCGCAGAGGTGTTGTAAGAAGCATTACTTCCAATAGTAAAACCAGTTGTGCCAAATGCACTTAAACCACTTCCTTGCGTTGCTTCGCCAGCAGTTGTATCTGATACAAGTGCTAATGTGGCCCCCCTTGCTGTGTCAGTTAACCGATTTCCTGTTGCGCCACTTCTACCTTTAATCCAAACTAATCCACCTTTAGTAGATAAATCAATACCATTGGTAATGGTCTGTGTAGCACCTGTGCCTGCATAAAGGTATGTGCTGAACACATCCTCGATGTAGTTAGGAACAGCGGCTACACCACCGCCATAAGCGTCTGCCGTGACGTTGCCAGAAGTCTGTTGTAATGGCATGGTTTACGCCTTGTATTGAGTTACAGAAGCCAAAACAGTATAGGTTGCGCTTGCGGTCTTGATAACAGCAAATCGGTAAACGTCCAAACCAGAAGCATTACCCGCTGTTGGTGCGCCACCAATCCAACGTGTTGTAACGCCAGATGTTGTGCCATCCACTTGAACAGCACTTGCGTAATAAGCAGTTGAGCCTTGGGTTGTCACCAATGTCGCAGTCACAGACTGGTTTGTTGACAAGGCGGTGTTCATGGATGTACCGCTAGAAAACGCCAAGTTCACAGTAAAGTTATTAGCCGCATTGCTTGTGTAATACTGAACAGAGCCAGACTGGACATAAAGATTGGTTGTGCTTGATGGCGCAGAACTGACTACATTGACGGTTTCATTGGTGTCCAACAAAGACGCGCCAAACGTACTAGAAGAGCCACTAAATGTCTGGGTGGCTGTAAAAGTAGTAGCTGTACCGGGAGCTACATAGTCTGTACCCGCAGTAGCATTGGCCAAGGCTCCACCGGAGTTGGCTTTCAAAATGGCTGTGCCAGAAGGCGGAGCCAAATAGTCTGTACCCGCAGTAGCCGCGCTTAATGCAGTGCCGTTACCCTTCAAAACACCAGTGACGCTTGTTGCCAATGTTAAAGCAGGGGTTGCGCCGCCAGAACTTGTACCAGTAAACCCGTTAGCGGAAGTGACGCTAACAGCAGTAACCGTGCCTGCTGCAGAGGTTGCGGTTTTGACGTAATCCGTACCGTTGTAGTAAACAATAGCGCTTTCACCAACGGCAATTGAAACACCGGTCTGGCCAGAAGCCTTGAACGTCACCGTGCCGCCAGTGGCTGAATTGACAACTGTATATGTCTTACTATAACTTGGGCCTGTCACTACCTTGGTTGTAGTCAGGGTTCCTGTAATTTTAACAATTGCAAACTGAGCCGTAACCGTACCCGCACCTGTCAGACTGGACGTGATGTTGGAGGCCGCTGCATCGCCAGTTGTGTTGGCTAAAGTTACTGCGCCGTCACCAGAAAGAGTAAGCGTGCCTGCAATAGCAATGTTGGTGTACTGCGTAATACCGTTGTTGACGGTGTCGCCCCATGTGCCGGAGAGTTCGCCCTGTACTGGGAGAGCCAGTCCTAATTGTCCCGTTGCGCCTGTAGTCATTTAGTGACTCCTAAGTAGAAATTAGCGCCCAATCTGCGGATTGAACGTCATCGATATTTTGCCAGTTTGCGTCTTCTGTGTCATCAATTAATGACCAATAGAATACACCAACATCTCCAACTTGCCCCATAGCCTGATTGCCGGTAATCGCTATCAGTCTTTCGGCAATTGACATCGTGCCTACAGCACCTGTCGCTGAAACTCCTGTGAGTGCCAAAGACTTGACTGGCACATCATCACCAACCAAGCCGGAACCCGCTACGCCTGTAAGAGCAACCGTAACACTAGCGCCAGCAGTACCAACAGCACCAGCAGCCTCGACACCGTCAAGAATAAACTTGCGCACCATGGTGCCCACAGCACCAGAAGCCGATACGCCAGTCAGCGCAACAGAAACTGCACCAACCAAGACTGAGCCAACTGCGCCGCTTGCCGTAACACCAGACAAAGCTGGAGCAATACCGGGCGTTTGTGTTCCAACTGCGCCTGTAGCTTGAACACCCGTCAGCGCATATTCTTTACCTGCTACAACACTACCAACTGCACCTGTACCTGCTACACCTGTCAGGGCAACTGAAACACTAAGCCCAACCGTACCAACAGAGCCAATACCAAGGACGCCTGTCTCGGCCTCAGAGCTTGATACCGTTGTAGTGCCCACAGCACCAGAAGCGGATACGCCAGTAAGCGCAACAGAAACTGTTCCTACAGCAACTGAACCGACCGCGCCAGACCCAGACACGCCCGTGATTGGTACTTCGTAAACTATCTCTGCGGTTAGCGTACCGACCGCACCAGAAGCCGATACGCCTGTCAGGGCTTTAGAAAAACTAGGTGTCTGAGTGCCAACTGCACCAGAAGCAGAAACGCCCGTCAGGGCAACAGTAACATTTACACCCGCAGTTCCAACGGAGCCGGACGCAGAGTTACCTGAGATGGCTGATTGCTGGCCACCCCAAGTATTATCACCCCACGCACCAGCGCCCCATGCGGTTGTCATGACCTGCCCTTAAGTCAGGCGAGATCAGGTTGTTGCCAAACGGATCAGCGCAGTAGATGTTGTGTTGGAAGGCATTGTCAATGTGAACGTACCGGCAGTCACAGTCTGTGAGCCAAAGGTATGCACGCTGACAGCCTTATTAGAAGACGAAGAGTTGTAAATCAACACAGCGTCAAAAGCTGTAGTCAAGGTTACGTTTGTGTATGTCAAGCTAGCTGTAGGCGTCCAGTATGCAGTACCAGCAGTTGATGATGTATTTGTAGATGACGGCGATGTGCCGTTAGTTACAGTTACACCTCCAGCCGTGTAGTTTGTGCCCGTTACCTCACCAGTAGATGAGTAAGCTGTGGTAGATGCATTCACTGTGGCAGAAGCCAAATACAAAGCAGCCTTAAATGTGTTGCCTGTGCTTGTAGTGAAATTGTGCGTAGCGGTCATCAGCTCTTGCATGAACGAGGTGCACATTGCTTGGGTATTTGCCATGTTGAGGCTCCTTAAAAAATTTAACCAAAAGATGCGGCTTCTACTTTAAGCCCCACCGATTTTTTTAATTGAACGTGCACCGAACGGTGAACAAGTTCCCCATCCAACCAATACTCCACCCAAGTGGTGTACTCGTTATCATTATCAACGGAACCCTCTTTTTTCTCAAGCAAAAAGTCATCCATTTCGCCTTTGGTTGTTGTAACAAGTGCCATGTGCGCTCCTTAATTAGAACTGCGAATCAATGCAGCCGTGGCAGTATTGGCTGGCATTGTGATAGTGAAGTTTGTTGATGTTTTGTCAGATCCAAAATCCAACACAGCAATTGACTTGTTGCCTTTTGATGCATTGTAAATTAGTGCACAGCGTGCAGTAACTGATGCATTGAAAACTACATTGTCAAAATCAACGTAAGCAGTAAAACCAGATGAGTTAATGGTAACGCCGGTAAGTGTTACTCCACCTGCAACATAACCGCCACCGGACACCTCGTTTGATGTTGTGTAAACGGTTGTGTCTTGGTTCATATCTGCATTGGCAGTATACAGAGCAATCTTTAGCGTATCGATGCTCAGGTCATGAACACCAGTGTAAAGCTGCGTCTTAAAACTTGTGGTTTGAGTTTGAACAATACTGCTCATGAAACAGCCACCCTAACCTGACCATCGCGGTACGCATCCATGCGTTGCTTACCATCACCCAAGTTCTTGAGGAGTGCAATAGCTTGAACGTAACGGTCTTGCGCTATTCTAATCATGTCACCTTCACCCTTCATGTAAACCAATGCTTCGCAAATGGTTCCATACAACAAAGTAGAATCAAAATTATCACCAAGCCATGTGGTATTAGCGGTAACAATAGATTCAGGGTAGTAATAGAAATGCAGCTCAACCCGATAATTGGCATTTGGTGTAGGGCCAACAATAAAGGTTAACTCATTTACATTAGATGAATTAGGGCCAAAAATCGCGTAATGCTTAGGCTCTGCCGCATAAGCTGACAAAGGATAAGCTTCACGAATGAAGTTCACATCTTTGTTTAACAAATACAGATAATCGCCTTGGAACACAACAGCGCCAGATACCGGTGCGCTATTGGCTACAGTCAAAGTGATTGTTGTACCGTTGATGCTTCGCACTACGGCGTTAGTTCCAATCCCGGTTCCAGTAACTTGCTGGCCTACTGCAATACCTGTAGTGCTAGCTACTACGATTGTTTTTTGTCCCGATGTTCCTGTTGCTGTTGTGCTGTTGTATGGATATACAGCCAAACTGTAGGTAGACAAGAAATCATCAGGAGCAGACAAGTATTTATTACCAGTCTGCAATACGCCAGTCATGTTCTTCCGCAAGTTAGCAATCTGCACCGTGTTATAGATGCGTTGCTCAGCCTGACGAATGAACGTATCCATGTCAGTAGTTGGGAAAGAGTTCTCGCAGTAATCAGATACTGCGGTGACTAGCTGGTCGTAATTCATGCCATTGGGCCTCGTGACATCACGCCTTTAGTAGCTGCACCAGCACCGCGCATCTTAATGCCCGTAGTCTTGGTTGGCTCGTTACCAGCAGATTTGCTGATAGCACCGATGCTTACATCGTACTCATCCAGCTTGCTTTTGTTGGGGCGTGCATTTAACTCAGGCATCGCTTTTTTGTAGCGATTGGCATAAGCTTCCGCAGGTTTGTTGTCGCGGTTAGCGCCAGTTTTTACTGGAGGGCTGTTCTTGGTAGTTGGTTTAACTTGTGCAACCATGATTAGCCTCGCTTTTGATTGTTTGCACGGGCCATATTGCGACCTACAGCACGCATGGCTTCACCAGTCACGCCTTTAGTCTTTTTGCCGCCCATAGTTTCTTTGGCTGTTGGGCCGCTATCGCCGTAGTTTTTACCTACAGTTTTACCTTTTTTAGCGATGCCGTCAGCTGATCGTGTGAATGCCATATTAATCTCCTTAAGATACTGTAACTGTACCAACAAATGTGGTTGCCACCAAGTAGTTTGGTGTCAATCCTGCATCATTTAAACTGGCCCCACCAACTGGATACCAGCCCCACTGAATGTCCCGCGAACCACCGGATGGATTCCCGTTAACGTTAATACCGGAAGTCACATACGTTGTGTCCTTGCGTGGGTTACGCAAAGCCTGCGGGTCATCTACAGGGAATGTGCCCAGCATCAACTGCGGTTGATCGGGATCCCAGCATTCAGGGCAAACCAGCAACTGATATTTACGCTGCTTAATGATCTCAGTCTTAAGCTGCTTCAGTTTGTATTGCTGGCCACAGCGATCACATTCAGCAATCGCTATCTTGCCGGATGCGAACCTATTTCCCATTAATAGCCACCACCATTACCAATGAACATCTGTCGTGGCACAAAACGAACCGCAGCTTTTTCTCGGTCTTCACCTGCTGCAATTTCAAACGTTTCGTCGTACATCTGTTTGAGCATTTGAATGCGAGGCATCAACTCAGGCGTTTTGACAGCAATGTGGTAAGCCAATCCAGCCGTTAGAGCGGGCAGGAAGCGGAAATTCATGTCAGCCGTTTCAACACCAGCGCCAGCATCTTGCACTCGACGCAGTCTCCAGTAAACAAACTGATAGGGTGTAGAGTTGTCGGGCGTAGGCCAGACAGTTACGGCTGGAAGCTGAGGGACAAACACCGCTGTACCGTCTGCTTGGGCTGCGGCTGTTGTATTGTTTTGTCCACGGAACACGCCGCTAAGTGTGTTGCCTGAAATGTAGGTGTAGTAGATGTCTTCAGTGTTTAAACGAATAAATCCAGAACCTGCTAGCCCAACCACCGTGTTAAGCGTGATCGTTGTGTCCGTGGAGGAGATGGCTCCATCCAAAACCGCAGTCGTTGGGTTAGTTTCTCCAGAAAGGCGCTGAACCCAGACTTGGATTGGGCGGGCTTGTTGGAGCTTGTTGGGAATCGTGGCATAGGTAGAAACACTAATACGTGTAATGGTCAGGTCAGCTTGCGTAGACGCAGTGTTTTGCCCTGTACGGATTACCTGCTCCAACAGATCAATTGTGTCTGTAGGCAGAGCATATGTAGCAAGACCCGGAGTTAGGTTGATAAAACCCTGCTCCATTGTCCACATGTTGATACCTTTGTTCTGCCACTCGATGGTCATCAGGTTCATTGAACGACGTGCTGTGCGCAAGTCATAACCTGAACGCATCTCACGACCGGCTCGCTCCCACGCTTCCTCGGCAATCTCCGTGAAGTCCATGTTGAATAGGGTTGAGCCGGTGGTGGTCATTTTTTAGCAGTCTTTGCAGATTGAACAAAAGCTTCAGCAGTGGGAGCACCCTTCTGGCCGGGCTTACGCATCTTTTCTTTAGAGCCAGCGGCTATGCGCTTTCTCTTAGCGTTAATGTTGGCATAAAGGCCAACAGGGCCACCTTCAGCGTACTGCGTGAAGTCAGTGTCATCCCGTCGGGCCTTCTTTACGCCCTTGGGCATTTTGGAGGGGAGCATGTCCCCCATGCCACGGCTTGCCATCATTTTTTGTACATTCCACCGCCACACATGGCGATCATTGTGCCCTTGGTCTTGCCTTTAGTAGCAATACCATCAGCACGACGTGATGCAGAAGAAACAGAACCACCTTTAGAGAATCCAGCAGCTTTTTTAGCTTTGAAATCTTTCATGGCACGTTCAGCCTCTTGACGTTGTAAGCCAAGCTTGACCATAGCATCACGGTCTGCTTGTGGGCGCTCCATGATGCTGTTGTAACGGCGTGGGGCACGCATATCACGACCGGGATCAATTGCATCTGCGGCTTCTTGTGCTGCACGGTCACGTGCTTCACCAGCTGTAGGATCTTTCTCTTTGCGGCGAGTAAGACCACGCTCACGATTCAAATAATCGCGCAAGCTCATGCCCGAGTCTTCCAGTTCTTTCTTGGAAACAACACGAGGCTTAGCCGCCGCCTTGGGAGCCTCTTCATTCTTAGGGCCAGCGCCCATAGAGCGTGCAATATCTTGAGATTCTTCAGAGGCATTAGCAGCCTCCATCACATCTCCGCCTTCGTCGTAACGTTTGCGCTTCATGTTTAAACTCCTTAGCAGGCTTTGCCGCCCATAGACATCTTGATCTGCGTGCCTTTGGTTTTGCCACGCTGGGCGATACCGTCAGCAGCACGTGTGTAACCACCACTAGATAATTTAGTCATAGGTTGACCTTTGTGCAAACGGCTCTCGTGTTTATTCACGGCCTTTTGCATCATGGCCTTATCCATCTTTACGTCTTCATGTTTCATGTCGCCACCTTTAGAGAATTTGCGGCCTTTATCAGCCGAAGAAAAGTCTTTGCCCACTGACATGGGCACGCCTGCTTTCTTGGCAAACGCTGGGTTGTGAGCCACCGCTTCCATGAAATTGTGTTGTTTTTTGCTAGTGCTTGGCATTACAGATACCTTCCACGAGTTTTGCCGCGTTGAGCTATGCCATCACCACGACGTGAAGCTGAACTTGTTTTAGATTTTGCCGCAGATTTAATTTTGCCGCCACGTTTAAATGCATCAAGATCGCTATCTGCGTATGTGTCTGACATAGCAGATTTGGTGTCATTAGAACGAAAGCTGCGATCTTCTTCAGGAATTTCGCCTCTTTCAGTAAAGTAATCTTTAACAGTTTCTTTTGCAAGATTTTTTGCAAAACCTTTTGGGTTTGCTACTGCTTCAGCAGTTCCGGGCGCAGCACCTAAAGATTCATTAATTTTTGGGCCAAAATAATTAATGGCAGAACCAACTGGATCCGCCAGTACCCTGACAGGCGTCGGAACATCAATCCCGGCTTTATCGGCCAAAAACAATGCGGCTTTTGCTGCTGGGTTCATAATTATTCACCCTTTTTGGCGAATAAGCTGGTCAATTTTTTCTTCCAGCCGGTTAAAACGTTGGTCAATGTGGTCAGAAATTCTTTGAACTTCTGCTTTAGTAATGAAATCACGATGGTTTTCCTCTCGTGTTATGTTGAGTAAACGCTCAACGCGCCGTAGCTCTGAAGCTACTTCTCTGACTTCAGCCAGCTTCTCGCGCACGATAAATCCGCCAACCCCAAGGATGACAGAAAGAATAGCCGACCAAATCATTTGTGCGTCTAGCATTTCCAAGCTCTAAGCGATTTATTGATGCGTGAATCCGGATCTTTGGCAGTCTTGGTGGATGTCAGTTTTTTCTTCATCCCTTCCATCCTTGCGCAAAAAGAGTCTCGGCGTGAGCCTCCTTCCGGCTGGGGAGGTTTCAAATTCATGCCTTGCTTTTTCGCGGAGGCCCGTCCCTTGGCATTTAAGCCACCATTCGGGTTCTTGCCTTCTTTCCTCTGCCATGCTGGTGATTTAGCCATTAGCTACTTTCAGTTTGGTTTTACGGATAGCTTCCAGCAAAGGTATTACAACCTCTTCGCGGAAATTGTTTTCAAACGTATCTGTACCAACATGTGGCAAGCTTAAATCTACATCTGCGTAGATTTTAAAGCCATGCTCACGCGCACGGTCACAGAACAGATAGTCTTCGCCAAGATAATGATCATCAACAATCTTGAAGTCAAAGACACCGCAAATGTCCTCACCCTTGAAGTTATAGAACCACTCAGGATGCGCGACAACCATTGTCTCTAGGACATGGCGTTGAATCAACATAAAACCTGTGCCAACGCGTTTTAAACGCATCAGTGATCCATCAAACTCAAGGTCTTCATTCTCGTCAAAGTACAGATCAGCAAAGAAGTTACGGTCTTTTGCTCTGCGTGGGTACATACCAGCGGTAATGTCTTTGCCACCACTTTGCGCCATCAAGCGCAAGATGTCATCTGGTGTAGCGATTACATCAGAATCAATAAACAGCAGCTCTGTGGCATCGGATTTTAAGAACTCATGCACCAATTGGTTTCTAGCCATAGTGATGATTGAGCACCCAGATACGTCACCCATATTGACAGCAACACCAAACTGCATAGCCTTGGGCATTAACGCCGCAATGTTGTACGCGAGTTTGATGTTAATTTTGCCGTCATACGCTGGGATAGCTATAAACAACTTGCGACCAGCCAGAACTGCTTGTTTTGCTTCAGCCATAGAACACTGTAATTCCAGTTATTGAACCAACACTCAGGGTTAAATACAAACCTGTTGTTGCCAAAATACCTTCGCCCGGCACAATAATATTGAAAGAATTGGGAGTACCAAGACTTGGAATATCCATTGTGTACAGAACAGCACCGGAAGCACTGCCGTTACGAATTTCAAATGTTGCAACTGTTGTCGCTTTGGGCGTAACAACAATACCCTTTAATCGGGTGCGGCCTGCGTAATACGAACCAGCAGCACTAAGATGCGCTGACTGGACATCGGTTTGCATCGACATAATTAATCTCCTTTAAAACGGGGGCCGAAGCCCCCGGAGTCAATTAGACGTTTTGTTGACCAAGCAATGGATCAGCAACGTAGTACAAGATCGTACCGGAGATGGAGCCACCTGTAGGAGCATCACCAGAAGTGCCGCCGCCAGTGATAGTCACCAACTGAGTTGTAGACATTGTTGTGCCCATGTTTGCACCAGCAGTAGCAGAAGCTTGGTTGATCACCAACTTGCCTGTAGTAGCAACAGCGGCAGACACCAAGCCTGTGTTTGTAGCGGTAGAAGTACCGTACAAAGTGAAGCCCATGTCAAATGTAGGAGTTGTACCGCCTGTAGCAGCGCAAACTGCTTGAATTTCAACAACGATTGCACCAGCTGGCAATACAACGTCTGCGGAATTAGAAGAAGAAACAGATACTGCTGTACCTGCTGCATCAGCGCCAGAGATGTAGAACTGCGCGGCCATTACGCCGGAGCCACAATAAGCGGTGCGAGTCTGATCGCCGCCACCTGAACGCCAAATACTCTGTGTGGTAGAAACTGCCATGATAAATTGTCCTTACATACAAGATCAGCGCATCAATCGGTATGTCGTTTGCCGGGTCAATTTGATGCACCGGATACCCCGGGCTAATGTGTTTATACCACTACGTTTAAACCAATGCAATAAAAAAGGGGCCGAAGCCCCTTCTTTTTTTTAAACCTATTAGGCTCCGGGTGAACCGAAGATGCCCAAAGGATCAGACACGCCGAAGCTGTAACGCTCACGGGCTTTGTAACGAACGTTACCTGTGTCAAAGTCACCGTCCATGCCGGTAGACATGGGGGTACGAACGAAGTGCTTCAAACCGTTAGGCACGTCAGTCAACAGGAACCAAGCATTGGTGTCTGTCAAGAAGTGGTTAACAGTGTAGCCTTCAGGGATAGAACCGTTGTTCTTCAATGCGTTGATGTCGTTGTCATTTGTGCCAACACGCAATTCTGTTTCCAGCAAACGTGTAGCAACGAACATCAGTGAAGGAGGAACAACCAGCTTCTTAGGCTTAGCGGCAATCAGCAAACCACGCTCGTCTGTCCAAGCAGCAATCTGAATCACAGCGTTTTCCAACGATGTTTCATTCAAGTCAGCAGCTGTAGAAGGAGTGTTGCTGTTAGTGCCACCAGAAACCAAGGGGTGTGCTGTAGAGCACAAAACTTGGCCGTCGCCGTATGTTGGGCCGCCTGTGAAGGCGTTGTTCAACACATAAGCAGCCTTAACTTGCTTGGTGTAAGCCATACCACGGGCCAAAGCCTTGGTATAGCGTGAAGACAAGCTGTCATACAAGTTATCTTCCACAGCTTCCTCTGTGATGGAGAAGCCCATCGCAATGGTTTCGTGGGTGTAACGTGCAGTCCAAGCTTCTTGTGCATTGTCATACTGAATGGCAGAACCCTCGTTCTTGACAGGTGCAGCAGAGAAGCCAGAAAGCTTTGTCTCTTCTTCAAAACTACGCTCAGATGTCTCTGTTTCGTAGATCTCTTTGTGCTCTTCGCCGTATTTAGCGTACTCCAGACCGAACAAAGCGTTCAAACCGGGGAGCAACTCTTTAAGTAGTTGTGCGCGTGAAATAGCCATTATTTACTCCTTAGATACCGGTGGTATCAGTGTACTGGTGCAAGTTGAACTTGACCAAGAACTCGTAATAGGTCGTTGCAGCCACGTTAGCAGCGCCAGTGGCTGTATCGGGAATGACATCGATCACACGAATGGGAAGGGTTGCGGTTGTACCAGCAGAAGCGCCGTCGATACCGTAGTAGGAATCGCCAGTGTTTGTAGAGCCAGTATTAACAGACAAAGCAACGTTAGAACCGACCAGAGCACGTGAGTACGCTGTAGGAACAGTTGTTTGACCGCTAGTTGCCACAACGCGGAACAACGCATTGGGATCATCCACAACAAAGCCAAAGGCCAAAGCTGTAGAAGTAGACTGGCTAGCTGGGTAATATTGACCAGAAACGGGCTGACCGCTTGAGTTAATATAACTGCAACCAACTAACACGCCAACGCTGTCGCCAGAGTTAGATGTGGTGTTAGCTACCAAGTAGCCATTGGTATCAACCTTAACGGTATCACCATTCAAAATCGCTGTGGCGTAGCCAGCAGAGATAGGGATTTGACGGATCGCTCCGGCGTAGGGCAGACCATCCAGTCGATTGACTGGCTTGAGGCCATACGTCTTAGAAACGGTAGGATATGCCATTTAAGACTCCAAAAAATTAGATACCTTTTCCGAAAGTGACCGTGGACTTACGTTCTTTAAACATAGGCATCCTCGGATCATTCTCGCGCATGAACGTGTTATCTACAGACTGCATCTGCGCCTCAGCTTGTTGGCTGTAATACGCATTACGCTGGTGAGTAAACTCCACGGGTGTTTTGCAAAGCAATAAACCACCTACCTCGATACTGTCTGGGAATTTCGCAGCCGCAGCATTGAACAGACGAATCTCGGGATGATCAGAAGCTTTAACAGGCTCCCAGCCCTCGGCAAGCTTTGAGGAATAGTTCGTGGCATCATCTTTACCTTGGGACGAAATCCTAATCCAGCGAAACGCATAACCTTCCTCCGGATTGGGATCAGGTAGGAGTTTTGGAGGCATCCATTGTTTTGGACGTTCCGCAACTTCGCGGGTTGAAAGATCACGACCTGTACGAGCAGATTTTTCCATTTTCATTTCCTCATTTCTTCAGCAACCTTACGGGCGTACAGTTCCAACGGAACTCCCAACCGCTTGGCGAGATTCACTTGCGTCTGCGTAAGTACGATTTTCTTTGGCGCTGTACTACGTGTGGCAGGCGAAACAACATTGGATTTGGTACGTTGAGGTTTCGCATCAACGGACTCCCCGGCTCCAACTTGGTCGGGAAATCTTTCTCGGATGTCAGTGTCAATACGACGGTAGTATTCATCACTGCCAACCCTGATACCACTCTCTACAAGTTCTTCATGCAGCCCTAAAGCGTATGAAGTCATCCGTTTATTGCTTCCAAACCACTGATTTCGGTCTTGCCATGCAAGTAGTTTTTCGTCAACGGGTGCAACTTGTTGAGGTTGTGGTGCGATTTGTACAGGAGTTTCTGGCTCCTGTAAAGGGGCAGGCTTAAAATTATTTACTTTATCTGCGCGGATCCGAGCTGTAGTGAGTGCTTCCTGAGCCTCCAACAACTTATCAGCATCCCCAGACTCGTAAGCCTCCTTGTAAAGTCTCTTAGCTTCCTCAATCTCGGAGTTAATGACCTTCTTGGCTTGTTCCAAGAGGACAGTCTGCCCTTGATTGACAGAGCCTTTAAGCTTTTTGTTCTCTTCAAACATTGCCTGAGCAAGTTTTAGAGCTTCGTCTTTCTCACGTTGAGCAGCTTCTTTGGCTCTGCGCTCTTCATGATAGCCTTTGGTAAAGTGTTTAAACCTATTCTTTACGCTTTCAGAGTAGGTTGCCAGCTCTTCTTCCGTAGGATCTTGAGGTGGTTCATTCATTGGAGTGCGGTAACGATCCTCTTCCGGGGTATCGTCAACGACTTCAATCTCTGGTTTATCTTCTTTTTCTTCCTCTTGAACTTTGCCACCCTTATTCAGGTTGTCTTCAGCTTCATCGGGAAATTCAAATTCAACTTTTTCAATTTCAGCCATGATTTACTCCTTAAGTTGGGCGTTGGATACCACGAGGGTCTTGCACAACAGCCTGCACCGAATCGTCGTTAATCAATCTCCACTCTGTACCGTGAATCTTCATGCGGGTTCCCGTGTTAGGACGTACTAACACAAAGTCTCCCACCTTACAGGACGGGCCAGAAGGGAATCGGGCTGGGTCTTTGAATGCATCGGGGCCAATCTTGGCTACAAATAACACGGGGGAAAGAAGCTCCTCGTGGTACATTGCGGTTGCAGATTTAAGGATCCCTGTTTCGCTGAACTCTTCTTCTGCTTTGGGAAGCATACAGAGGAGGTGGTAAGTGGCCGGATCGGGCACTTGTTTGGCTTTTTCTTCTACGGATGTATTAAGCAATCCGGAGAGATCAACCGCTTTGACATCAAATTCAGTCATCGTCATTGTCTTTCGTTTTTCGCACGAGGTCGGCAAGTTCGTACTGCGCGGTTTGCAGACCTCGGATCGTCCCGCACAGTTCTTTGTAGTGATCGTGGGATTTCGCACCACCCTCACTGACAATCTGAACCAACTGCTTGATGTGTTCTTCAAGCTTCTTGTTTAAACTCTCAAGCAGTGGATTCATCATTCACCTTTCGGTTGGTTCTTCGCGTTCAATAACATCTGAAGAAGTTGTTGTTTTGCCTGCAAGTCTTGAGTCTGTTGGTTGTGAGCCAATGACTGTTGGTGTTCTTGCTCGGCGCGGCGCATATCAGCCTGATGTTTCATGGCTTCCATAGCGATTTCTTGTTGTTGGCGCTGTGCTGCCACGGCAGGATCTTCTCCTTGAGCTTTTTGCATTTGCTGCGCTTTGAGTTGAAGCTCTGCCTGTTTGATTGCCAGATCGCCCTGAACTTTTTGGGCTTTGGTTTGAGCATCCTGCTGCTTGATCTGCAACTCTGCTTGTTGCATTTGAACAACTGGATCTTGCATCTGTTGCTGGGCTTGTTGTTGAGCAGCTTGGTTTTTATCAATCTGGAGCAACTGAGCCGCAGCTTGAGCAACCAACTTAGACAGCTGAACTTCCACATCTTCAGGCATCTCAATGTCTGGCTTGGGAAGCGTAGCGCCAAGACGTTGTTCAATCTTAGAGCGGTACTGGAATGCAACGTGTTCAGCAACGTGGGCCATGATGGCTGCTTGCATTTGTTGAGCCATTGGGTTTTGGCCCATCTGACCCATCACAACTGGATCCTGCATCATTGATGTATGGACTGCGATGTGAGCATCATGATCTTGGTAGATAAACGCCTTGGTGGGTTTACCAGTCAAGAACGCCATGTTCTCCGAAATTGGATCGCGTGGTGTCATATCATCATCAATAGGAACCAACTTGTCTGCGTTCTTTACGCCTAAGACTTCAATCATTTGGCGGTGTAGAAGAGGCAGGTTATAGATCTGTGGAGCACCTTGAGCCAACTGAATGACTGCTTGGTACTGCATGATCCGCTGGGCCATTGTGGCTGAGTTAGGATCTGACACGGGGATAACATCCACCATGTCATAGTCTTCCTGTTTAGCTTGAGGCGTACCAAACACGGGCGTGTAGTCATAGCTCGCAGGCATGTAATCACGGATGATGTCCTTAAGCAGTTTAAACTCTTGCTTCATTGAATAATGAACACGAGCCTGTACTGCGCTCATGGTCTTCAATTGACGCTCAAGCAATGCCAAGGTTGTACCGACCGGCGCATTAGCACTCATATCGCTAATGTTCATATCTGCGATTGAGCCAAGGCGACGGCCTTCGTCTGTAATTTGATTCAACAGAGCCAACAGAACCTGTGAAGGCTCCTTGTATGGCAGCGCCATGATGTTCTCTTTAACTGATCCGCTAGGAACGTCAACATCACGGAACTCACCCGGTTGGATTGGGGTGTCGTCTCCCTTGATACGAAGTCCACGGGTCTTCAAGCCACCGGGCAGGTTAGACAAAGTACCTGCGTCTACTAGCTGACGGATCAAAGATGTGCCTGCACGGGCATATCCACCAATTAGGTGAATCAAACCTAAGCCATAAGCTCCAAAGCCGGGCACATATGTGTATTGCACAAAGTGCTGGCGTTTGAGGCGGTGTTTGTCTTCCTCTGCCCAGTTACGGCGAATAGAGAGGATTTCTGTTGTACCGCGCTCTAAGGTGATAACGTAAGGAAGAGCGATACCGTCTTCATCTTCATAGCCGGGGAGGTCATAGTCTACGTGGATCTCATAGATCTGGTAGCGGTCATCATCATTAAGGTTGTAGCCTTGGTCTTCAGCTTTTTTCTTCTCTACGTCGGTGTAGAACTGGAGAGGCTCACCAAGATCCTTGTCCAGATAGAAGCCTGAAACTTGTAATTTCTTAATATCATTCTTCGTTTTGCGCATGATGTGAGTCACGCGCTCAGAAGTCATGGCGCTAGAAGCACCGTAGGGGATGATGACATCTTCAGCTGGAATAAAGATCGCAGCCTGACGGCCCATTGTGGGGTCGTAGTAGATTTTCTTGAAGGCTGCGCCAGCCAGACCCAAAGAATACAGAAGGCGTTCATGCTCTGGTCGATACTCAGGCATTCCTTCTGTCAGGCGATAGTTCATATCGTCACGGACACGCTCCGCAGCTTCTTCCTTAAGCTTGTCGATGGCACCAATGATTTCCGTCTTGACCGGGCCTTGAGCTGGGAACGTTTCAATAATAGTCTCACTCTGGAACCGAACAGCGGCCTCTGTGAGGACAGTGGAAAATACGCCACAAGCTCCAAGCCAAGGTTCCGTTCTTTCTTCATATTTCATTCCCAGTACGTCTAGACCTTTGACATACATTTCTACCCAGTCTTTGCGGGAGTTGATGTCTTGATCAACCATGCCAATCAAATCACTGGCAATCTTTTGAAGTTCACCCTCATCCATATACTCGGCGAGGTTGTCGTTGAAATCTTCACCCTCGGTCTCTGGCATTAAATCAATCTCCATGCCATCCATACCAATTTTTACGCCTTCGGGATTGACGATCTCAATCTCAACTGCGGGGGTGTCATCCATTTCTAAAGCGTTTAAACCTAATGGAGCTTGGCTCAATGATTGTTCAATGCTCATATTGTTCCTTAGTAGTACTCTACTTTTCTGCGGTGGTAAATAGGCTCATCTTCTTCATCAGAGTCGATGGAGATGAATCCTCCCAAGCGAAACCGCATCAAAGCCTGACTGCTTGAGTCAACAAGGTCATCATGATCCCCGTTCGGGAATGAAGCTAACTCATCCATAACTTCTTCAGCCCAGCGGGTATCAGGACACCAAACAATGCCAGAGGCAAACAGGTCTGAGATCGCGTTTACACGCGATATCTTATCGTTTCCTTTGCCCGGCGTATACTCCGACATAGGAATTCCCATCTTTCTCATCTCATAGATGAGCGGAGCACCGGCAGCACGTTTCTCAACGATCAATGTGTCGGGGTCATACTCCTTCCAAAGCTCCAAAGCTTTTTGTTTCAGCTCAGGAAACTCTAAACGGGCCTTGAAAGCATCAAGCAAAATAATGTTCGGTCTCAAATCACCGTGTTTGTTTGGATGTTGAAAGACACCCCATGTCGTGCACGCAGAATAGTCTGCACGATTGTTCTTTTCAAAGGCTGTATCCCAACTTTGGATGATGTATTCGCACTGAGGCGGTCTTTTATCCTCCCAAATCTGCCAATGTTCGCGCTTAATGATCGCGCCTTCTTCGGAAGTTGGGTTTTGTTGGTACTGAGCCTCCCATTTGGAGACTGGAAGTTCAGCTTTCAGGGCTTCTAAGGCCGCTTTAGACCAGAATCCGGGCCATAAAGGGTTTCCGTTGGGCATAATCGCGGGAAAATCGATGACTTCCCACTGATCTACGCCATCTTTGTCGGAATTTTTAAGGATTTGACCGGTCAGATCACGTTTTGACCACCTTGTCATCACAATAATAATGGCTCCGCCCGGCTGTAGACGCTGACGAGGGCCGGAAGTGAACCATTCATAAACTCCATCAAACACCGCAGGGTTAGCTTGCTTGGCTTCCTGCTCCGAATGCGGGTCGTCAATGATTAAAAGGTCAGCACCTTTACCTGTAACAGCGCCGCCAACACCGATAGCGAAGTAATCGCCACCCATATGAGTGTTCCAGCGACCTGCGGCCTTTGAATCACTCGATAGCTTTGTCTGAAATACCTTTTGATACGGCTCTGAGGAAACAAGATTCCTAACCTTTCGTCCAAATCCAGTGGCTAACTCCGCAGTGTGGGCGGTCTGGATGATCTTCTTATGGGGAAACTTCCCCAGAAACCACGCCGGAAGCAAAAAGGAAGCAAACTCCGACTTGGTATGCCGGGGAGGCATGTTAATGATGAGCCTCTTAAGCTCTCCGTTAGCCACCCTCTCAAAGGCATCAGCCATGATTTTGTGATGAGACCCAGAGATAAACACAGGCCACATCTGGGTTACAAAGTACAGAAATGACTCTTTGCTGCGTTCAATCTTATCCATCTCCAAGAGAGCTTGAATCTTGGCTCGGTTCTCAGGCGAAGCCTTCGGAGCCATCTCCAAGTACTTTTGTATCTCTGCGTGGGTCAGTAAGCTCATAGAGACATCACCGCTCGGGCAGAGCTGTCTACAAGACGGATAGCATGGAACTTATAAGGCTTGGTTACAAGATGCCCATCCGCCTTTAAGCGGTGAACAATCCTGTGGATGTTTGACTTTGATTTCAATCCAATCCCTTTGGCAATAACTTCATAAGACGGCGGAACCCCGTGCAACCTGATGTATGCACGGATGAAATCTAACACTAACTGTCTACGCTTTGTCATGTTTCACATTCTTGCTTCGCAATCATATGAGGGCACACTGCCCATAACGGTGACTAGCCGTCTGGTTTGGTTGTCAACCACAATGTGCCTTCATATAAGCTCCCGGGCTTCCACCGGGATCCACCTCGCTTTAACGTCTGCGTGTCCTAGACGGTTGATGACTGTTTGGGTACAAGGCTTAGTGTCCAATCCCGCACACGATGCTGGGCCGTAATCTCGGCTACCTGCCTCATCTGCCACCAACACGGCTGAGGACTGCTGGCCTGCTCCGAGTACTCCCGAAACCAATCCTCATGCGTGTAGGTGTTGGCGCAGGGAGCTTTGGGGGTGATAACTTTGATGAATTCACTGACCCAAGTACTGTGCGCCAACATTTGTAGTTTAAACGCAAACACGAACGTTCGCAACACCTTTTCTGAAAATATATATACCCCCGGGGGTGGACGATTGGGAATGGAAGGGGGGGCTTTCCTGTGGATTGTATTTGGGTGAGTGGATTAGAGCGTATACGCGGGAGGGGTGTCAGCCACGCACAAGTGGGGGGCGGGGCGTAGTGGGGTCGGCTCACCGCCCTGTTTAAACACCCTCCTCCTGCTGTACCTGCACTGTGTGTAAACGTTTTGCATCTACGTCAAGCACAGATGCCTTGGCATTCTCTAATAGCTTCATGTGCCCTGCCAACTCACGCTTCAATTGATCTGCGGTGATCACTGCCTTGTCTTGTACCTCTGTCGGTGTAAACAGCCCTGCCGCTTTGCCCATCAGTTCCAGTGCTTTTAATTTCGTACCCTCTTGCTTGGCACTCTTGCTTAGTGCAAGCAACCCCTTCAGCACATACCTCTTGCTTGCGGCAAGGTCTTCACTCAGGTGTTCCGCAGTCTCCTCCCAAGCATCCTCCAGTATTACTTTGATCCTCGGATCTTTCATCAGCTTGTTAGCACTGGCACTGATACTTGCATCTGATCCTGTGTCATTCGCATAGGCATCCCTGTATGCTTGCCGTAGGCTTTTCCCCTGTATAACCCCTTGTGTGAACAGCACTTGACGTGGGCTTAGAGGCTTAGGTCTCTTTACCTCTGATCCCTTGTGTTCTCCATCCTTTCTTCTCTTGGGTTTCTCTGCGGCATGGGCATACTGTTCCGCTTCGCTAAGGCTCTCGGGGCTTTCCTCATCGCCCCAAACCTCATCCTCTTCCAGTGCCGCATCCAGTTCCGCTCTGTACTCAGCCTTGCTAGTCTTGCTCATGTTTAAACACTCCATCTATATGTAAGCACCACACGTTTCCCCTGCACCAACCACCGGAAACGCACTGTTCGCATTATGCACAGTTTATCCACACCCTGTGGACAAGTCAAAAGTTATCCACAGGAAGTTATCCACAGGAAGTTATCCACAAGTTATCCACAACCCCGAGTTATCCACAGGGTTATTCACAGCTTATACATTTGTTATACAGTGCATAAAAACAACACCAAGAACTGAGTACTCAGGTACTACTGAGAACCTCAAAAGTAAGCGCGAACTGGGATTTTATACATGGCTCTAAAACGCATCAGAATCGATTTTGAGCCGTTTTTTGTGTTCAGGCTACTACCCCCTTACCACCTCCCTGATCGCCTCACCTGAGCCGTTCTGAGCGTTTTTTAATACTTTTGATCCGAGTGTTACTTTTGTAACGAAATGAATACTTTGTAGTTCAAGTATTAAAACCCCCTTGCACTAATAAGAAATGTCTTCAGACCACCATCACCCCACAATTTAATAACCCTACACTTTACTCGGATAAATATTAGGGGTATTGACAGGACACTATCATTCAACGACACTTCAGTTGTCGGTTGATTGTTCTTTAGTTCTTTTCCCCGCCAACCGACACAAGGGGATACGTTCTAGGCTACCGATAGAAGTCCTAGTGAGACAGAGCCGGAGACACCGGCAAGAGTCTGAAAGCGGAGTGCTAATCCGGTACGTAAAACGTTGGAAATCCCCCGCTAGCTGAGAGATCAGTCTGTAGCCCCACTGGCTACGGAGTGCACTTTCGCACTGCTACGGAGACCTCACCATGAAACGTGAATACATCAAGGCTTACAACGAACTTAAAAAACTGGGTTGCCCAGTGTTTGAACGTGGCGACTATGAGGGTAGATTCCTCATCAGCGCAGAAGAGCCTGAGTCTTACAAATGGGCTGACTACTACGGACGCAGTTGGCAAGGCGATGACGTTAACCCCTTGCTGATGAAAATTCTTGCCAAAAACAACCTGTTCTGCGAGTGGGAAAACCCTGCTTGCTTGATCGTTTTCCCTGCTTGAAAGGTACACCATGAACAAGTTACTCAATGCTTTCAAAGCTGACCCGTCCGATGCCAATCGTGCCAAGCTGATCAAGTACATGATCAAGCACCCCTTTGCAGTCTGCTTGCTGATGCCTGACGATCAGGCGTTCCTCGCCAAGCACTGGATTCTAGTTTCCTGACATTTCAGCCTGTTGCCCCTGACGGGGGCAATGGAGTGCAATGTCGCACTACCTCGGAGAATGACCATGAGTTCACTGCGTGTCGCTCGTTTTGTCGAGCAAAACCCTGCCGAGTACGCTTGGCTTGTTGCCAAGTCGCCTGTGTTTGACTTCGCCAGTTCGGTGCTGTCATCCCTGTACAGATTTGGCAATCTGACCCCCAATCAACTTGCCGCCATTCAGCGGTGCGTTGCCAAAGAATCTGCCCCTCGTCCTGAGCCTGTCCCTGCCGCTCAGGTTGACGTTGCCCCTATCCACGTTGCCTTTGACAAGGCTAAGGATTCGGGTCTGCAATACCCCAAGCTTCGCCTTGGTGCTTTTGTGTTCAGCCCTGCCCCTGACACTGGTAAGAATGCGGGCGCTATCTACGTTAAGTCTGACGGGGTTTACCTCGGCAAGGTTGTAGGCGGCAAGCTGTTTACCTCACGTGACGCATCACCCGACAACGTCACACAGATGACCGATGTACTGGCTGACCCACGCAGTGCCGCCATTGCCTACGGCAAAACGTTCGGCAAGTGTTCGGTCTGCAATCGTGACCTCTCCGATCCCGAGAGTGTGTCACTTGGCATTGGTCCCGTCTGTGCCAAGCGGTTCGGTTGGCAATGACATTTCAGCGGTGAGCCTCTCGGGGTTCACCAGTGCAATGTCGCACTGATTGGAGGACTTATGTACACCGCACAAATTGACCGCTTCGGCAACATCATCGTCTGCAAGGGCGACAGAGAACGCAACGGCTACCGGATCTTTTTCACTGGTACTTACAACGAATGTTTAAACAGAAAGGTAATTGCGGCATGAAAATCTCAGCCTTCTACGCCCTCAAAGCTTTCATCTGCCTGTTCGGTTTTCTGATCAGCGTGATCGTCTTTGACAACAGAGAGTCTTTCGTTTTGTTTTGGGTTGCCATGCTGTCGGTCATCGGCTCGCTTGGCTTTTACTTCGCAGGAGAATGAACATGGATGCATACACCGCAGTCGGCATTGCCGAGGGTTTCGTTGACGCTGAGAGTGAGGATCAAGTCATTGCCGCTTGGCAATACTTGGTTGACACAGGCATGGCGTGGACACTCCAAGGTTGGTTCGGACGTACAGCCGCCAACCTCATCAATCAGGGAATCATTCAACAAAGGGGAACAGCATGATTACAGAGCAAGTTAAGGATTACACACACCTTGAAAAAGACCATGAGGGTGTGTTCGGTCAGATGGTCTACACGTACACATCGCCCACGCACTGGGGCGGTGACGGGTTGTGTGAGATACGTGTTAGCTTTTGGGGTGACCTCAAAGCCCCCGAGGTCTGCTTCAGCTACGGCTCGGGCGGCTGGAACAAGGGCTTCAGCAATCACCAAATTGCAGAGGCTATGAGTGAGGCGTTTGCCCTTGCGACTCACCGCTTGGCGGTGTTAGAGAAATGCCCTTGGCAAAGCAAAGTCAGGGCTGTTTAAACATGATAGCGATACCTACTTGCACAGGCTATCGCTTTCGTTTACACTATCGTCATATTGAATTTTTAGCGGCAAGCCTTTCGGGTTTGCCAGTGGAAATTCCCACTTCAACCGGAGACACTTATGTCCTTACCTGTCATTTACTCTACTCGTGAAGACTGGCTCACTGCGGCTGTCAGTGAGTTGAAGCCTTTCTTTCTCGCCAATGGCGTATCAATCAGCGACAAGATTCGGGTGTCTTGCGCTCTTCCCTCCAATGCCAAGCGCACCAACTTCAAGTCAGTTGGTGAGTGCTTCCCCAATACGAACAGTGCTGACGCTCACTTTGAGATTTTCATCAGCCCTGTGCTTGCCGATCCCGTCAAGGTCTTTGAGACCCTCATCGCCATGTTGTGCCACACAGCCAATGGTGCTTTGAGTCATGGCAAGCCCTACCAAAAAATTGCCGATGCCATGTTGCTGTTGCCCAATGGCACAGCCTCTGCCCGTTATAAGTCGGTGACTCATGGCGGTGCATTCGTTCAAGCCTATCAGCAGATCATCGATTCGCTCGGTGCTTACGTTCACGCTGAACTGTCAGCCTCGGTTGGCAAAAAGCAAACCACACGTATGCTGAAGTGCGAGTGCCCATCATGCGGCTACACAGTCCGGCTCACTGCCAAGTGGGCGTTTAAACAGGGCAACCTCAACCTTCCCCTGTGCCCCAATGAGGGTGACACCCTCGCCCTGATCTAAAAGAAACCAGTACCTAGGAGAGAAAACATGGCATCCATCAACACAATCAAAACCTTGTTGCCCATCGACAAGTTTGTCATCAATGGTGCGGTAATCGCCCTCAGAGCACCTGACGCTATCCGTCTGGACAAAGACAAAATGGTGCGTTTAAACTGGCTCGGTGACCTGATCGAGCAGGGCATGACCGATGTAACTTACATCAAAAATTGCTCGCCAGTCGCTGACAGTGCCGCCCCTACAGTTGACACCGCCAAGCTTGACGCTACCGCCTCTGTCGCTGTACGTGCCGAGGCTGTTGCCCTCGATGCAATCAACAAGGTTGCCACTGTGGCTCAAAGCATCAGTGTTGTAGCACAGCAGATGAATGACCTATCAGTCGCAGTGCACAACGCCACTGTCGCCTCCAAGTCAAACCTTGATGAGGACAAGATCAACGCAGAGGTTGCCAGTGCAATCGCCAAGGCGTTTAAACCCTTTGCGCAAGCTGTCAAAGATGCCAAGGCTGAGACGATTGTCGGCAACGCTGTCAAGGCTACTGTCGTGGATCGCAAGTCAGCACTGGACGTGTTCGGTGTTGACATTCGTAACTTCAAAAATGACCCCGTCATGGTTGACATTTGGGATGCGGCTGATGCCCCTGCGATTGACCCCAACTTTGTATGGCAGAAAGGCATCTTGGAACACTTGCTTCTGTCTCAGAACACAAGCGAAAACCTGTGGTTTGGCGGTCAAAAAGGCACTGGCAAATCAGAGACAGCCCGTCAGTTTGCCGCTCGGACTGGACGCTCCTACACCCGTATCAACTTTCACAAGTACACAACAGCCGATGACTATGCGGGTGCTGTGGGCTTAGAGAATGGTGCGACAGTGTTCAAGAAAGGTGCTTTCTTGGAGGCGTTTACCTCACCTTCCACTGTCGTGTTGCTCGATGAGATCAGCATGGCAGATGCGGGTGAATTAGCTGTGCTGAACGGCTTCCTAGAGCCTAACAGTGCGGTCAACTATGGCGGCTATGTACACCGGAGAGCCGAGGGTGTGTTGGTCTTTGCGGCTGACAACACCCTGACCAATGGCGACACATCAGGACGTTATGCCAAGACGCAGACCATCAACTCTGCGTTGGCTGATCGTTTCGCTCGTGTCATTGAGTTCCAGTACCTGAGCAAAGAACAAGAGGTTTTTGCTCTGACCCTGCACACTGGTTGCAACAAGATGCTTGCCGAACACGTGGTCAACGCCATCAATGCCGCACGTGCCAAGGTTGGCACAGGGGACGTGATCGATGCCCCGTCCATCCGCTCTGCCCTTGCTTTCATTCGGGCACTGGAAATTCTCTCTGTCGATGATGCATGGGAAACAACCATTGCCTCCCGTCAGCCGGAGGAAAGCCGCACTGCCCTTGATGCAATCAAGGCGGCATACATCAACCCTAGCGTAATAGCTAAATATCTGTGAGGAAATTATGAGAAAGTATCGTGGTTACGAATTCAAAAAAGCTGTCGCCTTGGCGATCCATAAAATCTGCGCTGACCTTGGTCGCCCCCCTGTGCATATCCAATGGGGCGGCACACAGTCTGCATCAATTACCAATCGTGGTTACCTCTGTTTAAACAACGTCAAAGATGACGCTGTCCTGACACAGGCTGACCTGATGCGCTATGTTGGCTACGGGGTGCATGAGTTACTGCACTGGACTTACACCGACTTCAGTTCTACCGAGATGGGTTGGAGTCACAGCCAGTATGTGGCTCAGTTGCACAACGCCTTAGAGGATGCGTGGATTGAACACAATGGCATCAAGCAAAGCCTGACAGGCAACATCACCGAGTTGCTCACCGCCCTGATCAATGGCGTGGTTGCCGAGGCGTTGACCGAGGTCTCCGACTGGTCAGACCCTGCGCAGTATCCCTTTGTGCTTGCTGTCTACGCACGTAAACACGCAACGATCAAAGTGCCACTGGCTGAGGGTTTGCAACCAATCTTTGCCAAGGCTGTTGAACGTTTAAACAACGCCAACAATTCTCGGGACACCTTGGACATTGCCATTTGGGTTTACAAGCAGTTGGCTCAACTCCAACCACCTCAACCCCCTGTCAACCCTGAGCCTCCCGTTGAGCCTCCAACCAACCCCACCAACCCCACCGATGAGGATGGCGAGGATGGCACAGGAGACCCCGTAGACGGGGCTATAGAGGGCGATCAGGAGGGCGATGCACCTACCCCCCCAACCAACCCTGCAAAGCGTCCTGTGAAGCCTAATGGCGAGCCAGTGGAAGCCCGTAAGGTTGAGCCTGAAGCCAAGCCCCCCGAGGGTTCGGAGTCAGGCGGTTCATTCTTCACTGCCGACATCAAACGTGACAAGTATCACGTGTCAAACAGTAGCAGAAATTTTCCCATTCCTTTCTAATGGAGGTCACATGATCCCTGCCAAGTTACGTTACACAGTGCGCAAGCTGTTTGAGAACTCCGGCTTTGAGGAGTACCAACACAACCGCAAGTCAGGTGCTTTGAATGTACGTGCCCTGCCTACGATGGCACACAATGACCGACTGTTTAAACGCAGAAAGGAACATGACGGCATCGACTCTGCGGTTGTGATTGTGCTTGACGTGTCCGGCTCGATGTTCAAGAACAAAGACCAACTCAACTCCAAGATGTACCACGCCATCCTGACCACGTATGCCCTGCTTGACACCCTGTCCAAGTCAGGTGTCGTGAGCAGTGTCGTGACGTTTGGTTGTGACGTGTCGGTGCTTAAGGACTTCAACACCCCCTACCAACGTGCCAAGCCTTTGCTTGAATGCCTCTCCGCAGGGGGCGGCACAAACGATGACACCGCCCTGCAATTTGCCCACGGCTTGTTGCTCAGTCGCCATGAGGAACGCAAGGTTTGCTTCCTCATCAGCGATGGCATCGGCAACCCTAGCGAGTGCAGACAACAGGCACTCACTGGCGAGAACCTCGGCATCACAACGATTGGCATCGGCATTCGTTCTGACCTGACACACATCTACAAAAACGCTGTGACCATCGACAAGTTGGAGGACATGGGCACTGTGGCGTTTGACAAGCTGAAGCTTGCCGCATGAGGGGGGATGCCCCCTTGTGTTATAATATCGTTGTGGCACTGTCTGCAATATCGTGCCACCAAAAGAAACCAGTAGCACAGGAGAGAGCGCATGAATACCACGCTGATTTTAAATACGAACGCAAGCAATTGCACCTTTATGCTTGCTGTTGATCTTAGATATACCACCAAGGCATTCCCTGCCTTGTCAAGAATCCAACGGGCACTCGACAAGTTCCTGACCAACAACTCTCACTGGCTCGCTGAGGATGAACCTCAGATCGTGGCTGTAGTGCAGAGTGATTCCAAGCTTAACGTGAAGTATGCGTCAGGCTTATCCCTCACAAAGATCGATCCACTTTACGTTTAAACAGGAGGAAACTATGCAAGGTCTAGACGCACATTACTCTGCGCTTTGGGTAGAGAACGAACGCAGACAAAACAAACCAACCGCCAAATACACAGTATCTATCGCTGTGGAGGGTTATGTTGACGTGGTGATAGAGGCTACCAGTCAGGCAGAAGCAGAAGCCTCAGCCATCGACAAGATCGAGGTGCAGGGCATGACCATCACCGACATTTCAATCACCGATGTAGAGAAATGGAAATGACGTTTAAACGTGGAGGCAAGACTGGCTACCCTGTCGGTCTGCTCCAAGATGATGATTCAAAGTTGAGCAAGTGGTTTGCAAGCAGACCTGATGCTCGGTACATAGTTAGAAAAAACATACAGGAGAGAAATTATGAAAGCATGGAAAGGCGTAGTGATCACAACCTATCAGGAAGAGATCACAGTGTTGGCTGACACTAAAGAGGAGGCAGAGTTATTGATGTATGACCGCGCCAACCCTATGGGCGATGGCTATAGCGGTGACATGACTGTGCATGATTTGGAGGAAGTTGTGGAGGTGAATGATGAGTGACCAAGAGCAAATCAAACTGCTACGCAAGACGCTGAAAAGCCTTATGCAATCTGCTGACCAATACATCAGCGAGGGATCATGGATTGAACCCCTCTGCGCTGATCTTGCCAACGCAATGCACGTTTTGACAGTGACGCACCCTAAAAATCAAGGAGAGAAAAAATGACCGCAAAACTTTGGTTGTGCCACGGCTATTGGAAGCCCACAGTTTGGAATGAGAACAAGCAGTACTTCACCGATATGGTGATCTGTGATGGCGTGTGGGATGGCATCGAGGATGCCGAGGACGAGCGCATTTTCTACTACACCGATGGCGATGGTGTGCTGAATGATCATGGCGAATTCGTTATCGAGTCTGCATCAGAGTACAAGCCCGATTGGTGGGCAGACAAACAGAGAGAGCAAGCATGAACCACTCACTATGGGAGAAGTTGGAACGTGCCCTGTTCCTTGTCGGTTTGATTGTCGTAATCCTTGACTTGTTTTATTGGAGACCTTAATGTTTAAACACATTACACCTCACCCTTGGACTGCGCTGTCTGCGACAGTGTGGGGTTACGAGGGGACTTTCGGTCAACCTCAAGTTGCGTCATGCGTCAACAAGAATCAACCGATGGCTACCCAACGGGCGAATGCCCGACTGATCAGCATCGCACCGCAGATGTATGAGATTATTCAGAAGTTGCATGGCAACGAAGAAGCCATGCGTTTAGTTCAATACATGGAAAAGGAGATTGATCATGCAGATTAAAACCATCCGCAAAAGTGAGCGAGACATAGACTACGAACGCCTGTACAAAGCTTACGAGGGGCTGATAGAGTGGATCGGCACAAATGACGTTGATGGGCAAGAGACTATGGGCTTGCTAGTCAAAGCCGCAGTAGCCTTGGCTGTGACGAATCATCTACCTAGAAACGAAATCATGGAGGTTGTGGCTGTCACTTATGAGATGGAGCGATCCATGCGTCCTAGGTCTGATGAGGTTCATTGATGAAGAAGATCAAGACCATCACACAGTCCGATCCAACCTTCCTCAAGACCACGTATTACTATGACAACCTAGTTAACCTTGTAAACCATGAACGCTTTGTCAACCCTGCCGAAAAGTACATCATCTACCAAGCCAAGGCTTGGGCTGTGTATCGCATGGGCAGAGACCGAGTGCCACGTTACTGTGGAAAGTACGACAACATAATTCAAGCTGTGCGAGTTGCACATATTTAAGGGGGCATTACGCCCCCTTTTTTTTAATCTACACACAAACGTTTAAACGCAATGTGATTCCCGGATCTAAATCTTTACCCCGGTAGCACGTTTAAACGCACAAATCTCCAGCAGCAGGAGCTGGCTGCGTCACTGTTTAAACACTGTGGTTATAAACATTGGGGTCTTGTGTCCGACATACGCCCCGAGGATATTGAACTCAAAGAATTCATAAGCCTCATCAACACTCATTGACCGACTCAGAATCTCCACGATCTTTGTTGTGTCATAGGCAACGACAGGCTCATCGCCTATCCTTTCTGCCACCCCGATGATCGCCTCATCAAACTCCTCCTCCGACAAGAAAAGAAGTTCCGTATCCCAATCGCCTGCCAAATCTTCACGTATGTTTAAACGTTCGGCAGGCTCACCAGACGAGCCACCTGTGATCTGGTTATTGTTTAAACTATCAGAATGCATCTAAGTTCTCCGAGTAAGTCCCTGCGGTTTTGTTGTAAATCATGGTCGTTTCGCCCTGCGTTCCAACCCACCGATATCTACATTTCCAAACGGCAATTTCTACGTGATGATCTTTGCGGTGCACAGTCAAACCGCAATCGGTTTTTGCCCACCACGCCATTGACCCTGCGATGGACATTCCGTCCGGACGGGGCTGTTCCGTCCCTTGACGGGTGATCTTAGATGGGTGAGCAACGAACCATGTATGCACGTCATGTGCCTTGCAAAACTTCTGAACCCGAGTCAGCATATCGCTGATGGCGGCTGTCTCAGTCCCGTCACCCCTTGGCAACTCAATGTAGTTGTACGGGTCAATGACCAACCCCCGAACCCCCATCCTTTTTACCGCTACCCGTGCCCTGTCAAGAATTGATTCCAATGTGCTTGGCTCTTCCCCGTTTGTGTCAATGAACAGGAAATGATCTTTGACGAATTTAAACGCAGTCTCTTTGTCCTGCTCGGACATCCGGTCACGCCCATCAAAGAACCGCTTGCGGGTATAGATTTCCATCAAGCGGCTGATGTGAATCTCGGGCTGATTCTCAAACGAACAAACCGCAAACTTCCAGTCATGTGCCTGTGCAAGGTTGACCATGATCTGATCAACAAAGTTGGATTTGCCTGATGATGGGTAACCAGTGACCACAGTCAACTGTGCGGGGGCGACTGTGTAAATCTCATCAACTGATTGGTATCCGGTCGAGAACCCTTTACCTGTTCCCTTCGTGTACAGCTCGTTTAAACGCTCATAAAACGTGCCCGCGTCCGAGATCCCAGAGACTGGGTAGGGGGCGGCTGATGCCAGTAGCTCCCCCACCCGAGTCGGATCATCAAGCATGACTTCGTTTAAATCTTTTTTTTCAAATTTTGCGAGCCTGCATTTTTCCTTCCCGATGCGTCTTGCCAATTCCTCGGCTAACGCCTGACCCGCAGTGTCTTGGTCAGTGGCGAGAATGACGTAAGGAACTGCGTCTAGGACTTCCCGTGCATTCCAAACGTAGGCAAACTTCTTGTCTTCGGAGGGCAGAACCTTCCCGTCTGCGACTTTGATTGGCGCTCCGCTTGGTACGCTAACCACGTTGTCAAAGCCTAGTTCTATGAGGGTCAGGCAATCAATCTCGCCTTCTACGATGATGAGTGGCTGATCGTTCTTGACCAAGTCAATCCCAAAGAAATCATGCGCACCGCCTGAGTCTTGAGTAAAGTCTTTCTCGGGGAATGATCTGTACTTGGCGGCAACCAGTGCACCCTTCCTGTAGTACGGGAAGCCGATGGCATCTGCGGTCTTGCCCAATTTTCCAAAGTACTTCTCTGATGCAAACAACTTCATCTTGTCTGCGGTTGTGTGGGATATGCCTCGCGTGGCTAACCATGCGTAATGTTGATCTTGCAGTTTGTTTGAAACAATTGTGGGGTTTGGTACGGCTGACAAAATTCTCTCCTGTTGTGGTTGGACTGAGCCGCTAGTCTGACAATGATGGCAATGGAACACGACAGCCCCGTCTGGTTTGCGGGTTAGCGTCATGTCTTTCTGATTTGATTTTCTGCGTTCAGCAGAACAGTACGGGCAAGCCACCCGTGTAGATTCGTGGAAGTGGAACTGCTCCACAAACTCTGCGTTCATTTCATAGCACCCGACGAGGTACGTTTAAACGAACGATTCTTTGCTGGGGATTCAAGTCGGATGCCATCTGCGTTTGATCCACCCTTGCTCAAAGCTTTGACGTGTGCCACGTCTTTTCCTTGTCGGGTCACACCCTTCGCATCCAATTTTCTACGTGCACGTTGACGCTCCATTCGGTCTTCGTGTTCGCCTCGTGCTTGTTGGGTCTTGTACTCTTGTTTGTAGTTGCGTGTAGCCATTTTTGTTCCTTAAAAGATCAATTAAACCGCATGGAACTTGACGAGGTCAATTGGGCAAAGATAAAAATCTTGCGTGACATCTTCATAACGTGAGTCCTTGCGCTTTTCTGAGTACCATTGTTTACACGTAGATGAATTTACAACTGCGATGTGTTGTAGATCTTGACTTTGAATGATGTATGCGTAGGGTTTTGGCTTGGCGTTGTCAAATGAATGCTTGGCGCAGACGATGAACTTCTCATTGAAAGGCCAGTCTGCTTTGCTTGTGAATGTGACCCCAAGTCTCTTGACTTCAACTCGCATATTGATGTAGAGGTCACCCTTGTCTACGTGATTCATTCGGGTCTCGTAGCTTTCTGCCACTGTGGTTGGCGGGATTGTTACTGAGTACCCCAAACTGTTCAGCCAGTTGGCGGCTGAGATAACACCTTCATGACTTTCGCTGAGGTGCTGTACAAACTTTTTAAAATCTCGTTGTCTTAACTCATCCATCTCTCTCTCCTGTTTTTATTAAAGCTCTAGTTCTATTTGTTCAGGCGGTGTGTAGTTCTCAATAGGTACTCCTTTGTCTAGTTGATTGATTATGTCTTCTTGCGTGGCGACTCGTATTGTCATAATCCCTAATGACACATGCGCTATCGCTTGTCTGCGGTTGGATGCACGGACTAGTCTGACCTGATCTCCGACACCCACTGTGTAAACACGTTGCTTCATGTGTTTTTCTTTCTGAGTTTGTCTTCAATAGCACGGGCAAAGTCCATGTTGTTGCTCCACCCTGCGCGGTAAATTTTGCCAATTTCTTCTTCGGTCAAATTTTCCCAAGACTTGTCGCCCATAAAATGATGCCAACTTTTTGGGTTGGTAATCATGGCGTTTCTTGTACTTAGCAGTGCGGTGATCCAATGCGCTAACACCTCCAATTTTTCCTCACGTGTCAGCCCTTCGTAATCATCGGAAAAAACTACATCGCCTTGATCCCATCGGGGCGTGTAAATCAGTTTGCCTATTTGTTTTCTGCGTTTCATGTGTTGCGCTCCCTGAGTTTTTGTTCTGCCCATTCCACCGCCATTTCCCATACTTGGGCTTCTGCGGTGTTGAATAACAAACCATTCTCAAGCACACGCTTGCCGTCTCGTTCTTCGGCAGTCAGACCTACCCATGTGCGCTGTGAACGAACTGATAGCTTCAGGTTGGCAACTTTCAGGTCACCCAACAAGTCGTACACAGTGTCTTTCAGGTGGCATTCTTTACACGCCACAGGCTCATCCTTCGCTTCTAGTGCGTCTTTAATGGCGGTGATGGCTTGTTCAACTTGAGGCCATTTCAAACCCGTGTATTCCAACGCCTCCAATGCAAGGCGTAATGCTTCGTCTTTGGTCATGCTTGTCCCCTTGCTCGGATGGATTTAGCACAAACCACGGCGGCGTGTTCAACCATGCTTGGGTCTTCAAAGTTGTGAACAAACTTTTCACACACCTGCGCACACGCCTCACGCTCATGTTGTGCTACTAGCTTGGCAAAGATAATCAAAGCCGCCCCATCACCGTCTAAATAATCATCGGTATGGTTGAATCGCTTGCCGTCCCATTCATGTTTGGTAATCGCAACAATCCCACATTGATCTGCGATCTGAAGTATTTCCATGTCTTTCATGCTTACCCTTTCACGTATTTCTTAACGAACGTTGGGATGTCCTTGTAGTAATACCAAACGTATTTACCCTTGACGCACCATTTGTTCTTTGAGACTGCCACGATGAATTTGCGATTGACAAGCAAGCCATGCTCGTCTTGATCAACCTGACAACCCTGTTCTAACAACTCAATCTCTAGTTCCATACGGGTCTGCGGATTGGTGTTGTACACATCGCTGTCTGCGTTGCGGTCAAGCTCGGCTTCAATGCCGGCCTTGAGTTCCTTGATCCTTGCTTCTTTGTCCATGTACTCTCCTTAACGCCCCTTGGGGGGCTTATTAATATATTCCACCCAAAGACCCCCCTACCCCATGAGAGTAGAGAGGGATGGTTTCCACCGCCTTACGGCTTCTGCATGTCAACGTTAGTTGACCCCTATGCTTGCAGATACGACCAGCACCGTGGGTTATTCGGGAACTGCCCCCTAGCTTGCGCATACCACGTAACCCTTTGCTTCCACGCAGGCAGATATCTACCCCTTAGTAACGTCTGGAGTACGGTTGTCGTAGGAGGAGGATGGAACTAGGACGGCTCACATAAAGCAGTGTGCTTTAGCATTTCGTCCGATTGTTAAATCTGCAGTGGCGCTAACCCACCACCCGACCTAGTTCCAAAAACAGAAAAGCCACTTAGCTCTACCCTCGGTGGAAACCCAAGGGTAAAAACCAAGGGCGAGAGTAGAATTAAGTGGCTTCAAACTGTTGTTTTCCACGACAACGGTTAAATTATAAGCACAACTAGTCTGGTTGTGTCAAGCGGTGCCAAAAATATTTTTTCACGTTAACCGGCTAGGGTGACGACCGGGTTAAAACTTTATGCGTTTAAACAACCGCAGCCAAACCCGGCGGAGCTTTCTGGTGCGTTTAAACGTTTGCGGCGTATCCCGGGACGACTTGCAGCGGCAGATTTTGCGTGTAAACTATGGGCTACCACAACCTGCAGTTGCTGGTACTCTCCTCTCCGTTTGTGAGATTTAGCCCCGCTTGGTTCGCTTAGTGGGGCTTTTTTTTGGGGCTACTTCCGGCATCTTCTCAACGATGATCTCGGAGCGTGGGTTCTCAGGGTCTAGCCCCCAGTAGCAATGACGCTCCTTAACCTGACGGTCGTTCTCATATATCAACCCCTGCATCAGGTCTAGGATCAGGCTCTCGTCAAGATCAGGTCTGCGTGATGCGTAGAAAATATGCAGAGTAACTCGCAGATCCCCAGTCATTAGAGTAGCCAACGGCTTGCACTGTTGCCGAAATACATCACTGTAAGTTAATGCTTTCTTAGACTTAATCAGTCTAGACATACCACCGTAGTGCACAACCCTCCGAGAATTTGCTTTTGAAGCTGGCTCACCAAAAATAATTTGTGATAGTACTTGCAATTCTTGCGGAGCATCGCTATTATTGAGGTCTGGGTTCATAAAACATTAAGGAGAGTAAATGAAAATAACCAACAAACAAGGCTTACCCGCACCGCTAGTGGCTTTGCTTGCAAGGGACTTCTACACCAAGGGTGCATCTCAGTATAGCGTAACAGAGCTAATGTCTCCACCAAAGATTCGCAGAATGCGCGAACAGTATGACGAGGAGATGGAAATTGATGCCACCAAACTGATTGCCTCTCAGCTTGGCACATTCATGCACGCACGCCTTGAGGGTAAGTCTGTCGAGGGCTATACCAACGAGGAGCGCATCTTTCATTCCATCGATGGAATAACCATCAGCGGTGCAGTTGATCTACAGGAACACACAGAGGATGGCATCGTCATCATTGACTACAAGTTCGTCAAGGCTTGGTCAGTCATGAAGTCTAAGGATGACTGGGTTACCCAACTGAACATCTACAAGTGGTTGGTTGAGACAGTCAAGAAGCAAAAGGTCTGCGGTCTGAAGATCTGCGCAATCATCAAGGATTACTCTGCGCATTCCAACCAAGAGGGATACCCCGAGGCAGAGGCAGTGATGATTGACATCCCCATGTGGGATTCAGTGACCACAGAAACCTATGTACGCCAACGCTTGGATATGCACCGTGCCGCCAAGCAAGCACAGGAATTCGGAGAGGAGCTACAGGCTTGCACCGATGAAGATAGATGGATGAGCGAGACCATCTACGCAGTGAAGAGAGAGGGACGCAAGACTGCGATCCGTGTTTTTAAGTCAATTGAAGAAGCCAACGAACTGGCAGAAAAGGAAAAAGGATATGTTGAGGAAAGAAAAGGCGAACCAAGACGCTGTATTGGAGACTTCTGCGGAGTCAGCAAGTGGTGCAAGCAATATCAAGGAGAACTCAATGTCGCCCCATGATTTACTAAAGATCAACGTCAATGATCACACAGAGAAGAAGAACGGTTTAACGTACCTTTCATGGGCGTGGGCATGGGCTGAGGTTTTGAAGGCAGACCCTGCCGCCACCTTTGAGGTGCAGACTTTTGACAATGACAAGATGACCACAATGCCCTACATGGATGTCAACGGCACAGCCTTGGTATGGGTCACAGTCACCATGTTTGGCAAGCCAATGACCTGCATGTTGCCCGTCATGGATTACCGTAACAAACCCATCTTGAACCCTGACGCTTTTGCAGTTAATACTGCCATCATGCGCTGCATGACCAAAGCTGTTGCGCTTCACGGTTTGGGGCTTTATATCTATGCGGGTGAGGACTTGCCGGAGTCTGACGAGAAAGACGCTCCTAGCACACAGGCGAAAGCTCCGATGGGCGAATTGACCCGCAAGGAAGATGGCCCTAAGTACGACAAGATCTTGACCAAGACTGCCAACAAGTCAGCACAGCCCAAAGATTGGGACAACTCAGACGCAAGCCGCAAATTGTTCGCAGACGGAATGATTGAGTGGACGACCCACTGCACCACAGTGGCGGGTTTAAACAGCTACTGGAAGAGCAATGAACTTCAGCTTGATTCGCTGAAGGAAACGCACCCTACTCTTTACGAGGGGGTTTTAAAACGCTTCAAAGAATTGAAGCAACAACTATCGGAGAAACCAAATGAGTGATTACCAAGCAAAGCCTGACACAGGCTCCCTGTTCGCAACCCAAAGCAAGAAGACTCCCAAGTCTCCTGATTACTTTGGCACGATTTCTATCAACCTGAAAGACCTGACTAACCTGAAGACCGAAGACGGTCTGACAGTTATTCGCCTGTCCGGTTGGAAGAAAGTGGCTAAGAACGGTAAGACGTTCTTGTCACTGGCTGTGGATCGTTATGTTCCTAAAGAGCAAGGCGGCACACGCCAAGAAAACCAAGCGCAGGACTTCCCTGCTGACGATAGTGACATTCCATTTTAAGGAGAGAGAAGATGAGTATTGCAAAAAAAGTTCGTGATTATAAAGTTGCCAACCCAAACGCCAAAATTGAAGAAGTTGCCAAGGCTTGTGGAACAAGCACAGGCTACGTCTATCAGGTGATGTACAAGATGAAGCACAAGAAAGTTAAGGCCGCTAAGAAAGCCAAGCCTGTAGCAACCCAACCAACGGAAGGTCAAAAAGTTGTGCGCAGTGAGATTACTCGTTTACACAAAGACATTGATGATTGGAGATCTTTGTACCTTTCAAGTTTTGATGAGATAGAGCAACTTAAACAAGATGTCATTGGTTACCGTGCTGTGATCTCCTATCTTCAGGGGCAACTTGATGGCCTTGCAGTTTGAAGCACGTAAAGTAGCATTGAAGCAAGACCGTACAGGTTTTATCCTGACGCTTGCTCTGCACCCTGACGAGGTTCCGGAGGAGATCCTCCGAGACTTTGTTGGGGCGAGGTATGCCTGTGCAGTGGTTCGCATCCAAGATGATGAGTCACCCACACCATACAACAACCGAGTCGCCAAGGCAGGGATGCTTTGCCGTGAGGAAAACTTCCAGCTTTTCCTCGGTGTAAACACAGAAGATACAGCTGCCGCAAAAATGTGCAAGATTTGCGGCATTCAATCAAGATCAGAACTCAACGGCAATGCAAATGCTCAAGCCATATTTGACAGATTGATCAAAGAGTACGAGAAAACGAAAGCAACAGATGACCCTTTCTAAAAAACTAAAACCATTCATGACGTACTTGGATGATGCCGACTACGTCAAGCTAAAGAAGTTTGCACGAGCCAAGAAGGTGACGATGGCTAGGATTCTGCGTGAGGGATTGGAGGTGCGAATGGCACAGGACAACCCTTACCTCAAAGGATTCAATGATGGCCTGACAGCCGCAACCAATGTGATCAACGCCCATCAAGCATCGCAGATGAGATTCCCGTCAGGGCAATCGTTTGGGGAGATGATGAGTTTGGAGATTGCCAACTTAACTATGAGGGAGGTTGAAGGTGAAAGTTCTAAGAGGTGACCGCAATCAATGTCAGGGATGCAAGGAGTACTTCAACAGCAGTGGTGCTTTTGAGAAGCACCGCACGGGCAAGTTTGGAGTAGACCGCAGATGCAGAACCCCTGAAGAAATGATTGAGAAGGGATTTAGTTTAAACGCAGCCGGTTATTGGATTGCTTCAAAGATGCCGGATCATCTTAAGAAAAGGGATATGGAAAATGCTGACAGCTGAACAACTAAGACGCAAAGCTCGCAAGATCTACAACAACGATATGGTTCCCGAACATATCAATCGCCACAACCAACGCAAGTGGGTACGCTCAGTATTGCAGTTGGGGGATCGTTGGTTGATTGCCAAACCAATAGGGAGCCTGAATGCAACCCAAAGTAATTCTTGAATTCTCCTACCCCGATGACGAAGACAGGCTTCTGTTTGCTGTCAAAGGGCCGGAGATGTACAAGGCTTTAACTAATATCAAAATGGCTGTAACGGGTGAGTTCACTCACAAAGCAGACATGGCGATAGCGTTAGCCCGAATCCGTGATCTAACAGATCAAGTGTTTACAGAGTTAGGTGAATAATTTTTTAACAAAGAGAGAGAGTACAAAATGGCTAAAGAAATTGAAACAACATACGTTATTTCCCCACCAAAGTTTGCAACTGTAGATGTTTACCTAGAGGGCATTGCACCGCTAGTAGTTGAACGCTTTAGTAAGAAAGCGGAGCTAATGGCAAAGATGCAAGAGGGTAAATCGGCAGGCAGTAAAAAGGTTCGTGATGCACGTGACTACGAGAAAGAGGCAGAAGATGCACGCTACCGCAGTATGGAAGGATGGGAAGGTGTAAACGCTGCTTCTTTCCGTGCAGCGATGATTTCTGCATGTCGTCTGGTTGGCTTCAAAATGACGTTGGCTAAGTTATCTACGTTCGTGGAGGCTGACGGATGGGATCAACAGGATGGTATTCCGCTTGTCCGCGTTTATGGCAAGAGCGATACATACACCGCACACACCCGTAATGCAACCGGAGTTGTAGATGTACGTTCACGCCCTATGTACAAAGAGTGGGCAGTCAAACTGCGCATTCGTTTTGACATGGATCAGTTCAAAACCGTGGACGTAATTAACTTAATCAGCCGTTGTGGCTTGCAAGTTGGTATTGGAGCAGGCAGACCCGACAGCAAGGCTAGTGCCGGATGTGGATTTGGTTTGTTTAAGGTAGTAGAGAGCGACCGTGAAAACGCAATCAAAGCCAAGTTTGGTATTGAGTAACGTTTAAACCAAGGCAGGCAGGGCGCGGAGAGTCCCGTACCGGCTAGGCCCGGATAGGCACGGCAGGGCAGGCATGGCGGGGCACGGTCTGGCATGGAGAGGTGCGGTGCGGCAGGCACGGCGGGTTCCGTCAAGGTACGGTCTGGAGAAGCGGGGCAAGGAAAGGCAGGATAGGCACGGCAAGGCAACGCGAGGTGAGGTGTGGCATGGCAGGCATGGCGAGGATAGTTATGGTCAGCACAGGCGAGGAGTGGCGGGGTATGGCAGGCATGGCTCGGCTAGGCATAGCGTGGTAGGGCAACGCAGGTTTGGAAAGGTAGGCGAGGTTTGGCGAGGCGAGGTTTGGCGAGGCGAGGCAGGGCAGGCGAGGCGGGGCTTGGAGGGGTACGGTTGGGTGAGGCAGGCAAGGCTGGGCGGGGCGAGGTGAGTTCCGGTGAAGCAGGCATGGCCCGTAGTGGACGGGTTCGGTGGGGCGCGGCAGGCATTTATGTTTAAACAAGGAGAAATCATGAACGAAGAAAGAAAACTGTTAGAAAAAATGGCACGTCGCAATGGCGGGGTGCTGATGATTGATGATGTTTTGAAGGAGGCTGAAGATGAGAACAGCATTCTTCACAGTCATTTTGAGTGGGATGACACTGAAGCGGCTATTCAATACCGCAGGGAACAGGCTAGAACCCTGATCCAAAGATGTCGGATCACTGTGTTGGCAGATGAGCCAACACATGTACGTGCATTTGTAAGTCTGCCATCAGACCGTGAGGCTGGTGGCGGCTACCGAATGGTTGCTGATGTAATGACGAGCATCTCAATGAAGGAGGAGTTTATCCATGACCTTCAGCTGACCATTGCCCGTTGGACTAAGAAGTTACACCTGCTTGACTCAGACCTCGCAGATCTCATCATTCAGTTAGATGAAGGTTTAAAACAACGTACTCAATCGGCTGAGGAGGCAAGAGTATGACAAACGAGGAGAGAGAAATGGATTTGACTATTGCTGATCTAGAGGCAGAAAGTCGCCTTATGAGGGCTAGGATGGAGCGCCTTGAGCGGGTGGAATCTGCGGCCAAGGCTGTAATGAAAGCATTTAGCAATAGCATTGACTACAACACATGGGATGCCGCTCTTGATGCACTAGAAACAGTGCTGAAGGAGAAGCCATGAGCAACTTTACATACTTTAGGGATGACCACGCAGTCA
>Ga0214919_10001433_pt1 | contig 39054 bp, 30 predicted proteins | sample LL1503_MetaG_FD_177994 | JGI IMG/M metagenome (GOLD analysis project Ga0214919, IMG submission 177994) | Freshwater microbial communities from Lake Lanier, Atlanta, Georgia, United States - LL-1503 | ecosystem: Environmental > Aquatic > Freshwater > Lake | place: USA: Georgia | collected...
CATTGAATCTATCAGCGCTGAAACAGGATTTAACAACGCCTCTAATTTTTTCCGACAATTTAAAAAAACAATTGGATTAACACCAAAAGCCTATCGAAAAAAATATAGGACAAGTTAGAGCTATTAAAAAGTTAAAATGAATTGAAATACTCAATTTATCCTATCTACTCATTGTATATTTGTAAAAATTAATTCCATTGAAACAACTTCTCTCATTTGCCGTACTACTGATGATGACTTCACTTGTCAAAAGTCAATCTATTAATCAAGTCAAAAAAGAACTAGACACTACCAGTGATCCGATTGGGTACGTAAAATATAAACTTAAGAAAAAATATACCATTGATACAGTAACGGTAATGAGTACCTCCTCATTTATGGGCATCGCAGATAGCCTTGCTTACAATGGAAAAATTGGTAAAGTTTATGGCCCATTTAAAGGTGGCAATTATTTAATAAAAGTATTGGCAAAAGTTCCCAATACTTTTTACCATGTCAGTCATATCCTTATTGATACATCTGCCTTTAGTAAAAAATTTGCTGATTCCTTGGGAAGTAATATTATAAAAAGAATTAGGTCTGGTAATAGTACCTTTTCCTCAATGGCAAGTACTTATAGCATCGATCACTATTCAGCTTTAAGAGGTGGCGACCTTGGTTGGTTTATTCGCGGTGCGATGTTGCCACAACTTGATCAAGCAATAGCTAATCACAAAAAGGGAGATCTTTTTAAAGTTTGGACTCCAGCGGGTTTACATGTAGTTACCATTCGCGACAATCCAAAACAAGACAATGGTTTTGCACTTTTGTTAAGAGTGGTTTTATAAAAACTCACCTTAGCTCTTAAATCATTAAAAAATTGTTTATGAAATATTTTCTTACATTTTCACTGACGGTATTGATATTTTCATTTGGTCTCCAAACGGATGCACAGTCTACCCAGAATAACTTTTCAACGGTTGACAATTATGTGAAATCACTCGGTCCTTTAGACACGCTGAACATGGGGACAATTAGTTATTTAGTAACTAAAAAATTTACTGACCCTAAGGAAAAGGTTAGGGCAATTTTTGACTGGATTGCTTACAATATCAATTACGATTTAAAGGCAGGTAAAAATAACAACAACGAAAAGACAAGTACTGAGCTGGTATTGAAATTAAGAAAAGCAACCGCTGTTGGCTTCGCTGCTTTATTTCAAGACATGTGTAGTGTAGTGAAAATCCGTTGTCTTACTGTAGATGGCTATGCTAAATTTACGACCGAGCAAATTATTGAAAAACCTGAGGAGTTAAATCATACTTGGGCGGTAGTTCAGTTGGGACAAAGTCCAGATTCTTGGTACTATGTAGACCCGACATGGGCTAGTGGATATACCGATGATAAGATGACTAAGTTTACCAAAGCATTCAATGCGGATTACTTTTTTGCTGATAAAAACATTTTTAATTATCAGCACTTCCCTGACAATGGTGCCTGGTTGATAGGAGAAGGTACAAGAAGTTCAAGTTCTTTTTTTGCAATGCCCTTGGTAAAGAGTGCGGCTTACGAATTTAAACTAGGTAAATTTTTACCAGCCAATGGCTTCGTTAAAACAAAGCTCAGTAAACCTGTAGCCTTTAATATTAAACTCAATACCAGTGCGGCAATCGAAATTGTATCTCTTGAAATGGGCGAAAATAAAAAGAAGAAAACAAAGACGGTAGATTTTACTTTTTCCGATGGCAATCTTTCCTTCAGCCATAAATTTGATATGGAAGATACTTATCCGGTAACCGTATTGGTCAATAACAAACCAGTCCTTGGGTATTTGGTTGAAGTAAGTGAATAATTATTTTTTAATTAGCTCTTTAACTTTCATTTCTAACCTTGAACCAATTAAATCAATAGCTATTATTTTACCCTCTTTGTCCAATAAAAAAGAAGTAGGTATTTGATTGATGCCATATTTTTCTGCTACTGGAGAATACCAACCTAAGGTATCATTGAGCTGCTGATAATGAATTTTATCTTGTGCAATTGCTTTTAACCAAGCTTTCTTTTTATTATCAATCGATATTCCTAACACCTCAAAGCCTTTTGCTTTATACTTTTGATAAATCCTTTCCACACTAGGATTTGCAATACGACATGGTCCACACCAGCTTGCCCAAAAATCAATCATTACTACCTTGCCACGAAAAGAAGACAGACTTACTGTGGAATTTTTTGTGTTATTTAAAGAAAAATCAGGCGCCATTTCTCCAATAGCAACCTGCGCATTTACAAACAGGCTACTTGATAACGTTAGTATAATTGCAAAGAAAAATTTCATTGACAACATTTTTTTTTAAATAGAGAAGCTATCCAACGGAAGATTTTTTTCATTTCAATACAAGTTATCAATTATTATTTAAATTTTTCGAGTTAATAACCAAGCTAAAATAATACATCAATCCGATACTGAATTATATATAAATTGATTCAGAAAAAATAAACATGAATTTAATTTACAAAATTCCAAAGAATTCCAAAACGAAAAATTAAGCCTTGATAGACATAATGTGGGGCTGCGAAATTATTTTTTGTAAAACCGAATCCATTTGAAAAGTCAATCGCATTTAGATTTTCCAGTCGAAGATAAGCGGTGAATGATTTAATCCTAAAATGAAGGAAACCGCTTACATCAGGTCGATTTTTAGTCGCAACAGAATCCTGTCTTACAAACTGACCCATTACCGGCGAATAATTATAAGCATTGTAAGAAGTATAATAACGAAACTCAACTCCAGCACTTAAATTTAGATTTTTAAAAAACACCCCTTCATAAGCCAATCGATTTCTAGTAAACACAAATGGGACTTTGATAGGAGCTGCTCCATCGGTTTGCTGTAAAGTAAGTTCAGTATACCAATTCCATCTTTTATTAAGTGCTATTTTTTTTGACAAGCTTGCCTGCACCAAATTAATCAATCGATTGTATTGAGCAGTATGATAATAATCTGTGAAATAGAGATAATTGGTCAATAAATAATTTGTAAAAGAAATATTGAAAAAAGGATTTTCAGCGGAAGCCCTTAGTACCGTAATATTTTCTTTTTTATAATCCCCTAGATTGCCAAAATTGAAGGATGAATACCCAGTGTATATAAATGAAGGACTTCTATTCACATTATTAAAAAGAAGTCGAATACTTCCAAGCTTTTTATTGAGCGTTCTGCTAAGCGTTGCGAAGGCTGAATAGTCGCCACTATTAATGCCGTTTAAATAAAATTCTCCCTTAGCAAGGATATCCCATAATCTATTTCGAGTTTTATTTCGATACTCGCCATGCAATACAATATTGTAAAAATTTTTACTGCCGCCAGCAAAAGTACCTTTCAAATTTTCAAGCCTAGCACCTGCCAATAAAAATTGAGCGGCATTTTTTGTATCCGGAAATTGAATCAAAGAAAAGTCATTGGTAACCACCTTCCACTGATCCATTACCATCAGGGTGTCCTTTTTCTTCCTTAAAGTAGTATCGTACCATTGTTGATAAATGGACGAATCGGCTACAATATCTTTAAATTGGTAGCTATAAGAATTATAGGTGAAGCTGTGTTGAAATCGAAGTTTAGGATAAAATACATATTCAGTAGTAGTGTCATTAACAGCCACCGAATCTTTTTTTCCAATATCATAAGTTTGTCTCACAAAAAAAGTGGCTTCCTTATAAATATTGCCTGTACTAATTGAAGATTTGAATGGATTGGGCTGCAGAGAGGCATCTCCTCCCAAATTGACAGGAATGGTAAATCGCTTTGAGAAGTCTTTGTCATCAAGTAGACTATCATTTTTTATTCCGCCATTTTCTGAGACTTTGAATGTATTAGCCAACAATGTAAAAAAAGCAGCATAACGCTTACGCTTACCCTGATAATTACTAAAGAGTCTGTAATTGTTAAGATTGGTATTTTGAGTTACAAAAAAACCGGGTGCAGAAATAAGGCGATATTCAAATCCAAAATTTAAATTGGGTTTAGGATTTTGCGTGTGCAAAATCTTTATCATTTGTTCCTTACCGGATGCAAGCTGATAACCCATCTGTGTAAATGGTTTACTAGTTTTAAAAAAACGAGTATTCTCCAATGTTAGCCGGTAGGCATCAAAAGCGTGAAACCCCGCATCCCAACCTGGTTTTAGAAAGGGTGCAAAAATTAATGAATAACCTGCTGCACCATTGTTACCCAAATATTGCTGAGCAGCAGGCACAATGAAATAATTATAAAAATCATTAATGGTATTGTCTATTTTATTATTGCGTATGGAATCTAGGTATTTAAAACCGATAGAAATAGAATCTTTAGCATCGTCTCTATGTTCAAATCCAAGGGTAGAACTTTTGGAACTGGTATCGCTAACCCCTCCCCTAGAAGTATTGGAATTACTTCCATTGCGATTAGAAGAATTATTACCACCCATTCCTCCGCCGAAAACTCCCCTACCTAAGCCACCAGGGATTTGTGCAAAGGTTGTTTGTAACAGCACCAAAAAAAATAAAGTAGCTACAATTTTAAACATGAATTACAATTGAGCAATTAATTCTTTGAAAAGGTAGGTTAATTTAGGCTCTGCTTTACTCGCTGCTTCCAACACTTCTGCATGAGTAATAATATTTTCTTCCTCCCGAATTCCTAAATCTGTAATCACACTGATTGCAAATACTGTCATACCCATATGTACTGCCACTATCACTTCTTGTACCGTACTCATACCTACTGCATCTGCTCCAATTGTATGCAAGAACTTATATTCAGCACGAGTTTCAAAAGTAGGACCAGTTACGCCACAATAGACTCCTTCTTTTAAATCGATGCCTTTTGCTTTTGCAATTGATTTAGCAGCAGCAATCAATTTCTTACTATATGGCTCACTCATATCAGGAAACCTTGGTCCCAATTCATCTAAATTTTTTCCTATCAATGGGTTAGGAGTAAATAGACTAATATGATCTTTAATTAACATTAAATCTCCTACTTCAAAATCAATATTCATTCCGCCTGCTGCATTGCTCAGCAGTAGCGTTTGAATTCCTAAAAATTTCATCACACGAATAGGAAATACCACCTCTTCAACACTGTATCCCTCATAATAATGAAAGCGGCCAGCCATCGCTATCACTTTTTTTCCACCTAACTCACCAAAGATTAATTTTCCACTGTGACCCTCTACTGTACTTACTGGAAAATGTGGAATATCACCATAAGCAATTTCTTTTTCTACCTTCATCTGGGCAGTAAAACTTCCCAAGCCACTGCCCAATACAATTCCCACTGTTGGATTGTCTGAATAAATACTACGGATAAAAGTAACTGCAGCTTCGATTTTATTAACCATATATTTTTAATAAATAATTTAAACCAATTTCCAAAAAACTCAATTAAGATTTTATACAACCATTCAATTCTTTTCTAGCTATGAAACACTTAGTGCAAAGAAACTAAACTATACCCAAGGATGAATTAAAATATTGATAAAATAAAACAGCAAAGGATTGACCTTTATTAATAATTCACCCAATACATTAGTGATTGCAGTTAAATTAGATTCGTATTAATAATATTAATTATATAAAATTACAAAAATGAAGAACTTATAATATGCAATGGTCAATATTTTGACACATAGTTTCTTATCTTCGCCAAAACTTTTTTTACATGAATCTTCACGAATATCAAGCAAAGGAACTACTGAAAAAATACAATGTACCGGTGCAGGAAGGAATTGCCTGTAATACGGCTACCGAAGCAGAAGAAGCTTACAGACAGATTCACTCACAGTATGGTAGTAAATTTGCAGTTGTAAAAGCCCAAATACATGCAGGTGGAAGAGGAAAAGGTACCATTATTGGAAAAGAGCAACGCGGAGTAGCGGTAGGTAAAAATGCGGAGGCTGTAAAAGAAATTGCACAGAATATAATCGGAGGTACGTTGGTAACCATTCAAACAGGTCCTGCTGGTAAGGTGGTAAATAAAGTATTGGTAGCACAAGATGTGTACTATGAAGGCGCTAGCCCAGTAAAAGAATTTTATCTATCTATATTACTTGACCGTTCAAAAGGACAAAATGTAATAATGTATAGCACAGAAGGCGGTATGAATATTGAAGATGTAGCACATGATACCCCTGAAAAAATATTCAAAGAGTGGATACATCCTGGTGGATTACTACAAGGATTTCAAGCTCGCAAAATCGCCTTCAACCTTGGTTTAAGCGGAGAAGCATTTAAAAATTGTGTAAAATTTGTATCTAATTTATACAAAGCCTATGTCGATTTAGACTGCGGCATGCTAGAGATTAACCCTCTTTTCAAAACTAGCGACGACAAGATCATTGCGGTAGATTGCAAGATGAATATTGATGACAATGCTATTATGCGTCATCCAGATATTGCATCCCTTCGCGATATATCTGAAGAAGATCCTACAGAAGTAGAAGCAGGGAAATTCAATTTGAATTTTGTAAAATTAGATGGCAATGTAGGTTGTATGGTTAATGGGGCTGGACTTGCGATGGCTACCATGGATATGATAAAATTAAGTGGTGGTGAGCCTGCTAACTTTTTAGATGTAGGAGGTACTGCCAATGCGCAGACAGTAGAAGCAGGTTTCCGCATCATATTAAAAGATCCGAAAGTGAAAGCAATTTTAATTAATATATTCGGAGGTATTGTACGTTGTGATCGTGTAGCCCAAGGCGTTATAGATGCTTATCAATCCATCGGAAATATAGAAATTCCAATCATTGTTCGTTTACAAGGAACCAATGCGGATGTAGCTAAAAAATTAATTGATGAAAGTGGACTGAAAGTGCAAAGCGCCATTCAACTAAGCGAAGCTGCCTCCTTAGTAAATAAAGCGGTTGCTTAACAAATTATTAAAATAACTGAAATCAAAAAATCCCATCTAGCAATAGATGGGATTTTTGATGAATAAAATTTTTAATACTTAAAGGCGAATGGTGAATAGTGAATACGCAATTAATTGAAAATGGTCAACAACCTCCGTAAGATATTTCAAGTCGTAGCGAATGTTTTTGCCCATTCACCCCTACAATTGCTTCAACATTATTTTACGATATTCCACTTTCATTTTTGGCATCACATGAACCTGTAATCCTAATACGCCGTTGTACTTTCTATTTTTAGCATCTTCATCTGTTACTTCACTCATCAAAACACCATTGATATAATGCTGCAAATGGTTGTCTTTTACAACAATATGAATTTCATTCCAGTCTCCCTTTTTAATTTTGGCTTTAAGGGAATCTGAATTTCCTAATGAACCAGTAATCGTAGGTTTCATGTCAGATTTTAAAACTGATATCTCACCACGTTTTGCTAAAAATCCACGACCGCGTTCTTCATAATTCTGACCAGTATAGGTGTCTGCTCCATCAATGTCAGCTTGATAACCCTTTAAAGCAAATCGAATATTAGGAAGCTCTTCGCTGCGGTATTGAACACCACTATTTCCTTCTGGACTGATGCGATACTCAGCGATAAATTCAAAGTTGGTTGGCAATCCACCACGCCAAATAAGAAAAGTATTTGTTTTAAGCGGTTTTGCAGCAGTAACTTCTCCAACAAAACTTCCTTTTTCAACTCTCCAAAAAACAGTGTCTCCCTCCCATCCTTTCATTGTCTTGCCATCAAATATTTTCTCAAACCCCTTTGTTTTATTTTTATCTTGAGCATGCAGGGAAAATATATTTCCTGCTATCAACATAAAAAGGACTAAACGATAACTTAATTTTTGTATCATAATTTTTTTTGAAGGTGGTTAATGTATGTTGTTTATCGAAAAAATTTTTAAGATATATTACAATCTTTCCAGCTTCTTGATTTAGCAGAATCGGATACTGCCTGACAAACTTTTTGTGTATCAAGCGCCTCTCTAAAAGTAGGTGAACAAGCTTCGCCAGTTTCTATACTTTTCAGAAAATCTGCAACCTGGTGAACAAAAGAATGTTCGTAACCAATACCCAGTCCCGGCACCCACCATTTATCCATATAAGGATGATCCCCATCGGTAATATGAATGGAACGCCATCCTTTAAGTTTTGATTCATCTGCATTATCAAAAAACTCAAGACGGTTCAAATCATGCAAGTCCCAACGGACAGAAGCATTGGCTCCATTAATCTCAAAAGTATACAATGCCTTATGGCCACGTGCATACCTTGTAGATTCAAATAAACCCAATGATCCATTATTAAAATGGCAAAGAAATGAACAAGCATCATCAATGGTTACTTCCTGAACTTTTCCAGTTAATTGGTGCATACGTTCTTTTACAAATGTTTCTGTCATAGCACTCACATCCTTAATGCCACCATTGAGCCACAAAGCAGTATCGATACAATGAGAAAGCAAATCTCCCAATACACCTGATCCAGCCACTGCCGCATCCATTCTCCACAAACCCTCTCCCCCTTGTGGAAGATTTTCATTGATCGTCCAATCTTGTAAAAAATTAGCTCTGTAATGATATATCTTTCCCAACTTTCCGGAATCAATAATTTGTTTGGCTAAAGTAACCGCAGGTAATCTTCGGTAATTATACCAAACTGTATTTTTTACGCCTGCTTTTTCAATCGCTTCTACCATACCAGCAGATTCTACTAAATCGCGCGCAAGTGGTTTTTCACAAAGAATCATCTTGCCAGCTTTTGCCGCTGCAATCGCAATCTCCGCATGGGTATCATTGGGAGTGCAAATATCCACTGCATCAATATCTGGACGTTCAATAAGTTTTCTCCAATCTGTTTCAATAGATTCATAGCCCCACTGTTCTGCAAAGGCCTTTAACTTTGTTTCATTTCTAAAACATACTGCTTTAAGTACTGGTGTATACGCTAAATCAGGAAAAAAATTAGCAATACGAAGATATCCATTGGAATGAGTTCGACCCATAAAGCCCCCTCCGATTAAACCAATGTTGAGTGTTTTTTTTGTTGCCATTTTTAAAAGAATTAAGACTTACAATTTTATTAGTGTTTATTATTATTCAGCTTCATACCAACCATGTTGATCTCTCACTTTAATCATTGCTGCTAGAATATCATTCCAGGTTTGTTGCTCGGTCATCACTGCATTTGGAAACATACAGCCATCCCAACAAATATGTTTGAATGCTTTTGTTAATTCACCATTGTCATCCCGTAGCCAAAAACCTGCATGTTTTGCAATGTCGAGTTTACCATTGGGATCTTTGGCTTGGCAATGACGACCTGTTTTGTCGTGAGATCCAGTACCATGAACCGTTCCGTCATTTTGGGCCACATGAAAATCAATGGTCCAAGGACGAAGTGCATGCGTTAATTTTCTAAGACCTGCATCCAATAACTCTTGACTGCTCCAATCAAAATCTACAGGCAATATTCTATCCTCAGGACTATTGTATCCAAGCAGATATAAAAGTGTATGGGCCATGTCAGCCTGGAATCCAATATTTGGTCGATCGACGGCTTCTAAGGTATCAATCATTGCTTTCCAACTATGCATTCCACCCCAGCAAATCTCTCCTTCAGCAGCCAAGCGTTCGCCATAAGACGCGGCCACATCACAAGCTTCACGAAAAGTTTCTGCAATCAATTTTGTATTATTCGCTGGATCCAATGCCCAAGCCTCTGGCTTACTAGCTGAGTCAATACGAATGATGCCGTTAGGACGAACGCCATATTCACGCAACTTCTGTCCAAAGTGACAAGACTTACGCACCATCTCTACAAACACTGCGCGTTCTTCTTTAGTTCCCATTGCAGGTCCACCCCATATAGGAGCCACTAAGCTTCCTATATTCAAATTAAGAGAGGATACTTTATCGGCTAATATTTTAATGCCGTCATCAGAACTATCGATATTAATATGTGGCTCAAAAAGTCCGATATCAATTCCATCAAACTTTACGCCGTCCACCTCTGCATCAGCAGTGTATTTTAGTAAGTCATCAAAAGAAATAGGTGGCTCAGAATCTGGCCCCTTGCCTACAATACCCGGCCATGTTGCATTGTGCAGTTTAGGGTAGTTATTTTTTTGCATGTTGTTCTTTTTATAAATTAAAGTAATGAATGAATTTTTATTCCTTTGCAATTGCCACAGGTCGATAGCCTCCCTTAGATTTAAAATAAAATAAAATTAAAAGATAGCATAAAAACATGAAGGATGGAAAAATAGCTACTGTACGAAGCGCGCTTTTTTTAGCATCGTTTTGAACAGCACTAATTTGATCAACTACTTCTGCAGGAGCAGTCGATAATTTTTTACTGTCTACCGCTTGATAGGATCCAAAGAGTCCTGTTTTAGATTCAGTTAAATAATTTGCATGAAGGGTAGTATTATTTTTTTGATCGTAAGTAGCCAGATTCTGATCGAGTTGTTTATCCTGAACAAATCCAAGAATAACCGCGCCAATAACCCCTACTCCCATCATACCCACTGCCCCAGTAAAATTAATTGCAAGGGCTCCTCCTTTTGGAAATTGTTCTGATACAACTCCCAACATGGTAGGCCAGAAAAATGTTTTGCCCAATGCATAAATAGTAGCCGCAATAATTATTAAATAACCTGTAGAATAAGAAAGAAATACCAACCCTGTTACTGCAACCAAAGAGCCCGCAACCAATAAGCCGATAGGAGAAAGTTTGTGCACAATAGGTCCAGCATAAAAACGAAGCAAAGACATAATAACAGAAGTGTAAATCAATACCCATCCCCCTTGAAAACCCATTTCCTTCATAGCAGGTGTCATCAAATCTGTAATCCAACTATCCGTACCTAACTCAGTGGTAGCAAGCGGTATCATGATTGCCAACAGCAAAATAAAAAGTGGTCTTCCTAGAGAGCGAACAAAATATCCAAAAACACCCGTCAGGGCCAATGTAATAATAATACTAACGGTGAAGGACCATTGAAAAAGACTACCCAATTGAAATGAACAAAGAGCAGCAATAATCAATGCGCCTAAAATACCAACCTCTTTTAACATTTCGAGATAGCTAACCCCTGCCTCTACACGCTCATTCACTGGGAAGGATCTCTTAGCGATAATCCAACCATAAATAATTGCTGGTAACAACACAAATCCGATAATTAATTGCCATGGAAAATGTTGATTGATCATAAATATTCCTAACAAACCGCCCACTACCATTCCTGCAGGCCAGCCAGCATGTAATATATTTAACCACTTGGTTTTTTCTTTTGGAAACATCGTGGCCACTACCGGATTCACCACTGCTTCTACTGCACCATTTCCCAATGCAAATAAAAAAGTGCCTAAATAAAGCATCCAATATCCAGTTGCAAAAATGGTGATCGCCACCGAAACAATATGGCAGACAAATGCAAAAATCATTGATTTCTTGTAGCCAATTTTATCAATGATTAAACTAAAAAAAACAATGCTAATTCCAAAAGGCCAAAATCCCACTCCAAATATTTCTCCTTGTTGGGTTTTACTTAAGTCGAACTCTCTACCCCATTGTTCCATAATAAATGCACGAAAAACAAAACCAAACGCGGTTGCAGTCAATGCAATAAAACATCCCCAGAAAAGCAATTTTTTACTTTTTTCATCCGAAGACGAATGGTCGGTATTCAATTGTGTAGCATTCATATAGTTGTTTTTAAATGAAGATGAATAATTTAAAATAGCAATCAGTTAAATTCTTAAAATCAATTACAGTCCATGCGCTTTGCCTTGTTGTTTTATAAATGACAGTCCATTGATTGCAATATCCCAAGGTTTAGAATATTCTCTCCACACATTAATTGCATTGGCAAAATCAGGATCATTTCTAGAAAAAGCCTCAATAGTAAGCCAGCCATTGTATTTTACTTCAGCCAAAGAAGAAAAAACTTCGTCCCATTGCACATGTCCATCACCGGGAGTTCCTCGATCATTTTCGCTAATATGAAAGTGTGCTAATATTGGAGCGATTGTTTGAATAGCAGTCCGATTTTTTTTCTCCTCAATATTAGCATGATGCGTATCAAACATTGCTTTTACATTTGGATGGGCAGCAGTATTTATGAGTTTTGTCAGCTGCTCAACTGTATTACACAAATAACATTCAAAACGATTCAATGCTTCAAGGGCTAAAGTTATACCGGCCTGAGCAGCATATTCTCCGGCTGCATGCAAAACTTCCCCGCACCATTTATACTCTTCTTCCAGAGGAGGATGCTGTGCAAAAACTCCGTGAGCAGAATGAAAGGGACCACAGAGAACGGTAGCCTTCATATCATGTGCCCTATCGATACCCCACTTAATTCTGTCTAAACCCTTGGCTCTGATAGCTGCATCTGGACTAACAGGATTTTCATCCTTCCCTACTACAAAGACTGCCGTAGTTTCTAATCCAATATTTTGTGCATGATTTCCAAAACTTTGGTATGCTTTATCATCAGGCGAACCTACAAAACATTCCACCCCATCATAACCAATTTGTTTTAATCGATCAATGATTGGCAAAAGATCATCCGACATTACCGCCGACCAAACCAGTGTATTAAATCCTATTTTATTCATGTTTGTAAATTTGAAAATTAATCACGGTAGGGAACATTAATGTCCATTTTACCCGCCCATTTTTTAGGAATCGGTTTACCAGCCACAAAATGAAAGGCATTAATTATAAGACGCTGAAAAGGTTCCTGATCAAAATCTTCAGGATGCCCCATGGTGGTAAAGAAAAACTTTGCACCATAACTATTTACACCCGTCCAGGCTACTGGATTATCATATGCTTTAGCGTTCTCGGAATTGATTGAATGCCCCATCAATAAAGGAGTTGAGCCATTAGAAGGGAAATCAGGTAACACCTGATAGAGCCAAGATCTAACATGGAAATTATTAGCAACTCCAGTGAGCAAAACATTGTTTGCCTCAGCAGGAATAATGCTCACATCAGTAGAAGAGCTGTGACCATAATGAGTATGTTTGGCCTTGCCGCCCCAACCTGGAGGAGAATTAAAAGCCATCTCTCCAAATGCATTCCATTTTACAAGTGGATGCCCTGCAGGATAATTAAAAGAATGGGTGGTAGTTCTAAAACCAATGAGTGGCTTAGCGGTTTTTAAATAGTCCTCTATCATCTGAACTTGGTCTGCAGGAAGTCTTCTCCAGCGAAGAAAAAAGACCGCAATATCTGCTTCTTTCAATGCTTCTAATCCTGGGATGTTTTCCTCAGCATTGTGATCTGGAAAAGCTTTTAAAAACTTTGTACGAAAGCCATAATTTTTTTCTAACTCAGCGGCAATTTTTGGAAGCGTACCCTCACCACTATATTCATGATCGCCAGTTACAAAAACTATGAGTGGCTTTTTACCTGCCGACTTCTTTGCTTTTTGTGCAAACCCAACGATGCCTGCATAAAATAAAAACACCAGTAACAAGAGGTATTTCAGGTTGATTATTTTTTTCATAATTAAAATTTAAATTTAAAAACAATTTTAAAAAAATATAATTATTTACCTAGCGGATGTTGTTTGAGCAAGTCCTCAGGTGTATAAAAACCTACTTTACCTTTTATAGATGCACGAACTGCTTTCACCTTATCTGCTGTTATAGCAGGAGCTTTGTTGCCAAATGAATTTCTTACATAAGTAATTACCGCAGCTACTTCATCATCTTTCAACATGCCTTCAAAAGGTGTCATTGGGACTTGACCTGGGTATTTTTTACCGTTTACTTCTATTGGTCCATACATTCCTTTAAGTACTATTTTAATAATTCTCTCATCACTACCTAGCATCCAATTAGATCCGGCAATTGGCGGAAACCCTGCCGCTTCAAGGCCTTTGCCATCTGCTTGGTGACAGGTTACACAATATCCATCTCTAGAATAAATTGCTTTACCCGCCGCTAAAATTTTATTATCAATTGCTCCTGGTTGAGTAGCAGCTAATACCGATTTTTTCTCTGCCATTCCATGTCCATTCAAATGGGCTACTGATATTTCATAAGGTTTCAACATCCACGAATCCATAGGCTTTTTGCCTGCTTCCAATACAATTGGTAACCCTTTTTCTTTATCTAACCAAGAGGCAGACACAATGGATTCCAATCTCACTCGACCACTTTCATCTTTAGCAGCATCCATTAATAATTTTGCTTGGTCGGCTACTTGATGTCCAGTAAAACGAAGGACTTCTACAGCAGCAGCTCTCACTCTCAAATCTTTTGCATGAAGCAGCTGGCGAAGCAATGGTTGATCTACCTTATTGAGTCCCCATGTCACCCACAATGCTTCTAACAAATCATGTTCATATTGAGCTGATTTTTTATCCAAATTAGCTTCCCACTTTGTAAGTGCTGGAAGAACTTCGGCAGCTTTGTGTGCTCTAATTTCTCTACGAGTACGGTAACGAGTTCTATACTCTGGAAGTTTTAAATTATTTAATAACTCTTCGATGCTTGCACCTGCTACCTTAGCTGGAACAACCAATGGTCTTGAAGGATACGTAACTCTGTAAATTCTTCCATGTGTATGATCACGCAAAGGATCTCTTGCATTGTGTTGCATGTGACCAATGAGTACATTGTGCCAATCCGCAATATAAAGCGAACCATCAGGAGCAAATTCTAAATCAACTGGACGGTAATTCATATCAGAAGATTTCACTAAGTCTTGACGAAATTTACTTTTATAACCAGTGCCATCATCTGAAATAGCATGTTGCTTCGTTCCTAAAAATCCAATGGTATTGTTAAGTAATAAATCTCCTTGTACGTCATCAGGAAAATGACGACTAGATACAAATTCAAGTCCAGAAGTGGGTCTTACACGCTGACTTTCTTCAATCAAACTTTTTCCTTTGGGTGTATATTCACCGTACCTTGGTTTTACCGTTCCAGGAATCATCCAGGTAACATCTGGTCCAGATGTTTCTTCATAAAAAACTTGTCCCCACTCATCAAAAGCAATACCCCATGGGTTGGGAATAGACAATTGTGCAATACGATCCAATTTTTTTCGATTGAGGTCGTACCTAAAAAATCCACCATTGGTTCCGCGAACTGGTCCATAAGATGTTTCAACATCATTGACAAGAAATACACCTTGTCCCATGTAAATAGCTCCCGAAGGATCGGTCGTATACGCATGGTGAGCATGGTGCGTATCATGGTCATCAAAACCACTCAAAAGAATTTCTTTTGAATCCATCTTGTCATCTCCATTGGTATCTTTTAAAAGATAAAAGTTGGTACCCTGAGAAAGGTACACCCCTTCAGGAGCCAGCTCAAATCCAAGAGGAAGCTGCAATCCATCTGCAAAAGTGGTTTGTTTATCAGCTTTGCCATCATGATCAGTATCTTCTAGAATAATTAATTTATCGTTGGGCTTTGGATCTCCTGGTTTCCAATGAGGATAAGTAGGCATAACGGCTACCCATAGACGACCTTTGTTATCAAAGGAAATCTGCACGGGATTGGCTAGGTCAGTAAACTCAGATTCAGAAGCGAACAGTTCGATTTTATAACCGGGAGCTACAGTAAATTTATCCAATGCATCCTTGCCATAAAGATAACTGAGCGTTCCATTTCCAGTGCTTGTAGCATAATTTGTTTTTACTTCTGGCAATGGAGATGTTTTTTTATCTGCTGCTGCTACATCCATTTTTATTCCTTTCACGGCTTGCCATATTGCCTCATCTCTTATCAAAGTCATTTCGCGAATTTTGACCTGTTCGGCAGGATAATTATCCGGACCGAAGGGGTCGTATCTGCGACCAAAAACATGCACTCCATTAGGGATTTTATAATCATTGTGCCACATCCAGTTTTTTTCCAAAACTGCAGCGTGAACCAATGCACGATGCTGTTCTGCCTTAGCAACTTGCTTTCCAAAAATTCCATCCGCTAGCATAGGGGCAAACTTAGCATAACCAGCTTCTGTTAACTGAGAGCCGTCAATGGTAAAAGAAGGAGTAGCATTTTTAAACCACTGACTAGTAGCAGTAAAGACATCTAAAAAGTGAACCTTATTTTTTGCGGTCACCTCTTTCATAGCAGCAGTGTACAGCGCTAGATTTTTATTTTCTACTTTACCATTTGGTAAATCAAATTTGCTTGAGAGATCTTCAAAAGCAATCGGTGAAACAATTGCTAGCTGAGGAGCTGATACTCCATTGTACTTTTGCTTGAGGGTATGTTTGATAAAAGCATCTAACTCAGCTTTGTAATTTTCTAACCCTTCCTTACCTTGAAAAGATTCATCGAATCCAAAGAACGCAATGATGATATCTGCTTTATGTTTAGTGATCCATTGGTCAGGGTACTCTTCAAAACCTTCCGTACCTGGACTCCTAGCCAATTCAGTTTGAAATTTTTCAGCACCCGGAAAAGCCCATGGGGTGGGTCTTCCAGAATGAGGCCTAAACCCTGGCGTATTTCCACCATCACACATATTGCGGATATACAACTTGCTGTCAGGATAACGAAGCTGCATCTCAGTCTCGAAATAACCATAATTCATCATCCTAGATCCGAGATTATTCCCAATTAAAATAATATGCGAACCCTCGGTTATTTTAAGACCAGTAGAGTCAGAATTTTGCATCATAAAAGCAGACAACACGGCTAATGCAATTGCAAAAAAAGAAATTTTAAGGTACTTTTTTTTCTTAGTAAAGAGGTGCATAGGGTTTATTTTTTTTGAATTAAATATCAGCTTAAAATATTAAAAATTTTATTCAACATTAAATAACTGTCAGTTTGATAAAACTCATTTTTATAAAATCATATCTGGATTGCCTGGTCCAAAATGTTTTAGTATTACTATTGGATCTGTAGCAGAAGCATTGGTAATAGTTACTCCATCTTTTGCTGCATTTTCGCTGATAAAAAATTCATCATTGGTCAACTGACCGTAACGAATAAGCGCTGGAGTTTCAATATCCCAAACACCCATTTTTCCGTGTCCTTGCATTACAATAATTCCATAGGCTGCACTGTCTTTTATAGTAACAGTTTTACCCGGAAGAACAGTCAACTCTTTGGCTCCGAAAGCATCTGATTTATAACAAATCCAGTTTTCAATATATCCCTGTGATTTCATTTCATCGATTGCTTTAACAGGCTTTGGTGCCATAAATCGATTGGCCATTGTATTGGGATCTACATTTAATTCCCAATCCAATACATCTATCAATGCATCGTAATCACCTTTGCTTTCTGCAGGTGTTCCATTCCATAATAATTCGTCTGGAATAATTGCTTCGTTAACCAGGGACTGATACATAGCAAATACATCCGATGCCTTTTGAGGCTCGTAAGTACACATACTACCAGGCGCATGAAGTAATCCTGGCGGCACATCCCAGCCAGTACCCGGCTCAAGACGATAAGCCTGCGAATAGTTAGTGATTTTATTATCACCCTTTGAAAAATTCACTAAGCATTCTTTAATTTGCTCTTTGGTTGTACCAGGTGCAATACCAATAAAAGTATATGGAAAATCTCCCCCATGATTATTGAGTTGCGGTGGAAAATAATAAGCTTCTGGTTTTCCCTTCTGACCAATCAATGCTGCTTTTTCATCATTGTGATGCACATGATGTGGCAATGGTCCCATGTTATCAAAAAACTTTGAATACATCGGCCAGCTTTTATATTCATTCCAAAGGCGATCTCCAATTAATGCACCTTTTAATTCATCAATTGCATCCTTCAATAAAAAAAGTTGCTCTTTTCCGTCCTCATTAAATACTACTGCACTCAGTCCTTCATTTTCACCAGTCAATGGTCCGTTCTTTGCAGGTGTAGTAGATGAAAGCCAGCGTTCGTCTATGCCTCCACGTTCGCCACCTAGTACATAGTAGTCATCAGGATGTAATTTAATTCTTCGTCCAGGTACACAAAATGACCTGGGTACCCATGTAGGTGCTAAACGTACTATTCCTTTTCCTTGATCAAGGGCTCTTTGTGCTAAACTTTTTGTGTCCATAGAAACTTTGTTGTTGTTGTTAAATCAAAAAATATTATAAATTATTTATAAAAGATTGAATACTATTTTCATTCGTCAATACATTTAGTTCTAAATCATAGTGTCTACTTTCTGCAGGCTCAAGAAATAAAAGTGTTCCTTCCTTTCTAGCTTTTGCTTGTCCAATAGGTGGATTGGTACCCGGTTCAATGCCCGTTACATATTCCCCTTTAGCAAAATGTTGCCAACTCGTTAACCAGGGCAATTGATTTTTTGGAAATTTCAAACTGACCGCAATTCCAATTTTTTTATTTTGAATTCCACAAAAACAATTGCCTTCTTTATTGGCAGCGATGTCAATAAAATCTACTGACTCACCGCTACCGTTGTGTGCTTCTAATACAGCTGGACATTTTTTAAAATGATCCGTTGAAACGCCGGTATCATTATTTTCATTAGTTTCTTGAATTGATTTTTGATCACGATAAAGTAAAAAAGCTCCTTCATCCGCTAATGGCCAACCAAAATTGCAATGATAAATCAACATATGCGGAGCCGCTATATTACCACGATTGATCACTTCATCGTGTATGTGAATAGTTGTCTTACCCAAAGTAGCAGTAATCGTTCTTCTTAATTCAAGACTGGGGCCAAAAATTTGCGTTTGTTTAATTACTCCAGTAATGCTCATGGTGAATATTCCTCTTGCAGGATCAGGTTGAATAATAGATTCAATTTCTGCAGGAATATTACTAATCATTCCATGCAAACCACGTTCACCCAATTCATCTTGATCAGGCCCACCAACATGCGAAAGTCCGCAGGTTGTAATCAGACCTCCACCAAATGTTCTTAACCAGTCTAAACCCTTGTGAGAAAAGGGCTGAGGAGTTGTTATGCCAGAATGATTGAGCCAAGCAAGGCTGTATTGATTATAAAAAGCATCTGCAATATCCATTGCACGATCAATCACTACTTTAAATCGAAGTCCCGAACCAGTATTGATCCAAGCAATGCGTACACCTCTACCTAAGCCATTATCAAGTACAGCAGTTTCGATACCACCCACCTGTGACACATTAGAAAGTTTATCACTCCAAATTTCTACTTGTGATTCCATTGAATTGATTCTTATAAAATCGATTATATTATTAAATTAGACGAAAGGAAAATTACCTTTCGTCTAATTTAATAAACCCAATTAGCCTCTATTTTTTTATTTATAAATCGGACTGTCTTGATTACCGCCAGTTTTTAAATATGCGATCAAATCCTTTAGCTCATCGCTATTTAATCGATTGATCATACCTGGAAGCATCGGAGAAATTTCAGAAACTCTTGTCCTTAACACATCTTTTTTATTCAACTCCCTAACAAAGTCTGGAGCAAAAGGATTTTGAGAAATATAATATTTAGTATTGTCCTGTTTTATTAGTCTACCTAATACGGATCCACCCTGCCTTAAATAAAATACGGTAGAGCCAAATTGATCTGAAATAGTTTTACTTGGATTTATAATTGCTTCTAGCATATCCTTAGTAGAAAACCTTGATCCAAGTTGAGTAAGGTCTGGTCCAGATATACCTCCCTCACCTTTAATTTGGTGACAAGAAATACACATAGATGCTGCGAACATTGACTTACCTCTTTCAAAATTACGAGTACCCGTTGCACTGTCTACTACTTCGGTTGCATTTTTCAATTTCCAGTCTCTTCCAGGACCAACCGCCATAACTGTTCCAACTTTAATGCCTGCTCTTGAATTCAATACGATCGAGTCTCCAGAAATTTTATTGAAATACTCAAGCTTATCTTTTGAAACATTTGCCAATGCAGTTTTTCTTGCAGTATTGATAAAGCCTACAAAACTAACACCCCCCTTATATCCAAAGGCTTTGTAAAACCATTGGAAATATTTTTCTTGCAATTCAGGCGTCCAACCATTCTTAGCCTGTGTCAACACATTTGCATACCAAGTTTGTTGCAAAGGTGGTATCCTTGCAAGCATAGCAGCTATATCCATACCATACTGTGGATTTCTAAGAATCAAATCTGCTGATTCAGAAATTGTTTTCTGTTGAGTATCGGTATTGTCTTTTGCAATTGCTAATAATGCCATTGTTTTTTCAACTGCATTGGGTGCGTCTACATAAACCAACAATTTACTCAACTCACGATTGAGGTAATTTGATTTTGCAGGATACTGTGGATTTAAATAAGTTCCTACTAACTTTTTAGTTGCTGCATCTGGTTCTCCCATACGAGTAAAAACCAATTCAAACGCACGCAATAAATCCAACTGCTGAGATTCAGTAAGCTGTGTAAAATTTATGCTAGTCAACGATTTTGTTAACTGCGCTTTAACCGCTGGGTTACCTCTTCTTGCAAGTGCAATGGTAGACTGAATAAGAGTGATAGGATCTTTTTCTGAAAGCACCTTATTCTCCCACTGAGCCAAAGGCTGTGTTTCGACAGCTATTCTTGCAGCATATCTTACAAAACGATCCTTATCTTTTAAATAAGGCCATGCAAAATCTACCCCACCTGCCTTGGGTGCGCCATGAAACTCTTCCAACTTACGTCTTGCTTTTAGAGCTTCCGTCAATTCTGGTACTGCTAACTTTTCATTGTTTCCAGAATTGTCACCATAGTAAACCCTGTATAAATCAGATTCTAATCTACGGCCTCCTGTTAAAAAATAAAGAGCTCCATCCGGACCTACCACGCCATCCGTTAATGGTAAAGGAGATCCAGAAATAAATTCTTCTCCGGTTGTTTTATAAGATGCACCATCTGGCTCGTTGTGAATGGCATAAATAATTCCAAAGCTCCAATCAAATGCAAACAATGCCTTGCGGTACTTTTTAGGAAAACGAGCATTCGCTCCTGAAACCAAATTAGTGGGAGAACCTTGTCCTACATTAATTACCGCAGGTAAATTATCTGGATAATTAGGAGACCATTTATCGGTTCCCACTCTCCAGCCAAATTCTGCACCACTCGTTACGTGACATATTCTAGTAGGACGGTACCAAGGTGTACCAAAATCCCATTCCATATCAGAATCGTAGGCAAACATTTCGCCTTGGTCATTAAATGCAAGGTCAAACGGATTGCGAAAACCAGAGGCTATCATCTCCCATTTAGTTCCAGTAGAATCGACATGAGCTAACCAGCCACCGTGTGCAGTTACCGTATTATCATGACCGTTAGGGTCTTTGATAAGTGGAAAAAGATTGTCAATATTGCCATCTGGAATATTGCGATAACTATCCATTTTTGGAACCTTGGTAAAATTTCCAGCAATTACATAAAGAGATTTTTTATCGGGCGACAATACCACGCTATGCGGTCCATGCTCTCCATCACCATCCAAGGCTTTTAAAAAGGTAACTTTATCAAACTGATCATCACCATTGGTGTCCTGCAAACGATACAAACCACTTCCCTTTTTAAAAGTAGCTTTGGGACCAACATGATTATTTATTACTACATAAAGGCTATTGAAGGCATATAGAAGTCCATGTGCATAGCCCATGGATATACCAGTATCTGATGCAATTTTCAATGCCTCCACTTTAATTTTAGTAACTGTATCTCCGATTGCAGGAACTTTCATCCTAAATAGTCCACCATATTGGTCAGATGCTATGATACGACCTTTGTCATCAAAAGTCATAGAAACCCAAGAGCCTTCTCCATTTTCAGAAGGGCCATATAGATGGTCCGCATGAAAACCTGCAGGTAATTTAAGATTAGCAATTTTCGGATCGGTAGAAACCTGCACTTCTGTTTCACGATTAATCGTAAATGAAATACAAATAACAATAAATACAGTTGTAAATAATAACAACCAAACTGAGGATGATTTTAGTTTCATCATAGCAATTTAAATTTTAATGGTTAAGAAAGTGAAAATTACTTACGCTTAATCATTAGTGAAAAAAACCCTATTTAAAGGGATGAAATTTAATGTAAATTGAAAAACAATCGGCTCTTAATCACTTATCACAAAAAAGAGTCAGTAACTATCTTTATTTTAATGATTTTAGAAGTTGAAAACTAAGCTATATGTATGAAATAAAAAAATATGGAACCCTTTTTATTCTAATTTTCATTTAGATGGCTCTAAATTATCACTTAGACTCAATAAATATAGTAAAAAAAAATATTTGAAAGGCCGCTGCTTCTGGCTTTTCGGCTTTTTTAATTCGATTGTTTATAATTAATGATTACATTCATGTTTCAACCTAAACTGAATAACTAATCATGCGACCTATTATTTTTTTAACCAGTTTTCTTTTTTTCTTTTCAGGAAATATTAAAAGTCAGGGATCAGTAGAAAAGGCTAATCATTTTATTAGCCTAATCAACGAATCTCAAAAATTAAATACCCTTTTTCCTTTTGATGGTGAGGAGCGATACAATTATCATTTTGTTCCCTACGAGAGAAAAGGGATTACATTCAATGAAATGAATGCCGATCAAAAAACAGCTGCTTTTGATTTATTAAAAACCTGTTTGAGTGAGGCTGCCTATAACAAGACCAAAGAAATCATGCAGCTCGAGAATGTTTTGATTGAATTGGAAAAAAGAAAACCAGACGATCATTTCCGTGACCCAGGGAATTATCATATTTCAATTTTCGGTATCCCTTCTGCAAAAACGATTTGGGGATGGCGTTTTGAAGGACATCATATTTCATTTAATTTTTCTTTCGACAAAAAAAATCTTAGCTCCGGTACTCCTGCTTTTTTGGGCACCAATCCAGCAATCGTTTTGAGTGGATCAAAAACTGGCACTCAAGTTTTGAAAGATGAAACCGAAAGGGGTTTCGCTTTATTAAATTCTCTTTCTAAAACGCAGTTACAAAAAACAATCATCGATACAGTTGCCTATAAAGACATTCTGAGTTTTGATAAAAGAAATGCAATGTTAGGAGATCCGGCAGGAATTAAATACAGTGATTTAAATAAGAGTCAGCAAGCATTACTTCTACAACTTGTCAGCGCCTATGTTCATCGTTTTACTACCTTATTTGCAGATAAAATGCTGAAAGAAATTCAACAAGCTGGACTCGACAAACTTTGGTTTGCATGGGCTGGACATACAAAAGCTGAAATGGGAACTGGAAATGGTTCTTATTATCGAATTCAAGGACCTACTATTTTGATTGAATATGACAATACACAAAATAATTCAAACCATATTCACTCTGTACTTCGTGATTTAAAACATGATTTTGGTGGGGATGATTTATTGGAACATTATAAAAATGATCATGCTGCGCATTAAAGACTACGAATCAATTGAAGCCTAATTTTAAAAAATGTCATCCATAATAGATGACATTTTTTTTGAGAAATCATTTTAATTAAGCGTTTACGCATACGTATTTGATACCGATTTTTTCTGTAAAATAAATTTATTTTCTACACCGACACATTAAAATCTCTCAATGCATCATTCAAACTTGTTTTAAGATCGGTAGAGGGTTTGCGTTGTCCAATGATTAGTGCGCATCCCACTCCAAATTCACCAGCAGGGAATTTCTTTGTGTAAGAACCAGGAATCACCACACTTCTCGCAGGAACCCTTCCTTTCATTTCAACAGGCTCAGCGCCACTCACATCAATAATTTTAGTGGATTGAGTTAACACCACATTGGCACCCAACACTGCTTCTTTTTCTACTCTTACCCCTTCTACTACGATGCAACGGCTACCAATAAAACAACCATCTTCAATGATTACTGGACTTGCTTGCAAGGGTTCTAATACACCACCAATGCCTACACCACCACTCAGGTGAACACCCTTACCAATCTGGGCACAACTTCCAACAGTTGCCCAAGTATCCACCATCGTACCCTCGTCTACATAGGCTCCAATATTTACATAAGAGGGCATCAATACTACATTCTTAGCCAAGTATGCACCATACCTTGCCACAGCATGGGGAACGGCCCTTACTCCCAGTTCCGCATAACCGCTTTTCAATTTCATTTTATCATAAAACTCAAAGGGAGGCAATACCATCGTTTCCATTTGCTGAATAGCAAAATACATAAGTACCCCTTGTTTTACCCATTCATTTACCTGCCACTCAATGCTACCATCGGCAGCCATACCAACAGGCGACGCTGTACGAAGTCTTCCTTTGTCTACCTCTTCAATGACCGCTCTTACAGCATCAGCGTATTTTTTGTCTTTCAATAATTCCCTGTCTCCCCAGGCGGCTAGTATTAATTCCTTTAATTCCATAGTGATTGTTTATTTAGATTTAATTAAATATCAAGCATGCAAGATACAAAAAGATAAAAATTAGCTTGGAAGGATTTTCGCACAATTCTTTGGGTTAAAGAAAATGATCTTGACTGATATAGAAATAAATAATCATAAATAAAAAATCACCAACACTGCCAATAGCTAGTACCAGACCAAACGAAACCACCTGCTTTTTTATATCTTGCACCCAATTAAGCAATCCACAGAATGAATATAGGTTATGATGGTAAAAGAGCTTTTCAAAACAAAACGGGACTAGGTAACTATTCTCGCTCTTTGCTTAGTATTTTAAACCGCTATTTCCCCCAGTTGCAATACGCCTTATTTGCACCCAAAAAAACTAATTTATTTGATGTTGATGCTTACCAAAACTTTCGAACCATACAACCTCAAAATTTTTTTTATAAAAAATTCCCTTCCCTTTGGCGCAGAATAGGAATTGTAAAACAAATTGATCTAGCCCATTTAGATATTTATCATGGACTTAGCAATGAGCTGCCGAAGAATATTGAAAAATTGAACATCAAAACGGTTGTCACCATTCACGACCTTATTTTCGAACGCTTTCCTGAAACATATCATTTTGATGAGCGCTATACTCACCGATGGAAAATAAAAAGAGCTTGTAAAATTGCAGATGAAGTTATTGCCATTAGCGAACAAACTAAAAACGACCTGATTGAATTTTATGGAGTATCTCCTCAAAAAATATCCGTCTGCTATCAAAGTTGTAACCCAATATTTGAAAAAACAATTAGTGAAATAGAAAAAAATAATATTAAGAGAAAATATCAATTACCAGATCAGTACTTTTTATTTGTAAGCTCAATTACTGCAAGAAAAAATCTAATCTCGATTTGTAGGGCTATGATTATTCTAAAAGATATTCTTCCTATTCCGCTGGTGATCATTGGTGATGGTAAAAAAGAAAAAAATGAAGTAAAACAGTTGATGAAAGAAAATGGAATAGAGCAAAGGCTAGTCTTTCTAAACGAATTACCTGAAGCCAAAGAAGATTGTTTTACCACTGCAGCAGATTTTCCAGCAATTTATCAGCAAGCACTTGCCCTTGTATATCCTTCCATCTTCGAGGGGTTTGGTTTACCGATATTAGAGGCCCTATGGAGCGGATTGCCTGTTATTTGCAGCAACGTTTCAAGCATGCCAGAAGTTGCCGAAGATGCTGCCTTGTACTTTGCCCCTGATGATAGCAATCAACTTGCCCAACATTTGCAAGCAATAGCATCAGATCAACAATTGGTTAAAATTTTGAAAGATAAAGGACGAGAGCAAGCAAAAAAATTTAGTACAGAAAACTATGCCAATCAAATAATAAAAATTTATAAAAGTTTGTAATGAGTCTATTTTCAAATGACATAGAACAATGTATAGAAGTTCTAAAGAAGGGCGGATTGATATTGTATCCAACCGATACAGTCTGGGGTATTGGTTGCGATGCGACGAATGAGCAAGCAGTAGCTAAGATCTATGCTCTCAAAAAAAGAATTGCTAGCAAGTCTATGATCGTATTGATTGCTGAAGAAAAAGAATTAATAAAATACGTGGCGCAACCGAATCTTCAAATATTTGATTATATCAAAGGAGTATCCAAACCTACTACTGTGATCTATGAAGGGGCAATAGGTGTAGCAAAAAATTTAGTAAATGAAGATGGAACACTTGCAATTAGAATAGTGAAAGATAAGTTCTGCGAAAAACTTATACAGTTATTTGAAAAACCCATTGTATCTACTTCAGCCAATCTGTCAACTTATCCATCACCTGCTATTTTTCCAGACATCGATACAGAAATAAAAAACGGTGTTGACTACATTGTCCAACACCGTCAGGATGATTTTAATTTAGCTGCTCCTTCAGCAATTATAAAATGGAATAAAAATGGTATACCCACTATTATTCGTAATTAATTTAAAAAATTGCCAAGCCAATTCCAATCTGTATACTTTGGCTTTTCCAACTATCCATTTTATCAATGTCATTTAAATTGCTTAACCCTATTGCATATCTACCATAGACCCTAAATTTCGACGCCTGTAACTGCAATCCTGCTAATAAACTAAAATCACCACTCTTAAAAGCATTCTTTCCATTTTGTAATAAAGTTTCATTTTTACTCATCAAGATCGAGTACTGTGGACCAACTTGAATCGTCAAGTTGTCGGATGCTTTGTAACCTAATAATACGGGGATATTAATATAATTTAATTGAACTTTGGAGGTTGCATTTCCCATTAGGCTATTATAAATAACCCTGAATTGGCTAGAAGTATCTTGCTTAACCTGACTAAAAAAAACTTCGGGCTGTATAGTAAATTTATTACCGATGCCTACTTCAACAAATGCTCCATAATGATAACCAAAGGTAAATTTATCAGTAAAAGACTGCCCTGATAATTTATTTATATTGGCACCCCCCTTGATACCTAAATGAACACTTTGAGCATTTAAATTTGACAAGAACATTGCTGATAAAAAAAACAGTAGAAGATAAGTTTTCATAATTTCATTTTTATTTACAATAATCATTACAACTAATATGCCAATAATTGAAAAAGAGTTAATAATATCGAAACGAATTTTTGAGTTAAAAAGTATAACCAACCGTTAACATAAATATAGAAGTTGTTTTTTCGGTACTATTAGAACCGACATAATAATCCAAGTAGTACTGAGGTTCAATATTGAAATTACCTATTGAATAGTCTAGATTTAAACCAAGACCAATAGACTGAACTTTAAATTTACTAGTTTGTGTTCGAGGCGCCCTGTTTTTTCTGATAGGCTTTCGAAACATTTCCTCTCCACCAAATAACCCAGCGGTTACATTGGTCATATGACTAACTGTACTAGATCCAGATCCTGCATTTACAATCAATGATGGGCTAAAACTTAGGCCATCGGATTTATCAAAAACAGCATACCATAAAAAATCATGTTGAACAGAAAACATCGTGTAAAATGAACTACTCTTGTAATTTATTGTATCATAAAAATGCCTTTTTATCCCTCCTATTAAAGTATCTTTATTTTTGGCCTCTCCATATTCACCCGAGCAAAAGCCTAAAGAAATTGAAGGCTTTATCCAAGATTTCTTGTAGCCAAAATAAGTAAACCAATCGTTTAGAACCGATGAGGTAAAATCAGAATACTTATCTTTTACAAAATAGTGAGTATAGGATATGCCCATCGAAAAATTTTTATCACCCATCAAATCATAGGAAGGAGAAATTGAATATTGATTGACTCCAAACATTTTTGAATCGTTCAATAAATTAGCTCCGGCTGAAACACCTAAACCAGTTTTATTAAAATAAGAAATCGAAGGAGTATAAACGACTGTTGAAGCAGCCCCTTGATTGGCATTCAAAGAATTGTTTTTAGAACTGTAAAGGCGATTTCCAAATCCTACACTGGCATAAAAATAACTAACTGGCTTTTCATCTGCACCCAATAAATTTTTCAATTGATTTTCTAACTCAGTAGAATCTTTTTCTGAAAGACTTTTCTCTGGCTGAACCTGAGCATAGGATTTGGATACTATCATTGCAAACGCAAAAAAACAACAGAACAATGAACGCATACAATAGGATGATTTATAGATTTGACATCAGAAATTATAATGCAATATCTATCAATTTATTGAAAAGATAAAAAACGAACTGCCTCACATTTAATAAAAATGCTATTTCTAAAAAATAAGCAGTACATTTGCAAATTATTTATAACGAGTATTGCATGAAGTGCCCAAAAGGCTGTTGAAATTAGTAACTTTAGATTTTTTTTAGTAGGAATTAAGTAGCGCAACAACAGGAAAATAGCATATCATGTAAACACAAAAACATTTACATGAATGCATTTGAAGCCTTAGGCTTAAACGAACAATTAGTACAAGCTATTACAGAAATGGGATTTGAAACTCCCACCCCCATCCAAGAAAAAGCCATCCCCGTTTTATTATCAGGAACAACCGATTTTGTAGGCTTAGCCCAAACCGGTACCGGAAAAACTGCTGCTTTTGGATTACCCCTTTTACATTTGATTGATGTCAGTCAAAAACATCCCCAGGCGCTCATCGTGTGCCCTACCCGGGAATTGTGTTTGCAAATTTGCAATGACTTGATGAATTTCAAAAAACACGTGAAAGGATTAAATGTTGAGCCAGTTTATGGTGGCGCCTCCATCGTAATGCAAATACGTGAATTAAGAAAAGGTGTTCAAATAGTGGTCGCTACACCAGGCCGTTTAATTGACCTTATTGAAAGAAAAGCGATTGACCTACAAAAAGTAAAATATGTTGTCCTAGATGAAGCAGATGAAATGCTGAACATGGGCTTTAGAGATGACATTGACTTTGTTCTAAAAAATACTGTTCTAAGAGAAAGTATTTGGTTGTTTAGCGCTACCATGCCTACAGCCGTGAAAGCAATTTCTAAAAACTTTATGACTAACCCAATAGAGGTTACCATGGGCAAAAAGAATACAGCGAACGTAAACATCGATCACCAATATTTCATTACACCCGCACATAGTCGTTTTGACACATTGAAACGTTTGGTAGATTTTAATCCCGGAATGTACGGTGTTATTTTTACTCGTACCAAGGCCGATGCACAAGAAGTTGCAGAGCGTTTAGTGAAAGAAGGTTATGATATTGAAGCATTGCATGGCGATCTTACTCAGCAACAAAGAGACAAGGTAATGGGTCGTTTTCGTGCCAAAAGCATACAGCTGTTAATTGCTACTGACGTGGCCGCAAGAGGAATTGATGTAGACGGTATTACCCATGTAATCAATTTTGAATTGCCAGATGATATTGAGGTATATACTCACCGGAGTGGTAGGACTGCAAGGGCTGGAAAAAGTGGTATTTGTATTACGATCTGTCATAGCAGAGAAGCTTACAAGATAAGATCGATCGAAAAAATGATTAACGCGCAATTCCATCGCCTTGATATTCCAAGTGGAAAAGATGTTTGTCGCAAACAGTTTTTTCACTTCATGGATAAATTAATGTCAGCTGATATTTCCAATGGTGAATATGAAAATTATTTACCTGATCTACAAGAAAAATTTGCAGAGGTTAGCAAGGAAGATGTTTTAAAAAGAGTAGCTGCATTAGAATTTAATCATTTCTTGAAATACTATCAAAATTCCGAAGACTTAAATACCAAAACGGATTCAAGAGAAAGAAGAGATAGTGGAAGAGATGCAGGTTCATTTGAAAGAAAAGAACGAGGCAATTTTAGTAGAACAGTTGACAACGGCTTTAGCAGATTGTTTATCAACCTAGGAACAAAGGATGGCTTTTACAAGGCTAGCTTTTTGCAATTCATTTTAGATGAAAGTAATTTAAATAAAGAGGTGCTAGGGAAAATTGATATCCGTGAAATGAATGCATGGATAGAAGTGGATAAAGCAGCCTCAGCTAAAATGATCAAAAGTTTGGACGGAAAAAAATACAATGGACGCCTTGTGAGAATGAATGAGGCAGACGGTGGATTTAAAAGGCCCACCGATGAAGGAAGAAGCGATCGAAGTTCTAGAAATGATGGAGGTGGAGATAGGAGTTTTCGCAATGATGGCGGAAACAGAAGTGAAGGAAGAAAGCGAATCCCGATGAGAGATAAAAGATAAATTATCCTATTCAATAAAGAACGCCTCGAATTATTCGAGGCATTTTTTATTATTGCAATTTATTTTATACCAATTCAATAACAGTAATTTCTGGCAAAATACCTACCCTGCCTGGATAGCCGAGAAAACCAAAACCTCTGTTTACGTAGAGTTTTTGCTTTACATCTTCGTACAAGCCTGCCCATTGCTTGTAAACATATTGCGCCGGACTCCATCTAAAACCTGGTATTTCTATACCAAACTGCATACCATGCGTATGGCCACTCAACATTAAATCAATATCGGAATACTTAACCTTTACTTCCGCCTCCCAATGACTTGGATCATGACTCATCAATATTTTAAACGGATATTTCTCAGTGCCAGCATGCGCTAAATCCATTCTGCCGTACTTAGGAAAGTTCGCTTTGGCACCCCAATTTTCGATACCTAACAATGCAATTTGGTCGCCATTTTTTTCCAATACTACATGTTCATTCATTAATAATCTCCATCCCATATTAGCATGTACGCCTTTAAGATTTTCTAGATTTTGTTCCTTACTAATACCATCAATTGGCCAACGTACATAATCTCCATAATCATGATTGCCCAAGGTAGAATACACACCCATAGGCGCTTTCAACTGATTGAAAATATCCAAATAATTGTCCATTTCAGTTGCCTTGTCATTGACGAGATCTCCCGTAAATAAAATAAGATCTGCATTTTCTCCCATGATTTCTTTTACCCCATGGTGCACAGCTTCTTTATCTGTAAAACTTCCACTATGAATATCACTGATATGCAAAATCTTCATCCCCTTAAAACCCTTTGGTAAATTATCAAAAGAAAGTTGCACTCTTTTAATGTCATATTTATACTTATTACCAAAGCCATAAACAAGGCTCGTGAACAATGTTCCACCCAATGCCAAACTTAACCAACTTAAAAAAATCGAACGAGTAATTCCTGTTTCTTTACCCAATTCTGCCACAGAGTTAGAATTAAATATTTTTCCAACCGACCATTGGATAGCCCGTCGAATATCATCTACCAAAATAAAAATAATCGCTACGAGCTTGGCTAGAAAAAATCCCATGATTATAGCAAATATATAAGTCCTTAATTTTCTAGGTAATAATTCAGGGCCACCAAAAGCAAAAATTAAAAACCCCAAAACAGTGACTACTGTAATTGCCCAGTAAATACCATAAACAATCGCCTTGGTCTTGGGTGAACCGGTATGGCTGACTGTTTTTACTGCTTGAAAAACATACACATCCAATAGAAACATAAACGTCAGAAAAATAAAAGCTCCAAGAGGGGATCGCATAAGAATATTATTTTTTAGTTTTTATTGAATTCATTAAGGTAGCAGAAGAAAATATACTGATGAGCTAAAACTTTCATTGATTAGAGTTGAAACTTACTGTTATTGATTTATCAAAAAAAGCAAACAAATGTTTCATATATTTTTTTTATAAATATAATAGATTGTTCCTGATTTTTTTCACTTAACCAATCATTATATCAACAAACCTACCTTGACAATGTTGTCAAATTTAAGCTGAATAACCAGAGTTTACATAAATTTTATAAAATTCAAATAGAATTTACAGGGAAAAGAAAGCTTTTATGAGTTAATTATACCCAATAGAACTAGAGTTTTAAAAAGTTGTTAACTTTACTATTGTTGCACTTCAAACTGTACCTTTGCGAAGTTTGCGGACCTTATGTATTGGACTTTGATGAGATACATAAAACAATTGCAATAAAAAGCTTACTCACAATAATCAATTCTCCCAAAGGGAGTTAGTATGGCAAGAATAATAGGCATTACAAACCAGAAGGGAGGGGTAGGAAAAACCACTACCGCAATTAATCTAGCTGCAAGTTTAGCGGTACTAGAATATAAAACCCTGTTGGTAGATGCTGACCCACAGGCAAACAGTACTACCGGCGTTGGATTTGACCTACACAATATTACCCAGAGTTTATATGACTGCATGGTCAATGAAGTCAATGCAAAAGATGTACTACTTAGAACTGAAGTGCCAAACCTAGATTTGATACCTTCTCATATTGATTTGGTAGGTGCTGAAATTGAAATGATCAATTACCCCAATCGAGAGGGTGTATTGAAAAAAATATTGGAGCCTATCAGAGATGACTACGATTTCATAATTATAGACTGTTCGCCATCACTAGGGCTCATTACTGTCAATGCGCTAGTAGCGGCTGATAGTGTAGCAGTGCCTGTTCAAACAGAATTTTTTGCATTGGAAGGCTTGGGTAAATTATTAAATACAATTAAGATTGTTCAAAATAGACTAAACCCCGAACTTCAAATTGAAGGTATTTTAATGACGATGTATGATGGTCGTTTGCGCTTATGCAATCAGGTAGTTTCAGAAGTAAGAAGACATTTTGACGAGATGGTTTTCAGTAGCATTATTCATAGAAATACCCGATTGAGTGAGGCGCCTAGCTTTGGAAAGCCTGTAATTTTGTACGACGCAGAAAGCAAAGGCTCTATCAACTACCTCAACCTTGCCAAAGAAATATTACAAAAAAATAATCTCACTAAAATTCAGCAACAAGATCGGGTGATACAATAGCCATTAGTTAAAACTGTTTTTATTTCTCATTCCCTTCTATTAAAAGCAGTATAAATTAATACAGCTATTATCCTGAGACCGCGAAATAAAAATATTAATCAATCAGTATTCAATTATGACTCCTCCCAATAAAAAAGACGCATTAGGAAAAGGTATCCGCAGTTTGTTAGAAAATATGGATATGGATTTCAAAAATAATAAAGGCGGTTTAAAGTCTGATATTATAGAGAAAACTGCTACTGCTAATAGAATTCCACTGGACCAAATTGAAATAAATCCCAAACAACCAAGGAAAGATTTTGATGAAACTGCCTTAAGTGAGTTAGCCGCTTCACTTAAACTGCATGATATTATTCAACCGCTTACTGTGAGCAGAATGCCTTCAGGGAAATATCGGTTGATTGCAGGAGAAAGGCGTTTCAGAGCAGCAAAAATTGCTGGACTAAAGGATGTTCCCGTTTATGTTCGCCAGGTAAATGATTCCGAGTTGTTGGAGCTGGCATTACTAGAAAATTTACAAAGAGAAAATTTAAACTCCATCGAAATCGCACTGAGTTATAAAAGGTTAATGGATGAATTGGATTATACGCAGGAAAAAGTAGCAGAAAGAATGGGTAAAGAACGCAGTACCATCACCAATTATATTCGTTTGCTAAAATTACCTCCAGATATACAGGTGGCAGTTCGAACTGGCGTTATCTCGATGGGACATGCTAGGGCACTGATTAGTGTAGATGTGGTAGACAAACAACTTTTTATATTTTCAGAAATAAAATCCAAAGAACTATCAGTAAGGCAAACGGAAGAGTTAGTAAGAAAAATGTACACTGGAAGTGGAAATATAAAAAATACAGCCAAGGCCGCATTACCTCCAGCATTCAAGAAAATTGAAGACAACCTATCCTCTCAATTCAGTACCAAAGTAAAATTAGTGCACAACAAAAAAGGTTTTGGTTCTGTTACATTTGAGTACTACTCGTTGGAAGAATTAAACGGGCTATTGGATAAATTGAATATCAAAGTAAGTTAATGTCGAAAATAGTTTCCATATTTATTTTCATTAGTTTATATTTTTTTAGCGGTGAAATAACTGCTCAATCAACCAATAGCATCAACAACTCTGCAAAGTCAAATAATGCAGACAGCATCAATAAAAAAAAGGTCAAAAAATTTAATCCTCGCATCGCTACCCGAAGGTCTGCGATGATTCCAGGATGGGGGCAGATCTACAACAAAAAATACTGGAAACTTCCATTGGTCTATGGGGGACTAGGTATTACAGCAAGTGTGTTTCAATACAATGTAAAAAACTACAATTTATTAAGGCAAGCCTTCTTATACAGAACAGATACCATTAGCGCCAATGACGCATTGATAGATCCTCGATTTAAAAACCTTTCAACCAATGCAATTCATAGTTATCGATCTGCTTTTCGCCAAAATGTAGATTACACTGTCTTGTTTTTTATTGCCTTTTGGGGACTCAACGTAGTAGACGCTACTGTGGACGCACATCTCAAAGCATTTGATGTAAATGACAATTTGAGTTTACAATTTAAACAAGGTTATAGTCCAATGGCAAATACTACGGGCTTTAGCCTAGTGCTGGATATACATTCAAAAAAAATGTACGCTAGTAAATAATTATATTTGCTTTTTTATATCTCAATTAATTATCATGGATTCAATGAATACTTCGACCGATGTTACCAAAACCCCCCTTCGCATTGCGCTGATTGGATACGGAAAAATGGGTAAAGCTATCGAAGAAATTGCTATTAAAAGAGGACATAACATTGGACTTAAAATAGATATCAATAGTTTGAATGATTTTACAAAAGAAAATCTACAAAACTGTGACGTTGCCATAGAATTTACTAGTCCACATACTGCCGTACAAAATATACTTACCTGTATCGATGCTGGTATTCCAATCGTATGTGGTAGCACGGGATGGCTTGCCCGATGGGAAGAAGTAAAACAAGCATGTGAAGCTTCCAAAGGGTCGATGGTTTATGCTAGTAATTATAGTGTAGGCGTAAACGTTTTTTTTGAAGTCAATCAATTATTGGCTCGACTCATGAATTCTCATACCGATTATGATGTGAGCATGGTAGAGATTCATCACACTGAAAAAAAAGATGCCCCTAGTGGAACAGCCATCACTTTGGCAGAGCAGATTTTGGAAAACTTAGGAAGAAAAAAACAGTGGGTAAATCAACTCAATGGTAATCCCGAAGAGCTTTCTATCATCAGCGAAAGAATAGATCCTGCACCCGGTACTCATAAAATAAAATACAGTTCCAGCATCGATGATATTGAAATTATTCATACTGCGCATAACCGACAAGGCTTTGCTACCGGTGCAGTATTGGCAGCCGAATTCATCAAAACAAAGAAGGGTATTTTTAGTATGAAAGACGTACTGGGATTTTAATTAGCTATTGCTTCAAAAATTTCTTTGTAACATGCAACACAATAAACTTTATAAAATAATTTTATTCTTTTTATTGTTTGCCATAAGTGCTACTATTCAGGCACAGCAGAAACCTGTACCTGTATTTGTTTCAGGATCGGATGGGCATGCTACTTTTAGAATTCCTGCAATTATTATTTTACCTAACAATGAACTGCTTGCTTTTTGTGAAGGCAGGGTGAATAGCGACAATGATTTTGGTGATATCAATATTGTAATGAAGCGAAGTGTTGACAATGGAAAAACATGGAGTAGCTTAGAAACTATTGTAGATGTAAATATTCTACAAGCAGGCAATCCTGCGCCAGTGGTAGACCTTCAAGATCCAGCCTATCCCAATGGTAGAATTTTTTTGTTTTACAATACTGGTAATAACCATGAAGGCGAAGTAAGAAAAGGAAATGGAATAAGAGAAGTGTGGTATAAAACTTCCACCGACAATGGCAAAACTTGGTCGGCACCAACCAATATCAGTAGTTCCGTTCACCGTCCCAAACAACCCAAGATAAACGCTGTCTATAATTTTACAGAAGATTGGAGAAGCTATGCAAATACACCAGGACATGCGCTTCAGTTTTTACAAGGAAAATATAAAGGAAGGATTTATATCCCTGCAAATCATTCTGCCAATTCTCCTAAGAAAAATTCTGAAGATTACGATGCCCATGCATTTTATTCTGATGACCATGGCAAGTCATTTCATTTAAGTGAATCCTTACATATTCCTGGCAGCAATGAATCAACTGCTGCGGAAATATCCAACAACCGGCTACTACTCAATGCCAGAAATCAAAAAGGCGATATCAAACAAAGAATCGCCGCTATCAGCAGTGATGGAGGTATTCATTGGGATACTAGTTATTTTGACAAACAACTACCCGACCCTATTTGTGAAGGAAGCATTGTAACCATTGGGAAAAGAAATGGAAAAACAATATTAGCTTTTAGCAATGATGCAGATACCAGCTACCGAAATAACTTAACGCTTCGCATTAGTTACGACGAAGGAAAGAATTGGAATAAAAGTTTTTTAATAGATGCCAATCCAAATAAAGCGGATAAGCAAAATGATTTTACTGCTTATTCAGATTTGGTTAAAATGGACAATCGCCGAGTTGGAATACTTTACGAAAAAAATAATTATTCTTCTATAGTTTTTGTTGTCAAGAAATGGAAATAGCAATTATTTTTTAAAACATTCTAGGTATCCCCAATTGTGTTTTTCCTGATGAATGGTATTTTACATTTTCATTGGCTGATGGATTTTCATTCAACAGTTTCCAAGAATCAAGACTAGTGTGATTTGGTAAAAGAAAAATCTCTTCGGTAGGTTTAGTTTTAAAGCTTACTATTGAACCATTAAGCAGTTGATTTTTTTTAGACTTATTGGAAATAAGTGTCGCGTTGGCCCAAGGTAGTTCCAACTTGCACTCATTGCCATTGATGCTTTTTAAGGCAATCCATATTATTTTTCCCGACTTAATTTCAGATGAAATAATAAATCCACCTTGCGCATGCAATGTAAATCGTCCATCCTTGCTAAGATCAAAAGCAGGAAACAATCGAATGATTCCCTCCTGACTCTGCAGTAAGGATTCATTCATGGCAGTTGCCATTACACTCATTGCTTCCATCGACATGTGACGGAAGGGCCATGCAGGAAGCGGAACTTTTTCTCCAGTTGTAGAGCCAATAATATTTACAGAATTGGTTTTAAAATAAGACGTCCCTTGAGCATCTTCTTCAACCTCTGAACTAATATGTCCCCAACCATTTACAAAAAACTGCCACTTTGCAGGAAATTGTTTGAGGTTAATCGCCAATTCCTTCGCTAAACCTAAACGCGCCATTACGATGGGTACTTGCTCCCATCCCATATTTTCTGTTCCATACAAGCGAAGGGTGGAAGTCATCACATTAAATAAAGATTCCTCTTTTTGTTTTAATCCAACCAATCCAGAAGGAAAAACGGGCGACCAAGGCACTGCAGGAAAGATACCTTCGTAGATTTTAAATTCAGCAGACTTTTTGTTTTTTTCATCCTCAGTCAAAAGATATGAATACTGAGGATCATCTGTTTGATACCAAGTGGTAAGCCAATTTTTTTCTTTAATTCCCCAACCTGCAGCTACAATCTGATTTCCTGGAGCAGGATATCCTTTAAATATTCCTTTATTAATAATGAATCCTTTTTCATCCTTACTTATCAATGTTGGAGAGGAATTTACAATTGGAATTGGGGCTAAGTGATCAATGATATCTTTATAAACATTATTTTCAGGACCTTCTATTCCAGCCGTTTTAAGCGCTTCTAGTGCAACAGTAAATAATTTTCTAGCATATACTAATTCAGTAAGACCATCGCGAAGTTTGATATGTCCTTCGTAACCTGTGCCTTCTTTTGCATGATACAATCCATCATTTTCTTTTATTAACAAAGATTGAAAAAACTTTGCTGCTTCTAAAATAAAAGGAATGGCTTTTTCTTTTAAAAAAATTTTATCATTCGTAAATTGATATTGCCTCCAAAAATCCAATGCAATTTCTGCAACGGGAGTGTGATTGTCCTTCACATCATTATCGATTCTATTGTAGCCATTTCGATTGGTAACATCTGAAATAAAAGCACCCTCCGATTTATAAAAATCCTTCGCATCTTTTTTTGCAAATCGAAGTGAATTAAATCTGAAATCTAAATACGGAGTAACGATGTCATGAAATCCAGCAGCATTTAAAGGCCAATAAAGTTGTTGTTGATTCCAATGAAAATAAAAATTCCATTGTTGAATATCGTGATTCCATCCCCACAAACCATTGTTAAAACGACCAGGATATTTGCCTCCTTGGGAAGCATGGGCATAATACATTGTCAAATACCATAGGTTGTTAAGATAATCATCAGCATAATCAATAAAAGATCGATTCCAGATAGATTTCCAATAAGCTGAATGTGCCGAATACCTTACTGCGAGTTCATTCTCAGGTAATGCAATCATTTTCTTAACCTCCACAATTGGATCGGTTGCTACAGGTGAAGAAACAGCGAACGCCAATTGCACTTGCTTGTCTTTTTTTCCATTCAATTCAAAAGAAGCGAGTCTTGAATGTTCGCGTTTAGTAGTAACCGTTAGTCCATTCGTATTAATAACTGAACCAGCAACAGCAAAAGTTCCGGTAGATAATTTCTGAGAAATATAAACCGACTTATCTCCTACCGAGCTTTCTGTGCCAGCCAATCCTATTTCAGCATCTCTTTTCATTCTTGTATACCACATGGAAAAAGTTCTTGAGCCAAATCTTTCAACCGACACTTTAATCGGCACCTCTTCTTTAAATGAGCTTTCCAAATCACAAAGCAACAATCCCGATTGATGATCAATAAATGCGTTGAATGCAAAATGCCCAAATGGTGAGGAGCCATCCAATAATAATTTAGCATCTGCTAAGCTAAGTCTACCCTTGAAATCAGAAAGATAAAGTGTATTAAAAACAGGAAATTTAAAATCTATCTCAATTCGACAAGCCTGCCTTTGAGTAGTATAGTAATCGTATTTCTCAGTCCAAGTTTCTGGTTTGTCGGATTTTGAATCATCCCATAAATCACCCTTATTAACGATGATAATTATTTTAGATCCTTCGCACCATACCAATGCAGCCACCTCCCCATTTCCCAGAGCAATCCCTTGCATTGGATCAACCGGTGGACTTTTATAAACCACATCATACTGTGAGATTCGTCCAGGCCAATCGACATTCCAAGAAAAAGTAGTCGGATTAAAAGTCGAATTTATGATAGCCGACTTGTTTTTTAAAGTATCAGAAAAACAGCGTGCTAATTTAGGAGAACATAAGAAAAAAATAAAAATGATTGATGTTGAAAATAGAAAAAAGGATTTGGTCGGTCTATTATAGGATGTAGATAAAATAGGCATAGCAGGGGAATAAATATCAAAGTCTTTAATGAAATAAGAATTAATTATTTATAAAAATAAGCAAAGAGGTGGGATAGTTTCTATTTTGATTGATTCATACTTATTTAGATGAATGCCAAAAGGACAACACAAAAAACATCTTTACTATCAAT
>Ga0214919_10001434_pt1 | contig 39054 bp, 35 predicted proteins | sample LL1503_MetaG_FD_177994 | JGI IMG/M metagenome (GOLD analysis project Ga0214919, IMG submission 177994) | Freshwater microbial communities from Lake Lanier, Atlanta, Georgia, United States - LL-1503 | ecosystem: Environmental > Aquatic > Freshwater > Lake | place: USA: Georgia | collected...
GATTTTTTCTGCTTGATCTTTGTCATCAAAAGGGCCGCTTCGAACTCGAAAGATAGCGCGCCCAGCTTGTTCACGTTCACTGACCTTGGCTTCAATGCCCATCATGGACAGTTTGGCTTTTTGGGCGTCTGCGTCAGTTGCAGATTTAAAGGCACCTGCTTGAACAAAATAGGTGAAAGGATCGTTGGCGGCCGCCGCTTTGTTCGCGGGCTGGGATGTGGCCGCAGGTGGTGGTGCAGAGGGCAAAGGCGCATTGGTGGACGGTGCCGACATAGCAGCTGAAGGCATGGGTGCTGCTGGCGCTGAGTTTGGACTTTGTTTCTTCACCAAATCTGCCAAGGGATCGGCCGTGACTGCCGGTGTGGGGGCATTTGGATTGGGTGCGCCTGCAGTGGCGGCGCCAGGATTGGCAGTTGTAGCGTCTGCCGGTGCTTCTGGCGTGACGGGTTTGCTTTGTATTGCACCGTTGGGATTCCAGTCTTTGTTCTTTTGCGCTTCGACCGCATCTTGATCGGCTGAACGTGATTGGTTCTTGTTGCTGAATGGCATGGGCACTTTGGTGACGTACATGGCGACACCCAAGGCAATGGTCAGGCCAATGACCAAACCTAGAATTAAGCCCAGCAAGGTGCCACCGCGCTGGCTTTGGATGTTGGAGTGGGACATGTTGTGAAGTGCTCTCAATTCATACCAAAAAAGTGGCGTTCGAATTACATCTGCTTAGGTGCGGACACACCCAAGATTTTCAAGCCATTTTGCAAGACTTGTGCGCAGGCTGCAACCAAGGCCAAGCGCGCCAGTTTGAGGGGTTCTTCTTCAACCAAAATGCGCTCTGCATCGTAGTAGCTGTGGTAGCTGGCGGCCAAGTCGCGCAGGTAAAACGTCACGTCATGAGGTGCAAAGTCTTGCGCAGCATCGGTCAGCATGGCAGGGTATTTGGCCAACAGCAACATCAGGGCCTGTGCTTTGGGGTTGTCTAAATGAGACAAATCGACTTTGGCCAAGCTGGCCACATCGCCGCCCCAGGTGCGCAAAATGGAGTGAATGCGTGCATGGGCATATTGCACGTAATACACCGGGTTGTCGTTGTTTTTAGCCAAGGCCAAATCAATGTCGAATACGTATTCGGTATCGGGCTTGCGGCTGAGCAAGAAGAAGCGCACGGCATCTTTACTGGTCCACTCAATGAGATCGCGCAAGGTGACATAGCTGCCAGCGCGCTTAGAAATTTTCACTTCCACGCCGCCGCGCATCACGCGCACCATGGTGTGCAATACGTAGTCGGGGTAGCCCTCTGGTATGCCAGCACCAGCGGCTTGCAAGCCAGCGCGCACGCGTGCGATGGTGCCGTGGTGGTCGGTGCCTTGAATGTTGATGACCTTGGTAAAGCCGCGTTCCCATTTGGCAATGTGGTAGGCCACATCGGGCACAAAGTAGGTGAAGGTGCCGTCGCCTTTGCGCATGACGCGGTCTTTGTCATCACCGTAGTCGGTGGACTTGAGCCAGAGCGCGCCATCTTGTTCGTAAGTTTTGCCTGCTTCTTGAAGCTTTTTCACAGCAGCGTCAACGCGTCCGCTGGTGTAGAGGCTGGACTCAAGGTAGTAGTTGTCAAACTTGACGTCGAAGGCTTTCAGGTCGAGGTCTTGCTCGTGACGCAAATAGGCTACGGCAAATTCGCGCATGCCATTCAAATCGTTCAGATCGCCACTGCCAGTGAATTCACGGTCGTCCGACTTGACGGTTTTCTTTGCCAAGAAATCTTGCGCAATGTCTTGGATGTAGTCGCCGTTGTAGGCGGCTGCGTTTTCGCCGCTGGGCCACTGTGCATCACCCGGCTTGAAACCTTGTGCCCGCAATTGAGTTGAAGTGGCCAAGGTGTTGATTTGCACGCCCGCGTCGTTGTAATAAAACTCGCGGTACACGGACCAACCTTGCGTCGCAAACAAATTGCAAATGGCATCACCCAAAGCGGCTTGTCTGCCATGGCCCACATGCAAAGGCCCGGTTGGATTGGCAGACACAAATTCCACCAACACTTTTTCATTGCGCTCAGCTTGCTTGCCAAAACAGGAGGCCGCATGCAGCACCTCTTGGATGACCGCTTGTTTGGCGCTGGGCTTGAGCTTGAGGTTTAAAAAGCCAGGGCCAGCAATGTCAATGCTTTCTACCCATTGGCTGAAAGCAGGCGTGGCCATGAGTGCGGTGCGCAGTGCTTCGCCCACTTGTCTGGGGTTTTGTCCCAAAGGCTTGGCCAAGTGCATGGCCGCCGTGCAGGCCAGATCGCCATGGGCGGCCACCTTGGGCGATTCAAAAATGGCTTTGGCGCCGGCACCGGAATGCAGGCGTTCGAGTTCGGCGGCAAGGGCCGACAGTAATTCTTGTTTGGCGAAGAGCATGCCCCGATTTTACGGGGCGCTTTGCCAAGTTGCGGGCAAGCTGTAGTGATGCTTTAAAAAGTCGATCCAAAGCCGCAAACGCAGGGGCAAATGCTTTCTTTGGGGAAAAACGCCGTAAATACCGTTGGCCGGCGCGGCAAATTCGGCCAACACCTCGACCAGTTGACCCGTTCGGATGTCCTTTTCCACCTCCCACGTGCTGCGCCATGCGATGCCCATGTCAGCCAGGCACCAACCGTGCAAAACCTGGCCATCTGAGCAATCTAGGGGGCCGTGCGGTCGCAAGTGGGTCACTTCGGGGCCTTCAGCAGGGTCTGATGGCGGTACTTTGAAGGCCCATCCGCGCGTTTGGGAGGCATCGCTAGACAATGTGAGGCAGCTGTGTTGCAGTAAATCGGAAGGGGTTTTGGGGGTGCCATGTTTGGCTAAATAGGCGGGCGTGGCCACACACATGCGCCGGTTGTCTGCCAATCGCACGCTGACCAAGGATGAATCTGGCAGGTCGCCCACGCGCACTGCGAAGTCAAAGCCTTCGCCGGCCAAGTCAATCACTCGATCGCTTAGGTTGAGCGAAATTTTGACGTCTGGATTTTGTGCATGAAACAAGGGGGCAAGCGGTGCCACATGCCTTCGCCCAAAACCCGCGGGTGCGGTAATTCGCAAATGACCGCTGGCTTTCAAGCCGCCCGCTGAAACGCTGTCCTCGGCATTCGCCACATCACTTAAAAGACGTTGGCAATTTTCTAAAAAGGCGCTGCCCTCGTGTGTCAAGCTGATCCGTCGGGTAGTTCGCAACAGCAGCTTCACGCCCAAATGCGATTCCAAGGCATCGAGTCTTCTGCCAATGATGGCGGGAGCCACGCCTTCTGCACGCGCCGCTGCACTCAAGCTGCCACGGGTAGCAACCGATACAAATGATTCAAAAACTTTGAGCTTGTCCATCAGTCAAACTTGATGCCAGCATCCCGAATCAAGTCACCCCACTCGGATTGCTCTGTCTTTAAATACGCCGCAATTTTTTCTAAATTGCCACCGATGGGGGTGCTGCCTTCAGCGGCCATTTGAGCCGTGAAACTTGCGCTGTTTAAAACTTTCTCAGCTGCTGCATTGAGGCGTCTTAAAACGGGCGGCGGCGTGTTGGCGGGCGCCACGACCATTTTCCAATCGACCGCTTCAAAGCCTTTGTAACCTTGTTCGGCCACGGTTGGAACTTGTGGCAAAACTTTGAGTCGTTGTAAGGAGGTGACTGCTAAAGCGCGTAACTTGCCGCCTTGCAGCATGCCCAGTACAGATTGAGGCGTTGAAAACATGTAGTCGGTCTGTCCGCCCAATAAGTCGGTAATGGCCGGTGCTGCGCCTTTGTAGGGCACGCTGAGGACTTTGAAGTTGGCTTTCTTAGACAGCATTTCGCCTGCCAAATGACCTACTGTGCCCGTGCCCGCCAAGGCTTGTTTGATGAACTCTGGCTTGGCCCTTGCGGATCTGATCAAGTCGTCTAAATTTTTCCAAGCTGAGTCGGTGCGCACCACCAAGACCATGGGAATTTCTGCCACCAAGGCCACCGGTACAAAATCTTTTTGAGCATCGAAAGGCATCTTGGCCATGGCCGAAGGATTGATGGCCAGATTGGAAGTTTGACCCATGCCAAGCGTGAGGCCATCGGGCTTGGCTTTGGCCACCAAGTCCATGCCAATGTTGCCGCCTGCCCCTGGTTTGTTGTCAATTAAAAAAGACCACTGTGTGTCTTGTGTGATTTTCTCAGCAAGATGTCGTGTGACCGTGTCGGTGCCGCCGCCCGGCGTGAAGGGAACGATGAAACGAATCGGTTTTTCGGGCCATTGGGTTTGAGCTTGCGTGGCACCTGCCATCACAGTTAACAAGCCCCCCAGCACGCCAACAAAGAGCCGTTGTAAAGCACCACGTTGCTGCTTCACAAAGAGCTTGGTGAGTTTCAATTTAGAGCGCGTCATTCATTCTTTTCCTGATCAAGTTGGCGAGCTTAGCTTTTGAATTTCTTCAAGTGAGTAGCCCAAGCTCCTTAACAAACTCTCGTTGTGTTCACCCAAATGGGGCGCGGTCTGCCTGACCTTCAAACGCTCTTGGTTCATGCTCAGTGGCAACAAGACGGTATTGATGGTTCTGCCATCGTTCAAGGTCATGGGCGCGAGGCCGCCTGTGGCATGCAAATGAGGGTCGTCTAACAATTCGTGAGGCGCAGTGATAGGCGCATAGGGCAGTGAATTTTTTTCAAAAATTTCACTCAGTGCTTGCGCAGAGAAATTTTGAAGACGTTCTCTCAAAATGGGCAGCAGCCAATCGCGCGCTAGCACGCGATCATTGTTGCTGGTCAGTTTGGGGTCGTTGAACAAATCTGAATAGCCAAAGGCCTCGCAAAATATTTTCCATGCGGTGTCGCTCACAACCGCCAAAAATATTTGCTCGCCCCCTTTCACCACAAACACATCGTAGATGGCCCACGCAGAAATTCGCTCAGGCATGGGCGCCGCAGCTTTGCCTGTGACTTGGTATTGCATCATGTGCTGTGCCACCAAAAAGACATTGTTTTCAAACAAGGCGCTTTGCACTTCTTGACCTTCGCTCGTTTGAGCGCGTTGCGCCAAAGCTGCCATCGCTCCTATGGCGCCAAACATGCCGCCCATGATGTCATTCACACTGGTGCCAGCCCTCAGCGGATCGCCGCGCCGGCCCGTCATGTAGGCCAGGCCGCCCATCATTTGCACCACCTCGTCAAGGGCCGTGCGGTGTTCATAGGGACCTGGCAAAAAACCCTTGAGCGAAACGTAGATGAGGCGCGGGTTGAGCTTCTTCAAACTCTTGTAATCCAAGCCCAGTTTTTGCATGGTGCCTGGCTTGAAGTTTTCACTGACGATGTCTGCGGTGGCAATCAAGCGCAAGACAGCTTCTTTGCCTTCTGGGGTTTTCAAGTCAAGTGCAAGGCTTTTTTTGTTGCGATTGAAAAGTGGGAAAAAGCCAGAGCCCGAGCCCAACAGTTTGCGGGTGTTGTCACCCTCTTGACCATGGCCAATGGGTTCAACTTTGATCACTTCGGCGCCCAAGTCTGCCAGCACCATGCCGCAAGTTGGGCCCATCACCATGTGGGTGAATTCGACCACGCGAATGCCCTCATAGGGCAGGTGTTTCGGTTCAGGCATGCACCCACCCTTTGGGCAGGCCCGCTTCAGGTGTCATGCCGTAAAGCGGCTCACCTGGCAAGCCATCGCTTAAAGCTTGTCTGGCCAAAATCAATTTGGGAATGTTCACCCCAGTTTGAATGCCCATGGCTTCCAACATGAAAACCAAATCTTCTGTGACCACATTGCCAGATGCGCCAGGTGCATAGGGACAGCCGCCTAAACCGGCCATTGAACTGTCAAAGGTGCGCACACCCACATCGTAGGCCGCCAAACAATTGGCAAGACCCAAGCCGCGTATGTTGTGCATATGGGCCGCACCCGTTTTGTTGCCAATCTCTGCAAACACGCGCTTGAACAAACGCCGCACCTGTGCAGGGTTGGCCATGCCTGTGGTGTCGGACAAGCCGGACTCATCAGCGCCTGCTTCAATGACGGCAGCGGCCAGTTTCACCACATCGTCTTCGGCCACAAGGCCCTGCAGGGTGCAGCCAAATGCTGTGGAGATACCGGCTTCAACTTTCACATGCGGTGCCAAATCATTGCGAATTTGAACGATGGCGCGCACTTCCTCCACCATGGCTTCTCGTGTTTTGCGCACATTGGCCATGGAGTGCGCCTCTGAGGCAGAAACAGGTATCGTGAGTTTTTGTGCCCCAGCCTTGAGGGCCGCCTCAGCGCCTTTGCGGTTGGGGACCAAGGCCATCACGGCCAGATGCGGGTACTGGCGTGCATGCTGCACCACCAGGGCAGCATCGGCCATTTGGGGCAGTAAGTGAGCTGGCACAAAGGAGGCCACTTCGATTTCTTGCAGACCAGAAGCAACCAAGGCATCGATCCACCGCAATTTGTGGGCCGTGGGCATGGTGTGCTTGACCGACTGCAGGCCATCGCGCGGGCCGACTTCACTGATCAATACACGGTCTGAATGCATGTTGTGTTGAAGGTATGGCAATACGGGTTTTCAAGGTTGAACAATATTTTGACCAATTTTGTCGCATTTGACCTTGATCTTTGCATAAAAGTCACAAGTCAAAGGATATTTCCCTAATTTGTGAATCCTGAAACATCGAATAAAGTGAGGGTAATCCAAGGCGTGAGAGTTTTCTTGCTTTCTGCAAGCTGGTGAAGACAGCTGAGAATTGTTTTGTTTTTTTATTTGAGGCTTTTTATGACCGATCGCATTGCCATTCACGGACTCCACGTGGCCACACCGCTTTATCGCTTTATGGAGGACCAAGTCTTGCCTGCTGTGGGTGTCAAAAGCAAGGCCTTTTGGTCAGGCTTTGATGGCATCGTGAAAGACTTGGCGCCTGTGAACTTGGCCTTGTTGGCCGAGCGCGATCGCATTCAATTGGACATGGACAAATGGCACACCGCCCACCCAGGTCCTCTGGCGAATGCCAAAGCCATGAAGGCCTATCGCCAACATTTGTCATCGATTGGCTACTTGGTGCCCGAGCCAAAAAGCCCCAAAGCCAACACCCAAAATGTCGATGCAGAATTGGCTGTATTGGCAGGTCCGCAGTTGGTAGTGCCTATATTGAATGCCCGTTATGCCTTGAACGCAGCCAATGCACGTTGGGGTTCTTTGTATGACGCGCTGTACGGCACCGATGCACTGAGTGAAGCCAACGGTTGCGAAAAAGGCTCGGGCTACAACCCTCAACGTGGCGCTAAAGTGATTGAGTACTGCCGCTATGTGCTTGACCGCTGTGCACCGCTTCAGAAAGGTTCGCACATTGACAGCACGGGCTACAGTGTGAAGGGCGGCAAGTTGGTGGTCAGCTTGAAATCGGGCACCACCACTTTGGCCGATGCCAAACAATTTGTGGGCTTCCAAGGCGATGCCAAGGCACCCACTTCCTTGCTGTTCAAGCACAACGGTTTGCACCTTGATTTGGAAATTAACACATCACACCCCATTGGCAAAACAGACCCTGCGGGTGTGTCCGATTTGGTAGCCGAAGCTGCACTTTCTACCATCTTGGATTTAGAAGATTCAGTAGCGGCCGTAGATGCAGAAGACAAAGTTTTGGCTTACAGCAACTGGCTTGGCATTTTGCAAGGCACTTTGTCAGAAGACGTGCAAAAGGGCGGCAAGACCTTCAAGCGCACTTTGAACCCAGACCGCGTGTACAACAAGCCCAGCGGCAAAGGCCACGAAGTGTTGCATGGCCGCTCTTTGTTGTTCGTGCGCAATGTGGGTCACCTCATGACCAACCCTGCCATTTTGTACAACGCAGCTGATGGCACACAAAAAGAAATTCCTGAGGGCATTCTGGATGCCATGATCACCACCACGTGTGCCATGGCCGACTTGCAGAAAAAGAAGGGTGCTGATTTTCGCAACAGCCGCACTGGCAGCGTCTACATCGTGAAGCCCAAAATGCACGGCCCCAAAGAAGTTGGTTTTGCAGACACCTTGTTTGGCCGTGTCGAAAAAGTTTTGGGCTTGAAGCCCTCTACAGTGAAGCTGGGCATCATGGACGAAGAGCGCCGCACCAGCGCCAATTTGGCAGCATGCATTGCGGCTGCCAAATCGCGCGTGGCTTTCATCAACACGGGCTTCTTAGACCGCACAGGCGACGAAATGCACACTTGCATGTTGGCAGGCCCCGTCATGCGCAAGGGCGATATCAAGGGCAGTACTTGGCTGGGTGCTTACGAGAAAAGCAACGTGGCTGTGGGCTTGCAAGCTGGCTTGCGCGGTCGTGCGCAAATTGGCAAGGGCATGTGGGCCATGCCCGATTTGATGGCCGACATGTTGAAGCAAAAAATCGCCCACCCCAATGCCGGTGCCAACACGGCTTGGGTGCCAAGCCCCACGGCGGCTACTTTGCACGCCATGCACTATCACCAAGTGAATGTGTCCGCATTGCAAAAGCACATGGAAAAAACCATTGACAAACAAAGTGCCAAAGCCATGCGCGAAGAAACTTTGAGCAAGCTGTTGCAGTTCCCTGTGGTCACTCAAGCGCAGGCCGCAGAGTGGACAGCAAAAGACAAGCAAGACGAGCTCGACAACAACGCCCAAGGCATTTTGGGTTATGTGGTGCGTTGGGTTGATCAAGGTGTGGGCTGCTCTAAGGTGCCTGACATTCATGGCGTGGGCCTGATGGAAGACCGCGCTACTTTGCGCATCAGCAGCCAGCACATTGCCAACTGGATGGCGCATGGTGTCGTCACACAAGCGCAAGTGAAAGCCACCATGGAGCGCATGGCCGCCGTGGTGGACCAACAAAATGCGGGTGATGCGTCATACCAAAAGATGGCGGGCAACTTTAAAACTTCCAAGGCCTATCAAGCCGCTTGCGATTTGGTCTTCAAAGGCAAAGAGCAACCGAGCGGTTACACCGAGCCTTTGTTGCACGCTTGGCGTTTGAAGGTGAAGGCTGCGGCTTAATTTGAGTCAGCAGTGAAGCATTCCTTCCCCCCTAATTATCCAGAAGCACGTCAGGCTTTTTTAAAAGAAGCGCATTTGGCGGGCGCTCAGCTGGATGTTTGTTTGCATCCTCATAAAGGCTTTCAAGGCGAAGACATGGCCATTGACGTGGCTTGGTTGGGGGCGCGCGAAGCCAGCAAAGTGCTGGTAGCCATTTCAGCTACGCATGGCGTTGAAGGCTTGTACGGCAGCGGTTGTCAAACTGCATGGTTGCAACAATTTAAGTCCACAAGTTTGCCAGCCGATACGGCAGTGATGGTGATCCATGCTTTGAATCCGTATGGGTTCTCCTGGTTGCGCCGTGTTAATGAAGACAACATGGACATCAACCGCAATCATGTGAATTTTGAAGCCGGCTCCCCTGTCAATGAGGGGTATGAAGACATTCACGCATGCTTGTTGCCTGATGAGTGGACGCCTGCCAGTCAGTTGAAGTTGCAGCAGCAAATCATGGATTATTTGGGGCAAAAAGGCGTGCGTGCCGGCACACGTGCTGTGACGGGTGGACAGTACCGACATGTCAATGGCATTTTTTATGGCGGCACACAACTGTGCTGGTCGAACCGGCAGTTGAATCAATTGGCACAAAAGTATTTGCAACACGCCAAACTGATTGCGGTTTTAGACCACCACACGGGTCTTGGCCCCAGCGGCCACACCGAGTTGATATGCCGTCACCCTGTTGATTCTCAGTCTTTGGCGCTAGCGCGAAAATGGTGGGGTGCCGATGTGACTTCACCTGCGTCCGGAGAGTCGGCATCAGAGGTGATCGATGGGAATGTGCGCATGGCCTTTGTGCATTTGTGTCCTCAAGCCACAGTGGTGTCGATCGCCATGGAAGTCGGCACCCAAGCACAAACGCAAGTTATGCTGGCTTTGTTTGCAGACAACTGGCTTTATCAAAAGGGTGAGCCGCATTCCTCGCAAGGTTTGGCCATTCGCCAGCAAGTGCGCGATGCGTTTTTTGTTGATACGCCTGAATGGCGTGACAAAGCCATGACGCGCGGCTTGGCCATTTGGCAAGACACATTGACGGGTTTGAGCAATACTGCGATCTAAAGGGCGTGCCAAACGACCGCCAGTATATTTAACCGGAGAACATTGAGCATGTGCCAACTCTTGGGCATGAATTGCAACACGCCCACCGACGCCACTTTCAGCTTCAGCGGCTTTTCGCAAAGAGGCGGTATCACCGACCATCATTCAGATGGTTGGGGCATTGCTTTTTTCGAAGGCGCTGGTGTGCGGCATTTTGTCGATCACCAAGAGGCCAGCCGTTCGCCTGTTGCCGAGTTAATTCGCCGCTATCCCATCAAAAGTCAAAACGTCATTGCTCACATTCGCAAGGCGACGCAGGGCGTGGTATCGCTTGAAAACTGCCATCCGTTTGTGCGCGAACTTTGGGGCCGGTATTGGGTGTTTGCGCACAATGGCAATTTAGAAAATTTTCATCCGCGTTTGCATGGGCACTTTCACCCAGTGGGACAGACTGACAGTGAGCGTGCATTTTGCTGGATCATGCAAGAGCTGTCTAAGTCGCACGCGTCGGTGCCCAGCGTTGAAGAACTCACTCTCACTTTGCGTGAATTGGCACCTCAGATTGCTAAGCATGGCAGCTTCAACTTCTTGTTGTCCAATGGACAAGCCTTGTGGGCGCATGCGTCCACCAGCTTGCACTATGTCTTGAGACAGTTTCCGTTTAAAACAGCCACCTTGAAAGACGAAGACATGCAGGTGAACTTTGCTGAGAAAACCAACCCAAGCGATCGCGTGGCGGTGGTGGTCACAGCACCCCTTACCTTGGATGAGCCTTGGACGGCTTTTGTGCCAGGTGAGGTGATGGTTTTTCGAGAAGGCGCGTTGCTATAGCGCATGGTCTGGCTCGCTCGCGCAAGCCTTCTAGGACCCGTTTTGCTCGACGGCTGTTTCTAAAGCATCGATGAAAATCGACGCCACATCACAACCCGTTTGATCAAAAATCTCTTGGAAACAAGTGGGGCTGGTGACGTTGATTTCGGTCACGCTGGTGCCGATGATGTCTAAGCCAATCAACAACAAACCACGTGCCGCCAAAATCGGGCCAATGGCTTGTGCAACGGCGCGGTCGTTGTCGGTAAGGGGTTGCGCCACACCTTTGCCACCGGCCGCCAAATTGCCACGCACTTCGCCGCCTTGCGGAATGCGGGCCAAACAGAAGGGCACAGGTTTGCCGTCAATGATGAGCACGCGCTTGTCGCCTTGTGCAATGGCAGGTAAAAACTTTTGCACCATGACGGATTGGGCGCCGTCTAAATTAAGGGTTTCGATGATCGATCCCAAATTCATGCCGTCTGCACCAACGCGGAAAATGCCCGTGCCGCCCATGCCGTCAAGCGGCTTCAAGATGATGTCTTTGTGCTCTGCATGGAATGCCTTGATGGCCTCTGCAGAACGTGTTACGAGTGTGGGCCCAATGAATTCGGGGAACTCCATGATGGCCAGTTTTTCAGGATGGTCACGCAAGGCGGATGCTTTGTTGAACACCTTGGCGCCTTCGCGCTCGGCTTGGCTGAGCAAATGGGTCGCGTAAAAATACTCGCTGTCAAAAGGCGGGTCTTTGCGCATGATGATGGCGTCAAAGTCTTTCAGCCATGCTTGGCGCGAAGCAGTGACTTCGTACCAAGCATCAGCCTGGCCCGTGAGGTTCAGATCTTGGACGTGTGCTTTCACGCACTCACCACGTTGCCATTGAATGTGTGGCACTTCGCAAGCAGTGACCTGATGGCCACGCTTTTGGGCCTCGCGCATCATGGCAAAACTGGTGTCCTTCTTGATCTTGAAGGAGGCAAGGGGGTCAATGATGAAAAGTATGTTCATGCGCGTAATGTCGCACAAACGCTTTAACGCCGTATGACAGTCGGGAATTTACATGTTTCGGCGATATTGGCCGCCCACTTCAAACAGGGCGTTGGTAATTTGGCCCAATGAGCAAACGCGCACGGCCTCCATCAGCACGTCAAATACATTGTGGTTGTGAATCACAGCTTGCTGCAAGCGGGACAACATGGCGGGTGATTCTTTGGCATGTTTGACATGGAAAGCATGCAAACGATCGAGTTGAGATTTCTTCTCTTCTGCTGTGGAACGTGCTAGTTCCAGCTTCTCCATGACTTCGTCACCCTTGGGGTTTCTGAAAGTGTTGACGCCAATGATGGGGTACTCGCCCGTGTGCTTGAGCATTTCGTAATGCATCGATTCGTCTTGAATCTTGCCGCGCTGGTAGCCCGTTTCCATGGCACCCAACACCCCCCCGCGGTCTGCAATTTTTTCAAACTCTGTCAGTACGGCCTCTTCGACCAGCTCGGTGAGCTCTTCAATGATGAATGAACCTTGGCTGGGGTTCTCGTTTTTGGCCAAGCCCCATTCGCGGTTGATGATGAGTTGAATGGCCATGGCGCGGCGCACACTGTCTTCAGTGGGCGTGGTGATGGCTTCGTCAAAGGCATTGGTGTGCAGTGAGTTGCAATTGTCGTAAATGGCAATCAGGGCTTGCAATGTGGTGCGAATGTCGTTGAACTGAATTTCTTGCGCGTGCAATGAACGGCCTGAAGTTTGAATGTGGTACTTCAGTTTCTGGCTGCGCTCGTTGGCACCGTATTTGTTTTTCATGGCCACTGCCCAGATGCGGCGCGCCACACGACCCATCACGGTGTACTCGGGGTCCATGCCGTTGCTGAAGAAGAAACTCAGATTGGGCGCGAAGTCGTCAATGTGCATGCCGCGCGCCAAGTAGGCTTCGACAAACGTAAAACCATTGGACAGCGTGAAGGCCAGTTGGCTGATGGGGTTGGCACCTGCTTCGGCAATGTGATAGCCACTGATGGACACAGAGTAAAAATTGCGAACATCGTTGTGCACAAAATACTGTGCAATGTCGCCCATGACCTTCAAGCTGAACTCGGTGCTGAAGATGCAGGTGTTTTGGCCTTGGTCTTCTTTCAGAATGTCGGCTTGCACCGTGCCGCGTACATTGGCCAACACCCACTCGCGAATGTTGGCGGCTTCGGTTTCTGTGGGGTCGCGGCCGTTGTCGGTTTTGAATTTTTCCAAATTCTGATCGATGGCCGTGTTCATGAACATGGCCAAAATAGAGGGCGCTGGACCATTGATGGTCATCGACACGCTGGTGCTGGGGTTGCACAAGTCAAAGCCGCCATACAGCACTTTCATGTCGTCCAAGGTGGCAATGCTCACACCCGAGTTGCCCACTTTGCCGTAAATGTCTGGACGAGGATCGGGGTCGTTGCCGTACAGCGTGACAGAGTCAAAGGCTGTGGACAAACGCTTGGCGGGCATGCCTGCGCTTAGCAGTTTGAAGCGGGTGTTGGTTCTGAACGCATCGCCTTCGCCCGCAAACATGCGCGTGGGATCTTCGCCTTCGCGTTTGAAAGCAAAGGTGCCAGCGGTGTAGGGAAAACTGCCTGGCACGTTGTCCAACATGAGCCACTTCAAAATTTCGCCGTGGTCTTCGTACGTGGGCAAAGACACTTTGCGAATGGTGGTGCCCGATAAGCTTTTGGAAGTGAGTGCGGTTCGAATTTCTTTGTCGCGGATGGTCACAACATACTCACCTGCCGCGTAGGCCTTTTGCATTTCAGGCCAGTGCCCCAATAATTTCTTTGCGCCAGGTTCTTGTGTCTCTTCACGTCGAATGGCCAAGTCGATGGCGGCCTCTGCGGCTTTGGCGCGACCAGGTTTGTCCACTTCCAGCATCACTGCAGCAGCGCGCAGTTGTTGAATTTCACGAGCCAAGTGGGCTTGGGCGCGCGCTTGTTTTTTGTAGCCGCGTACGGTGTCACTGATTTCGGCCAAGTAACGCGTGCGTGCGGTGGGAACCACGGGGGTTTGGTTGGTGCTGTGGCGAACGTCGACTGTTGGCAACAAACCTTCTTTCAACTTCAAACCCAACTCGCCCAATCGAACTTTGAGCGCTTGGTACAAAGCTGTGACGCCATCGTCGTTGAAGCGGGCGGCCATGGTGCCAAACACAGGCATCTTTTCAGTGGGCACTGTCCAGGCTTCTTGGTTTCGCTGAACTTGCTTGGCCACATCGCGCAGCGCATCGCTGGCGCCTTTGCGGTCAAACTTGTTGATGGCCACAAACTCGGCAAAGTCGAGCATGTCGATTTTTTCCAATTGGCTGGCCGCGCCAAACTCTGGCGTCATGACGTACATCGGCACATCGACGTGCGGTACGATGGCGGCGTCGCCTTGGCCAATGCCTGAAGTCTCAACCACCACCACATCAAAGCCAGCCACCTTGCAAGCGGCCACCACGTCGGGCAGTGCGGCAGAAATTTCGCTGCCGAAATCGCGCGTGGCCAAACTGCGCATGAACACGCGCTGGCCATTGCGCCAAGGGTTGATGGCATTCATTCGAATGCGGTCGCCCAGCAAGGCGCCACCGCTCTTGCGGCGTGAAGGATCGATGGACACCACCGCTATGCGCAAGTCATCGCCTTGGTCCAAACGCAAACGTCGAATGAGCTCGTCGGTTAAAGAAGATTTACCAGCGCCGCCAGTGCCGGTTATGCCCAGCACGGGCACTTTGTGTTGAACAGCTTCAGTGCGCAAAGCAGCCACCATGTCTGCTGAAGCCTTGCCGTTTTCTAACACGGTGATCAGTTGTGACAAGGCGCGCCAGTTGGCTTCAGTGTTGCCTTGAATGGCTTTCAAATCTTTGGGCGCATACGGGCTAATGTCTTTGTCGCAGCGCATGACCATCTCGCCAATCATGCCGGCCAAGCCCATGCGTTGGCCGTCTTCGGGGCTGTAAATGCGGCCTACGCCGTAGGCATGCAACTCGCGAATTTCGGCGGGAACTATGACACCGCCGCCACCGCCAAAGACTTGGATGTGCTCGCCACCGCGCTCTCGCAGCAGGTCGACCATGTATTTGAAATACTCTACATGACCGCCCTGGTAAGAGCTGATCGCAATGCCTTGAACATCTTCTTGCAAAGCGGCTGTCAACACTTCGTCGACCGAGCGGTTGTGACCCAAGTGAACCACTTCGGCGCCCATGCTTTGCAAAATACGGCGCATGATGTTGATGGCAGCATCGTGGCCATCAAACAAGCTGGCTGCCGTGACAAAGCGAACTTTGTGAGTGGGTCGGTATTCGGCGAGGGCTTTGTATTCGGCGGACAAGTCGGTCATGTCAAGGTTCCAGTCATGGATGAAAAGGGCCGCATCAAGAAGCAGTCCAGTCTAATTGACGTTTACGTCAACGTCAATCTGCGATCTTAGCTGTTTTACTCAGAAAAGTCTTACAAATCAACATGCCGGCCAACATGGCGGCTGTAAAAATCAGGGCATCTGTGCTTAAAAGAGCGCTGGCCAGAGCTGGGCCGGGGCAATAGCCCACCAAACCCCAACCCGCGCCAAATAAAACGGCACCCCCAATCAGTGGCAAATCGATTTGGCGCTGGTCGGGTTGATGGAACTGGTTGGCAAAAAAGGGGGCTTGAGAAATTCGGTGTGTCCATGCAAAGCCAAGCAAGGTGACGCAAACTGCACCACCCATGACAAAGGCCAAACTAGGGTCCCACAGGCCCGGAAACGGGCCTTTCCCAACGGCGGTGATGTCTAAAAAGCCCAATACTTTGAGGGGCTGGGTCATGCCTGACACAACCAAGCCAGCCGAAAACAAAAGGCCTGCGGAGAAAGCCAGACCCAATTGGCCGGCGGGGTGGTGGGCGGCGCTCATGCTGCACCTCTCATCAAGGTGACCGCAAGCATGCCTGTGGCCATGAAAACACCCACCGCCACCAAGGACCTGGCCGACAACCGGCCCAAGCCACACACGCCATGGCCACTGGTGCAACCACTGCCCCAGACGGTGCCCACACCCACCAAAAGCCCTGCAGGAATGAGCAAATACAAGGGCCTTGTGGGCAAAGTGGGTATCTCGAGGCCCTGACCCAAAAGGCAGCCCCCCAGAATCAAGCCTGCCAAAAACGCCCATCGCCAAGAGTCAGCTTGCACGGGTGAAGCAATGACTTCAGAGGCAATGCCGCTCACGCCCGCAATGCGGCCAAGGCCCCACCACAGCAACCAACTGGCCAATCCAATGAGAATGCCGCCAAGTCCAGCGGTGAAATAAGGGTGCAAATGAGCAAGCATCAAGCAGGGTTCCAAAAATATGTTTAAAAAGGGCTGGCAAAAGTTATCATAATTTGTTGTTCTCCAGAAAGATTTCCATGAGCCGTATTGCCGACCCTGAAAAAAAGAAAGCCCTTTGTGCCCGTCTGGCCCGAATTGAAGGCCAATTGCGAGGTTTGCAAAAACTCATCGAGACAGACGCAGACTGCGAAAAAATTGCGCAGCAAATGGCCGCTTCTCGCAAAGCTTTGGACAAATCCTTTTTTGCCATGGTGGGTTGCATGATTGAGCAAGGTGATCAATCGGCAGAGCATGTAGCCGCAATGCTCACGAAATTTGCCTAAGGCCCGCCATGCCTCACTCGCAAGCGCAAGTCATTCAATTGTTTGACCGCCATTCCAGCACTTACACCTATTTGGTCTTTGACCCTGACTCGCTAGATGCCGTCATCATTGATCCCGTGGACGATCAAATTGAGCGCGATCAAAAGCTCATTCAAGACAAAGGTCTTAAAGTCAATTGGGCTTTAGAAACCCATGCGCATGCAGATCACATTACCAGCGCAGGTTTGCTGGCTGAACATTTGGGTTTGAAAACGGCAGCGCCTGAGGGTTGTCACATTGGCACAGCCTCGGTGCAACTGTTCGATGGTCAAATGATTTCATTTGGCGCGTTTGCGCTCAAGGCTTTGCACACCCCTGGCCATACAGCAGGCAGCATGAGTTTTTATGTGGCCGCCAACGAAGGTGGGCATGTTTTCACGGGCGATACCTTGCTCATTCAGGGCTGCGGCCGCACAGACTTTCAGTCGGGCAGTGCTGAAGCTTTGTTTCACAGTCTGACCCACATCTTGTTTAAATTGCCCGAGAACACCACGGTGTGGCCGGGTCATGATTATCAAGGTCGAACCCATTCCAGCATTGCGCAAGAGATGAAACACAATGTGCGTGTCGCGGGTCAAACCCAAGCGCAGTTTGTTGAAACCATGAACAATCTGAACCTGCCTAAGCCGCGTCGAATAGATGAAGCGGTACCCGCCAATTTAAATTCTGGTTTACGGCAAGATGCCGGAGGAGAACCCATGCGAAACGATGTCTTAACCATTCGACCAGCCCAAGGCTATGCTGGCGATGTCTACCCAGAGCTGGCGTGGCATTGGGTGCAGTCGGGCGAGGCTGTGATGGTCGATGTGCGCTCGGATGCAGAGCGCGCTTGGGTTGGGTTTGTGCCTGAAGCCAAAGCGCTGGCTTGGAAGCAGTGGCCTGTGGTTGATGTGAACTCAGAATTTGATGCTGGCATTCAGGCTATTGCAGCCGCTGGCCTCAAAATTGTGTTGCTGTGCCGAAGCGGTGTGAGGTCGGTGGCTGCTGCGCAAAGGGCCAGTCAGTTGGGCATTGAGGCCTTCAATATTTTGGAAGGTTTTGAAGGAGATCCCGATGCCCATGCGCATCGCGGCAATGTAGGCGGTTGGAGAATGCGCGGCCTGCCTTGGAGACAAAACTGATGAATTCAAAAACTACCGCTGAGGCGCTCAGCCCCCAAATTCAAGCTGTCTTGGCACGCATTGAGGCCAAGCGAGATGAAGTGGTGGCCCTCACGCAAGACTTGGTTCGAATACCCACTGTCAATCCGCCTGGTGATGCTTACGAAGCCTGCGCCAGGTACATTGGAGAGCGACTGAAGCCGCGCGGTTTTGCCGTTGAATATGTGCGGGCGCTTGGCGCCCCGGGTGACTCCGATGCGAAGCCCCGTGTGAATGTGGTGGCGCGTTGGCAAGGTGCAAGCGCCGGCGAATGTGTGCATTTCAACAGCCACATCGATGTGGTGGAAGCCGGTAGCGGTTGGACCTTCGACCCCTTCGGTGCTGAAATTCGCGACGGTAAAATTTATGGCCGCGGCACCGGCGACATGAAGGGCGGTTTGGCCGCCAGCATCATTGCGTGTGAAGCCCTGATCGAATCGGGCCTGCCCATTCCCGGCGCACTGGAAATCAGCGGCACTGTTGACGAAGAGTCAGGGGGCTTTGCCGGTGTGGGTTATTTGGCAGAGCGCGGTTATTTCAGCAAGCCCCGTGTGCATCACGTCATCATTCCTGAGCCATTAGGTGTTGACCGAATTTGTTTGGGCCATCGCGGTGTTTGGTGGGGTGAGGTTGAAACCAAGGGACGCATTGCGCATGGCTCCATGCCCTTCTTGGGCGACAGTGCCATCAATCACATGAGTGCCTTCATTCATTTGCTTGAAACCCAATTGCAACCGCGATTGAAACAGCGCCATACCGCAGAGCCAGTGGAGCCGCCGGGTGCGCGCGTGAGTACATTGAACATCAACAGCATCCATGGCGGGCAAGTTGAGCAGCACTATGCACTCGATGCGCGAGGTTGGCCCACTGCCGACTCACCTTCGCCGGTGGTGGCGCACAGTTGCCGCACCGTGCTCGATCGGCGCTTCATTGCAGAAGAAAATTTGGAAGCCGTGAAACAAGAAATCATTGACATGCTCGATGAATTGAAACGCACGCGCCCGGGTTTTGATTTTGGCATTCGCGACATCATGAGTTTTGTGCCTACCGCCACGCCCCGCGATGCGCCTGTGGTCGATGCCACTGCGCGTGCCATTGCGCGTGTGCTGGGACGCGAGCCTTCCTACATTTCCAGCCCAGGTACCTACGATCAAAAGCACATTGTGCGAACCGGCAAGCTGAAAGACTGCATTGCTTATGGCCCGGGTATTTTGGATTTAGCGCACCAGCCCAATGAGTATGTAGGCATACAGGAACTGGTCGATTCGGCCAAAGTGATGGCGCTGGCCAGCCTCACTTTGACGGGGGCCATGCGTTAAAAATTCAAGGCTTGAAAAGCAGGCTGGCTTTAAATTCCGGGCGGCCGCTTTTGGATTAAATCTTGCGCCGCCTGTTCGTAGGCATGCGCCACTTGCAACAATTCAAAGTCTCCTTTGGGTTTGCCAATGAGTTGCAAGCCCATGGGTAAACCTTGCGCATTGAAGCCAGCAGGCACACTGATGGCGGGCAAGCCTGCGAATGTTGGATACAAAACCACTTCCATCCAACGATGGTAGGTGTCCATGGAGCGTCCAGCAATGTTTTGCGGCCAACGCTCTTTGACGTCGAATGGCCAAACTTGCGCTGTGGGAATGGCCAGCACATCAAAGGATTCAAAAAGTGTGAGCATGCTTTGGTAAAAACGGGTGCGTGTGGCACTGGCCTTCATCAATTGGGTGCCGGTGAGGTCTAAGGACTGGTCGTATTCCCATTGCGCTTCAGGCTTCACTTTTTCGCGCCAATTGGGAAGGTGAGCGTAAGCGCCTGTACTGGCGCCAGCCAAGGCTTTTCGCCACACCACCCAGGCATCCCAGATTTCTTCGGGCTGCATGCCAAGGGATGGGGTGTCGACACTGAATCCTGTGGTTTCTAAAACCTTGAGCGCATCTTGACAAACTTCCAGAACGCCAGATTCCATGGGCAAGTAGCCATTCAAGTTGCCAAGCCAACCTACGCGCTTGCCTTTCATGTTGGCATCCAAACTTTGTGCAAATGCCGCGCCACTTTCTTGAATCGACAAAGGTGCACGCGCATCGTAGCCAGCTTGGGTTGACAGCAACATGGCCAAGTCAGAAGCCGTTCGCGCCATGGGCCCTTCAGTGCTCAGTTGAGCAATGAATACATCTGGCGCCGACGGCTTTGGCACGCGTCCTTGCGATGGGCGCATGCCAAACACATGGTTCCATCCTGCCGGATTGCGCAGACTGCCCATAAAGTCGGAGCCATCGGCCATGGGCAACATGCGCTGCGCCAGTGCCACAGCGGCGCCACCACTGCTGCCGCCCGCTGTTTTGGTGGGGTCCCAGGCATTTCGGGTGGCGCCAAAGACTTCATTGAAAGTGTGCGAGCCCAAACCAAATTCAGGCGTGTTGGTTTTGCCAATCATGATGCAACCTGCGGCACGCATGCGCGCTGCCATCAGGCCGTCGTTGCCGGCTGGGGTAAGAGGTGTCAGTGGCGAACCATGGCTGGTTCGAAAGCCTTGCACATCCAATAAATCTTTGACAGCTTGAGGCAAGCCATGCATCCAACCCATGGACTGACCGCGGGCCAGTTGGGCATCGCGCTCGTCAGCTTGGGCCAAGAGCGCTTCTTGGGGCGCTAGGCTGACGATGGCGTTGCTTGCAGGATTGTGTTTTTCGATGTGATTCAAATAAGCCTGCATCACTTCGCGACAGGACACTTGCTTGCTGTGGATGGCTTTGGACAAGGCCAACGCTGACATATTGGGGATGACCATGAGGTTATTTTGCTTTCAGGGGTCTATAGTGAGGGTGTTTTCTAGTCTCACTATTTTGAACTTGGAATTGTCAAGCTATTTGCAATTTCAATTTATTTTCTTTTGGAGTAAACCCTGATGAAACGCCGTTCACTTTTTGCAGCCAGTCTTTCCCTCAGTTTGGCCATGATGGCCGGTGGCACTGCGCATGCGCAGACCGCCAACACCAAAGTATTGCGCTTCGTGCCGCATGCCAACCTCACCGTACTTGACCCCATTTGGACCACGGCCTATGTCACGCGCAACCATGCGTACATGATTTACGACACCTTGTTCACAGAAGATGCCAAGGGTCAGATCAAGCCGCAAATGGTGGACTCTTATCAAATTTCCAAAGATGAAAAAACTTGGACTTTCAAGCTGCGTTCTGGCCTAGAGTTTCACGATGGCAAGCCTGTGACCAGCGAAGACGTGGTGGCTTCATTGAAGCGTTGGGCCAGTCGTGACGCCATGGGCGGCATCCTTGCTACTTTCATCACGGGTTATGAAACACCCGACGCCAACACCTTCAAACTCATTTTGAATCAACCATGCGGCATTGTGCTGGATGCGTTTGGCAAAGCTTCTTCCAACGTGCCCTTCATCATGCCAGCCCGCATCGCTGCCACGCCTGGCACCGAGCAAATTAAAGAGCACATTGGTTCTGGCCCCTTTGTTTTTAAAGCCGATGAGTTCAAACCTGGCGCTTTGGTGGTGTACACCAAAAATGCCAAATACAAATCACGCCCTGAGGCGCCCAGCGCCATGGCGGGTGGCCGCCCCGTTAATTTTGACCGCGTCGAGTGGGTCATTATTCGTGACACTCAAACGCAGTTCAATGCACTCAAAGCGGGCGAAGTCGACATCATTGAGCAACCTAGCTTTGAGCAGATGGACGCCCTGAAGAAAACCGAAGGCGTGCGTGTTGAAAACTTCGCGCCTGCAGGTTTGCAATTCATCATGCGCTTTAACCACTTGCATGCCCCCTTTAACAATCCCAAAATCAGGCAAGCTGCCATGGTGGCCATGGGCCAGCAGGCTTATATCAATACCCAGGTGGGCGTGCCCGAGTTGGGGCGTCTGTGCCGAAGCATGTTTCCTTGCGGCACGATGTATTCCGATGAAGACACAGGCTATTTCACAGGCGTTGCCAATCCTGTCAAGGCCAAACAAATGTTGCAAGAAGCCGGCTATGACGGCACGCCTGTGACCTTGATGCGCCCCACCGATTTGGCTTCCATTGCCAAGTTGCCTTTGGTCGCGCAGCAACAGTTGCAAGCTGCCGGCTTCAAGGTTGACTTCCAACAAATGGACTGGGCTACATTGCTAGCCCGCCGTGCCAAGAAAGATGCGCCGGCTCAAGGTGGATGGAACATCTTTCTGACGGCATGGACGGCTGGTGACATTGCCAACCCACTGTCGATGGCCATGCTCAACGCCAAGGGCCAAAATGGTTGGTTTGGTTGGCAAGATGAACCGCGCCTAGAGTACTTGAAGGGTCGTTTTGCACGTACAACAGACGTTGCAGAAAAAAAGAAAATTGCCACTGAAATTCAGCGTGTGGCCTTTGAAACTGCAACCCATGCCCCACTGGGTCAGTACATCAGCCCAGCGGCTCTGCGCAGCAACGTCTCTGGCATGTTGGTCACACCTGGTGTCCCCCTGCTTTGGAACATGAAGAAAAACTAAACCATGCTTCAATTCCTGTTGCGCCGCATGCTCGCGGTGCTGCCGGTGCTGTTCGTGGTGTCACTGGTGGTTTTCCTCATTTTGAGGTTGGCCCCTGGTGATCCCGCGGCGGTGATTGCGGGCAACAGTGCGACCAACGAAGACATTGCCAAGATCCAAGTCCAATTGGGTTTGGATCGGTCTATTCCGGTTCAGTACGGTATCTGGATGGGCAATGTGTTTCGAGGTGATCTGGGCTTTTCGTATTATTTGAACAAGCCTGTCACGGAGCTCATTGCGCAACGTGTTGAGCCTACTTTGTCCTTGGCATTTGGCACCATCATTTTGGCCCTTTTGATTGCTGTGCCACTGGGTACTGTGGCTGCATGGCGCATGGGCGGATGGCTTGACCGCTTGTTGTCTGGGTTTTCAGTCGCAGGATTTTCGGTCCCGGTGTTTGTCATTGGCTATTTGCTCATTTACTTGTTTGCCATTCGCTTGGAATGGTTGCCGGTGCAAGGTTACAAATCAATCTCGGGTCCTTCGGCTGCAGGGCCTTGGGCTTGGATGCGACAACTGATCTTGCCGTGGATGACCTTGGCCATGATTTATGTGGCGCTCATTGCGCGGGTCACTCGGGCCAGTGTGTCGGAAGCACTGACAGAAGATTACATTCGCACCGCACGGGCCAAAGGCATTTCTGAATCTGCGGTCTTGTTGCGCCATGCCTTGGCCAATGCGGCAGTCCCCATTGTGACGGTGGTGGGCATTGGCATTGCCTTGCTGATTGGCGGTGTGGTGGTGACAGAAACCGTGTATGCCATTCCCGGTTTGGGCTCACTGACTGTGGACGCCGTTTTGAACCGCGACTTTCCAGTCATTCAAGGTTTGGTGCTCTTGTTCTCAGTCAGCTATGTGCTCATTAACTTGCTGGTCGATTTGAGTTATTTGGTGCTAGACCCTAGGATTCGTTACTGATGAATAACTTGCAACGCTTGTGGGCCAATGGCTCTGTCAAATTTGGCGTGGTGGTTTTAGGCACCATGATTTTCGTGGCACTTCTGGCGCCCTTTTTAGGCACGGTGGATCCGAGTGCCATGGACTCTAATTTCATCAACAAAGCGGTGGGTGTGTCAGGGCAATTTGCATTGCTCGATGGCAGCACCGTCCAACATACATTTTGGTTGGGTACCGACAGCTTTGGCCGTGACTTGTACAGCCGTGTGGTTTATGGTGCGCGCGTGTCCTTGGGGGTGGGGGCTTGCACCGCTGTGTTGGCCTTGGTGTTGGGCGGTGGCATGGGCATGTTGGCTGGCTATTTCCGAACGGTTGATGCGGTCTTGATGCGCTTCATGGATGGCCTCATGGCCATTCCTGCCATTTTGTTGGCCATTGCTTTGGTCGCTGCTTTGGGTGCCACCATCTCAACGGTGGTGGTTGCCATTGCCATTCCGGAAGTACCCCGCGTGACGCGGCTGGTTCGTTCCTTGGTGCTCAGTCTGCGTGAAGAACCCTTTGTTGAAGCAGCCCGTGCATTGGCCACACCAACGCACATCATTTTGTTTCGCCATATTTTGCCCAATGCCATGGCGCCCCTTATTGTGCAAGGCACCTTCGTTGCGGCTTCAGCTGTGCTGACCGAGGCCATTTTGAGTTTCTTGGGTTTGGGCCTGCCACCCGACATTCCAACCTGGGGCAACATCATGGCTGAAGGGCGTGTGCAGTTCAGTCAATACCCTGGCAATGTTTTGTACCCCGCTTTGTTTCTGGTGCCCACTGTGTTGGCTGTGAATTTGTTGGGCGATGGCATGCGAGATGTGCTTGATCCCAAATTTGCAAGACGGGGTGCTTGATGTCAGACACTGTTTTGCACATTCACAATTTATCGGTGGCGCTGCCAAAGGGGGCAGACCGATCGCACGCCATTGAGCACATCAGTCTGAGCATTCAAAGAGGCCAAACTTTGTGTGTGGTGGGCGAGTCGGGGTCGGGCAAGTCTGTCATGGCGACCGCTGTCATGGGGCTGTTGGCCAAAGAATTGAAGGCCGATGGCGGCGAAATTTTGTTGCTGGGCGAAGCGCTTCTCAAAGCGCCTCAAACCCGATTGCGTGAACTCCGAGGCCAGGCCATGGGCATGGTTTTTCAAGAGCCCATGACGGCCCTCAACCCAGTCATGCGCTGTGGTGACCAAGTGGATGAGTTGTTGGCCACCCACACCGATTGGTCATCCGAGAAACGCAAGGCGGAAGTTTTGCGGGTGTTTGAAAGCGTGAAGTTACCAGACCCCTTGCGCATGTACAGCAGTTTTCCGCATCAGTTAAGTGGCGGCCAAAGGCAGCGCATTGTGATTGCCATGGCTGTTATTTTGAAACCGGCTTTGCTCATTTGTGATGAGCCCACCACAGCCTTGGATGTGACCACGCAAAAAGAAATTTTGAAACTCATTTCTCAGTTGCAAGCCGAGCAAGGTTGCGCGGTGCTGTTCATTACGCATGACATGGGCGTGGTGGCTGAAATTGCAGACGATGTGTTGGTCATGAACCAAGGCCGCGCAGTCGAGTCAGGCACTTGCGAGCAGGTGTTGAAACAGCCACGCGAGGCCTATACCCAAACCCTGTTGGCGGCCGTACCCAGCATGACGCCGCCGCCGCCAAGGCCAGAGGCGCAAGGCGCTGCCATCTTGAAGGGCACAGCCGTTACGAAAACGTATGTCAGCCGAGATTGGTTAGGCCGTGGTCATGAAACGCATGCCTTGAAGGCGGCCAGCGTGGCTGTGCGAGCAGGTGAAACGATTGGCATTGTGGGGGAGTCTGGTTCGGGAAAATCGACCTTGGCTCGTTGCCTAATTAGATTGATTGATCCAACGGCAGGCGAGATTCATTGGGCCGATCATGAAATTGCCACCTTGCGCGAAAGTCAATTGAGGCCTTTGCGCAGCCATGTGCAGGTGGTTTTTCAAGATCCCAATCGCTCATTGAATCCGCGTCGCACAGTGGGCCAGTCCATTGTGGAGGGTGCCATCAACTTTGGCATGTCAGAAGACAAAGCGCGCCTACTGTCTGAAACCTTGATGCAACAAGTTCGCTTGCCTGTGGAGGCGCTCAGCCGATACCCCACGCAATTCAGCGGCGGGCAACGACAGCGCCTGGCCATCGCACGCGCCTTGGCCTGCGAACCTAAGGTGTTGGTAGCCGATGAGGCTGTGAGCGCACTCGACGTCAGTGTGCAGGCGCAGATTCTCACTTTGCTGCGAGAAATTCAATCGCGCTTGGGCTTGGGCATGCTGTTCATCACGCATGATTTGCGTGTCGCTGCGCAGCTTTGCGATCATGTGATCGTGATGCACCAAGGAGAAATTGTGGAGGCAGGGCGCACAGCTGATTTGTACGCTTCACCACAACACGCGTACACGCGCAAATTATTTGAAGCAGCGCCCCCTGCTATTTTTTAATCTTTTTGAAAACCCAAACATTGCCATGACACGCATTTTGATCGCTGGTTATCAGCACGAGACCAACACCTTCGCCCCTAGCTTGGCCGATTGGACTGCGTTCAATCGCGGTGAATCTTTTCCTGCCTTCATGCGCGGGCAGGCGGTGATCGAGCAACTCTCTGGTATCAATATCCCCATTGCCGGCTTCATCGATGTGGCCAAGCGTTTGCACTGGCAGCTTGTGCCTTCTGCCTGGGCGGGTGCCACACCCTCTTCGTACGTGACCCAGGATGCGTTTGAGCGAATCAGCCAAGCCATCTTGGAGGATGTGCAGCGTGCTTTGCCTCAAGGCTTGGACGGTGTGTATTTGGATTTGCACGGTGCGGCAGTGGCAGAAAATGCGGATGACAGCGAAGGTGAATTGCTCTGGCGCATTCGGCAATTGGTAGGCCCTGTCGTGCCCATTATTGCCAGCCTGGATTTGCACGCCAATGTCACAAAGCGCATGCTGGCAATCAGTGATGGCTTGGTTTCATACCGTACTTATCCGCACATTGACATGGCTGACACGGGTGAGTTGGCCGCACAACTGATGCAACGACGTTTGAAGTTGGGCCGCAAAGAACCCATGCATGCACGGCGTTTCCCGTATTTGATTTCTTTGAATGCGCAAAGCACTTGGATGGAGCCTGCCAAAACGGCCTATGAGCAATTGCTGGCACTCGATCACGACACGGGTGTGATGTTGAGTTTTTGCATGGGATTTCCTGCTTCAGATTTCGACGAATGTGGACCTGTGGTGTGGGGACATGGCGAGCAAGCAGAAAAAGTGGTTGAACAACTTTTTCAAGCGGTCAGCCCGCCTTCGCTTTGGCTGCCCGAATGGTTGCCTGCTCGCGAAGCGGTGGTGCAGGCCATGGCCAAAGCAGCCAACTCATCTTTGCCCGTGGTCATCGCAGACACCCAAGACAACCCGGGCGCAGGCGGCGACAGCAACACCACTGGCATGCTGCATGCCTTGCTGCAACAAGGCGCAGGCAAAGCTTATCCAAATCAGGTGGCGCTGGGTTTGCTGTTTGACCCCGATGTCGCCACGATGGCGCACGAGGCAGGCATTGGTGCGCAAATCGATTGCGCGCTGGGCAAAGCGGTGCCCATTTTTACGGGCCAGCTCAGTGATCCGCCTGTGCAAGGCAGATTCACAGTCAAGGCGCTCAGCGATGGGCGATGTGTTTTAAAAGGTCCCATGATGACGGGTGTGACCGTTCAAATGGGATTGAGTGCTTGCTTGGAAATTGAGGGCATTTTGGTGGCTGTGGTGAGCGGCAAAATGCAATTGCTCGATCGTGAGTTATTGCGCACCGTTGGCATTCATGCTGAAAAAATGAAGATCGTGGTGGCCAAAAGTTCCAACCACTTCCGCGCAGACTTCACACCCATTGCTTCTCAAGTCATTGTGGCCAAGGCGCCTGGCCCCATGGCAGCAGACCCCGGCGATTTGCCTTGGAAAAAACTCAGCCCTCAAACTAGGACACAACCATGACCGCTCACAACATGCCCACAGATTTAACGCAATGCACCGCTGAGCAATTGCTGCACCTCTACCGAAGTGGTCAAGCATCACCTGTGGATGCAAGCAAAGCCTTGTTGGCGCGCATTGAGAGACTCAATCCCAAGCTCAACGCCTTCACCTTGGTCGATGAAAAAGTGGCCATGAGCTGCGCCAAGTCCAGCGAAGCCAAGTGGCAAGCGCATCGCAAAGCAGCGCTTCATGGCGGCGCAGAAGTAGGCACCTTGGAAGGCGTGCCCGCATCCATCAAAGATTTGATTCTGACGCGTGGTTGGCCCACATTGCGTGGCAGCCGGACCGTCGATCCCAACCAGGCTTGGGAGGTCGACGCACCTGTCACAGCGCGCTTGCGTGAATCTGGCGCGGTGTTGTTTGCCAAAACCACCACCCCTGAATTTGGTTGCAAGGGTGAAACCAATTCACCTGCCACAGGCATTACGCGCAACCCTTGGAACACCGATAAAACGCCAGGCGGTTCTTCGGGCGGTACCGCCGCTGCAGTCGCTGCGGGTTTGGGGCCGATTGGTGTGGGCACGGATGGCGCGGGCAGTGTGCGCATCCCAGCGGCTTTCTGCGGCAACTTTGGTTTGAAGCCCAGCTTTGGTCGGGTGCCCGCTTACCCACTTTCACCTTTTGGTTCGGTGGCGCATCTGGGACCCCACACCATGAGCGTGCGCGATGCGGCGCTCATGATGAATGTGATGAAGCAGCCCGATGCGCGTGATTGGACCTCACTGCCGCCCGATGCCACAGATTATGGTGTTGGACTGGAAGACGGTATTTGCGGTTTGCGAATTGCCTATTCACCCACCTTGGGCTATGCCAAAAATATTCACCCAGATGTGGCTGCCGCTGTAGAGGCGGCTGTGAAAGTTTTACAAAGTTTGGGTGCTCATGTAGAGCAAATCGACCCTGGCTTTGAAGACCCGCTGGAAATTACAACAGGCTTGTGGTTCTTGGGTGCACTCTCTGTTTGGAACGGCCTATCGGCTGAGCAACAAGCTTTGGCCGACCCTGATTTCAAAGCCGAAGCTGTGCTGGGTCAAAAGCTCAGTGCCATGGACGTGCAGCAACTCAATTTAAAGCGTGGTGTTTTAGGTTCGCACATGCGGCAGTTCATGCAGAAATACGATTTGTTGGTCACGCCTTCTGTGTCAGTGCCAGCATTTGATGCGCGCCCTGCCGGACAACAAGCGATGACGCCCGAAGCCATGCTGGGATGGACGCCTTTCAGCTATCCCTTCAACCTCACGCAGCAGCCTGCTTCCACCATTCCTTGTGGCCTCACCAAAGACGGTTTGCCCATTGGCTTGCAATTTGTAGGGCGCATGTTTGACGATGCCATGGTGCTCAGGGCTTCTCGGGCCTATGAGTCTGTGTGTCCTATTCCACGTCCTCAGATTTAAGCCACTTTTTCAAACGCCACCAACTTAGGCACGTTGGGGGCAATCCAAATAGAGCGTGTGTGCGGCAACATGATGATGCCGGCCACACTTTCGACGCGGGCTTCGGGCGCTATGGCCGGGTCGGGGCTTCGGCAAATAGACCAGAGGCCATCTGACTCGTCGCGCAGGAAATTTTGCAGTTCTTCAAAACCAATGCGTTGGCCGTTTTTCACGGCCGCTGCATGACGCAGACCACTGATCAAACGAGGCGTGCTGGACAAGGCCAGGCCCATGGGCGACTGTTGATCGCTCAAAGATTCACACAAGAAATGGTTGGTGTGCACCACGCACCCATCGACAGGTTTGACTTCAGCCCAGCCGCCGGGTGAAATTTCAAAACACGCCACTTCACCCAGTGCATCAGCCACTGGGACATTGGACGCCGCGCCAAATTTCAGAGTTTGCATGCGTGCCAGTGCCAAACGCGCTTGCGCCACAGACTGACAAGACAACAAATGTCTGAGCACCACATGCACAGGCACCCCTGGCGTGGCGCCATCTGTGACCGATCGCAAAATATTCAGGCCAATGGCCAAGCCGCCTTCGCTCATGCCAATCTTGGCCAACATGCCGCCTTCGGTGAGGGTGGTAAAAGTACGGCCTTGTTCGTCATAAGATTGCAGAATGACCAAAGCCGGGCGTTGCCGACCCACCCAGTCCCAATTTTGCGAAAACCAAGCGTGGCCATCTGCACTGCCCAAAGCATTGACACACAAGGACGTGCATTCGCCTTCCTTCCAAACGTCTTTTAAGGCTTTTTCGCCATCAGCCTCTAAAGTCCAATCGGGTAAGCCCATGGCGGTGTTGGCTACCAAGGCCAAGGCGGCTTCTTGGGTCTCATCGCTTAAAAAGTTGGGCGGCAAAATCTCTGTTCTGCAATTGAGCGCCAAGATGTCTTCGAGCTTCAAAGCAGCGCCATCGGCCATGCCCTGCATCTCTGGGATCAAAGCAGGGTCAAGGGCTTGAATGACCTGTGTGTAACTTTTGGCTCGCTCACAAGCCTGTGTCCAAGAGATGCCACAGGTGGCAAACAATCGTGCATAGGTGATGCGGCTGTGCTGGGCTTGAAGGGCGCTGGCCTTGCCGAATTCAAGGCCGCGCTCATAGGCGGACAGACTTTTTGAGATTTTGATTAAAGGGAACATAAAAATCATTATCATCCGCATATGACATTTTTGGCAATCGACGTCGGCAACACTCGTTTGAAGTGGGCGCTTTACGACCGGCCGCATACCCAAGCCAATGTATTGGCTCAGGGCGCGGAATTTTTAGAGAACATTGAAACCCTCGCCGAGGGGCCTTGGGCCAGCTTGCCTGCGCCTCAGTACATGCTGGGCTGCGTGGTGGCCGGAGACGCCGTGAAGCGGCGTGTCCAAGAGCAAATGGAGCTTTGGGACGTGTCCCCGCAATGGGTGGTGTCTTCCAATGCAGAAGCCGGTATCAGCAATGGCTACGACCATCCCACCCGCTTAGGCTCAGACCGTTGGGTGGCCATGGTGGGTGCCCGTCATCGCATGTTGGCTCAAGGCTTAGAAAAACCTTTGGTGGTGGTCATGGTGGGCACGGCCGTCACGGTGGAAGCCCTCGATCAGCATGGCAAATTTTTAGGCGGTTTCATTTTGCCCGGGCACGGCATTATGTTGCGCGCCCTCGAATCGGGCACAGCCGGATTGCACGTGCCAACAGGCGAAGTCAGGCCCTTCCCCACCAACACCAGCGATGCCCTTACCAGCGGCGGCACCTATGCCATTGCGGGCGCCTGTGAGCGCATGGTGCATCATTTAAGGGAGCACACAGACATTGAGCCCCACTGCGTCATGACGGGTGGTGCGGGTTGGAAGATGGCGCCCAGCATGGCCATTCAATTTGAATTGGTCGACAGTCTTATTTTTGACGGGCTGTTAAAGCTGGCGCAAACGCGATTTGCTTGAGGGCTTCAAGCTGCATCTGGCGAGTAAGCGTTTGTCAGTTGCATCAAATGCAAGCGCTCTTTTTCATTTTCCAAGTAAGGTGCCAGCAGCAACAGCACATGCCGCGCACCGCGCGCTAGCGCATCACCAGCACTCTCGGGCTCCATGGCGTGGCGGGGGTTGCGCACGTATTCATAACTGAGCCAGTACGTCACAACCACCGACATGCTGGCCGACAGGGTGGTGAAAGTCTCGGGCTCGTTGCGAATATGGCCTTGGTTGGCCAGAGCTTGCAGCAATTGGTGCAAGGATGAAGTTTTAACTTCTAAGATGTGTTTGAAGTTGGTTTCTAAATGGCGATTTTTAGACAGCAGATCATTCAAGTCGCGGTACAAAAACCGGTGCTCCCAAATGAGCTCAAACAGGGAGTGTAAAAAGAACCAAGCGTCTTCCACATCTTTCACATCTTGGCTGGCGTCTAGCAACTTCAGAATGTCTGCCTTGTAGTTGTCAAACAGGTGGCTGACCAATTGGTCTTTGGCCGGAAAGTGGTAATACAAATTCCCAGGGCTGATGTTCAACTCAGACGAAATCAGGGTGGTCGACACGTTGGGCTCGCCATAGCGATTGAACAAGTCCAATGAGACTGTTGCAATTCGCTCGGCGGTGCGTCGAGGGGCTTTTTTTACCATGCTTGAGCTACTGGGGGGCCTTGGCCGTTTTGGCAGTGGGTCGTTTTCGCGGTGGCGCCTTAGGCTTTGCAGGCGCTGCACTTTTGCCCAAGGCCGCTTCCAGTGCGGCCACACGTTCTTGTAAATCAGCCACTTCATGGGCTGTGGGCAGCCCCAAACTTTTGAGGGCACGCGCCACACGGTCTTCAAACAAATGTTCCAGCCGATCGACCTTGGGGGCCATGGGCTGAACAAGCCCAGCGCTGAGGCCTTGGGTCATTTGGTTAAAGTGGGCCGCTGCCTCGTTGATTTGTACTTGAGCTGCCGCTTGCGCTTGGGCCATGGCGCCCAAACTCGCTAACCAAATGTCTTTAGAGGCGGCGCTGTGCAGGGGTTCGCTTGGATGGGATGCGCCTTTGGCGGGCTTTTTGGGGGTGCTGGGGGCCATGGAAACTCCGAACTTCAGGGGTTGACCGGTAAAGCCTCACTTTAACCGCTGCCGCAATGCCTGCCAAGGCTTCTAAAATACAGTTTTGGAAAGAAAAAACATGTCCGTTCTCATAACTGGCGGCGCAGGCTTCATTGGTGCCAATTTTGTCTTGGACTGGGTGGCGCACAGCGATGAAAAAATCGTCAATCTCGACAAGCTCACCTACGCCGGTAATTTGGAGTCATTGGCTTCCTTGAAAAAAAATCCGCAATATGTGTTTGTGCAAGGTGACATTGGCGATGCTGCGCTGTTGCCCAAATTGTTGGCCGAACACCAACCCCGTGCTGTGCTCAACTTTGCCGCTGAAAGTCATGTGGACCGCTCCATTCATGGCCCCGGCGAATTCATTGAAACCAACATTGTGGGCACCTTTCGTTTGTTGGAGTCGGTGCGTGGCTACTGGCATGGCTTGAGTGCTGAAGCGCAAAGTCAGTTTCGTTTTTTGCATGTGTCAACCGATGAGGTGTATGGCAGCCTTGCACCGCAAGACCCTGCGTTCACAGAACACCACCCGTACGAGCCCAACAGTCCCTACAGTGCCAGCAAAGCCGCCAGCGATCATTTGGTGCGTGCATGGCACCACACGTATGGTTTGCCGGTGGTCACGACCAATTGCAGCAATAACTATGGCCCTTTGCACTTCCCTGAAAAGCTCATTCCGCTCATGATTGTCAATGCGCTGGCGGGCAAGCCTTTGCCTGTGTATGGCGATGGCATGCAAGTGCGCGATTGGCTGTATGTCAAAGACCATTGCAGCGCCATTCGCCGCGTGTTGGAAGGCGGCCGCTTGGGCGAAACCTACAACGTGGGCGGCTGGAACGAAAAGCCCAACATTGAGATTGTGAAAACGGTGTGTGCCTTGCTCGATGAGTTGCGTCCCCGCGCTGATGGGGCCAGTTACGCCACTCAAATCTCTTATGTGAAAGACCGTCCTGGTCACGACAGGCGTTATGCCATTGACGCACGCAAGTTAGAAAAAGAATTGGGATGGAAACCGGCTGAAACTTTTGAGACCGGCATTCGCAAAACGGTGGCTTGGTATCTGGAAAACACCGAATGGGTGGCAAACGTGCAAAGCGGCGCTTATCGCGATTGGGTTTCTAAACAATACACGGCTTGAACCACCTCGTTAGCACCGCATGAAAATTTTATTGCTCGGTAAAAACGGCCAAGTGGGTTGGGAGTTGCAGCGCAGCCTAGCACCTCTGGGAGAATTGCTGGCGCTTGATCGAAGCAGCACCTCGCATTGTGGTGATTTGAGCAACTTGGAAGGGCTGGTTGAGACCGTTCGCTTGTATGGCCCTGATGTGGTGGTCAATGCCGCGGCCTATACCGCCGTCGACAAAGCTGAAACAGATTCACAGACAGCGTTTTTGGTGAATGAACTTGCGCCTGAAGCTTTGTCGAGCGTTTGCGCCACCATCGGTGCTTATCTGGTTCACTTCTCAAGCGACTATGTGTTTGATGGCTCAGGACAATCGCCTTGGCTTGAAACAGATGCCACCGCACCTTTGAATGTTTACGGACACAGCAAACTGGCGGGAGAAAAAGGCATTGCTGAGCAAGGCGCTAAGCATGTTATTTTCAGGACCAGTTGGGTGTATGGCACCGAGGGCGGTAATTTTGCCAAGACCATGTTGCGCTTGGCCCAAGAGCGCGAACGCATGACCGTGATCAATGACCAGTTTGGCGCGCCCACCGGGGCCGCTTTATTGGCCGATATCACAGCACTCGCCCTTCAAGCATCGACACCTTTAACAGGCATCTATCACCTGGCCGCGGCCGGAGAGACCTCTTGGTATGCCTATGCGCAATATGTGTTGGTCAAAGCCAAGCAGATCAAGCCCAGCCTGAACTATGCGGTCAAGGATTTGGTGGCCGTGCCCACCTCTGATTTCCCCACGCCTGCCGCGCGCCCCCTCAATTCCCGGCTCAACTGCAGTCGCCTGGAACAAGCGCTCCAACGCAAGTTGCCACCCTGGCAAGCCGGCGTGGACGCCATGCTGACAAAAATTTTGTGAACTTGGGGCGCGGGCGAGGCACAAAGCACCAAAAGTGTTCACAATACGGCTCTGAATGCCTTCTATCCCATGAGCAAGCGCTGACTTGCATGTTTCCACTTTGACAGCACATCATGACTGACAACGATTCTTTGGCTCACATTTCTCCTCGCGACAAAGCGGAAATCTTGGCGCAAGCCTTGCCCTACATTCGCAAGTTCCATGGCAAAACATTGGTCATCAAATACGGCGGCAATGCCATGACCGACCCGGCCTTGCAGGCTGACTTTGCCGAAGATGTGGTGCTGCTGAAGTTGGTGGGCATGAACCCTGTGGTGGTGCATGGCGGTGGCCCGCAAATTGAAACAGCCTTGAACCGCTTGGGTAAAAAAGGCGAGTTCATTCAGGGCATGCGTGTGACCGACGCCGAAACCATGGAAGTGGTCGAGTGGGTGTTGGCCGGTGAAGTGCAACAAGACATTGTGGGTTTGATCAACCAAGCCGGTGGCAAAGCGGTGGGCTTAACAGGAAGAGATGGCGGCTTGATTCGGGCCAAGAAACTCAAGATGTTCGACAACGCAGACCCTTCTAAGGAGTACGACGTGGGCCAAGTGGGCGAGATCGAGTCGATTGACCCCAGCGTGGTCAAAGCTTTACAAGACGATGCTTTTATTCCCGTCATCAGCCCTATCGGTTTTGGAGAAAATAACGAAAGCTACAACATCAATGCCGATGTGGTGGCCGGTAAATTGGCCAGTGTGCTGAAAGCAGAAAAATTGGTGCTGCTCACCAACACGCCAGGCGTGTTGGACAAAGCCGGCAACTTGCTGACCGATTTAAGTGCGCGACGCATTGACGAGTTGTTTGCCGATGGCACCATCAGTGGCGGCATGTTGCCCAAAATCAGCGGCGCCTTGGATGCCGCTAAAAGTGGTGTCAACGCTGTTCACATCATTGACGGCCGTGTACCGCATGCCATGCTGCTTGAGATTTTGACCGACCAAGCCTTCGGCACCATGATTCGAAGCCATTGAGCAGGGGATTTTCATGAACACAGAAACCAACTCAGAAAACGTACCAGATGACGAAGCATCAGGTGCCGCTGAGGCGCCAACGCGCAAGCGTCCCAAGCCTGGTGAGCGCCGTCTGCAAATTTTGCAGACCTTGGCAGGTATGCTGGAGCAGCCAGGAGCTGAGCGCATTACCACTGCGGCTTTGTCCGCCAAGTTGGGCGTGAGTGAGGCGGCCCTTTACCGTCACTTCGCCAGCAAAGCGCAAATGTTTGAAGGCCTGATTGATTTTGTCGAGCAATCGGTGTTTGCGTTTGTGCGTCAAATTGCCGATCGTGATCCCGCTGGCCCTGCGCAAGTGGCTCGCACCATTGCGCTCATTCTTCAATTTGCAGAAAAGAACCCTGGCATGGCGCGCGTGATGACGGGGGATGCTTTGGTGTTTGAAAACGAGCGTTTACAAGAGCGCATGAACTTGCTGTTTGACAAACTCGAAAGTGCGTTCAAGCAATCATTGCGCGATGGGGGACCTCAAAGCGATACGCCCACTGTGGATGCGCAAGTGACTGCCTCTTTGTTGGTGGCCTTCATGATGGGCCGCATGCAACGCTTTGCGCGCTCTGGCTTTAAGCGTTTGCCATCTGAGAATTTACAGGCTTCGTTGGCTCGGGTGCTTTGAACTGAAAGCCCTCAGAGGGCCAGCTTTAGTTGTTGACATTTCTAAAAAAGCACCAAATAATGTGCTTTTTTAAATGTTAATTTAATGTCTGTCACCCAAACCATTTACGCTCGCAATACAGTCAGCATGACTGACCTTCGGCGAAATCCATCTGAGGTCATTGAAGTGGCTAATTTGGCGCCAGTGGCTGTGTTAAATCACAACAAGCCCGCTGCTTATTTGATATCTGCGGCAGCCTATGAAGACATGTTGGAGCAGCTCGAAGACGCTGCCCTGACCAAAATCGTCAAAGCACGCCAAGGGGGTAAATCGGTCAAGGTCAACATTGAAGACCTATAGCCTAGAATTTCATGAGTTAGCGCTCAAGGAATGGAAAAAACTGGATGGTTCAATCAAGGTGCAGTTTCAAAATGCTTTGTCTAAACGCCTTAAAACACCCCGTGTGCCATCAGCAAGACTTCGCGGTGATTTGCAAAATACCTACAAGATCAAGTTACGTGATGTAGGTTACCGTTTGGTCTACGAAGTGATCGACCAACAATTAGTGGTCATGGTCATTGCCATTGGCAAGCGAGACCACAATGAAGCCTATCAGAGTGCTGTTAAGCGAAACAACTAAGATGTTTTACCAACTCCAAAGCGTGCCGTCGTGCTGCAGTCTGTTGACAGGTCAATACGCGCGTTGATAGGGATACTTGGCGGCCAGCTTTTCATCAATGCCCACGCCGTGGCCAGGTGACTCGCCACTTTTGAGCGTGACAAAATTGCGATCCGGGCTGCAAACAATGACTCGGGCGGCTGTGATTTTCATGTGAAGTTTTGTTGAATGATGTATTTCACAGTAGCGTCTACGCCTTGGTGCAACACTTGGTCGTGCCAATAACTAACGCGTTCAAGCCATGCTTGTGAGGCTACCAGTTCTTTGCCCCACAAATCTTCACGCGCTAGCAAGGCGCGAACACATGCATGCGGTTCTGTGGCTTGGTTTGCACCAATTGCCATCAGACTTTCGGCCTGAGGATCGTTAAGGGCGTAAGCTTTGCCCTGTTCATCTTTAACCAAGATGTAACGCAGAAAAATAGCTGCAGCCAATGCGTGGTGCTCAAACGATTCGCCTTTGGCCATTTGACCCAAGACAGAAGGCGGCCAACGTTGAGGAATTTTTTGCGAACTGTCGGTGGCAATTTGATGCACACTGTGCTTCAAATAAGGGTTGCCAAAACGCTGAATGAGTGCGTCTCGGTAGTCGGCCCAATCAACTCGGCTGAGGTGCGGTGCCACTTCTTGAGTCATCAAGCGATGAACAAATTTTTTGATGTGATCTGAGCCAATGCAATCAGCAATGTAAGCGCGGCCAGTGATGGCACCCATCAGAGCCATGGCGGAATGACTGCCATTGAGCATGCGCAATTTGGATTCTTCATAGCTGTGCACTTGCGATGTGACACGCACGCCGCACTTTGACAGCAGTGCGGCATCCCCTGGGTCAACGAAGTTGTCTTCAATGACCCACTCCCAAAATGTTTCGGTACTCAGTGCACATTCGTCTTGCATTCCCAGTGCCTCTTTGGCGGCCGATGCCACTTCATCGGTGGCTGCAGGCACGATGCGGTCGACCATGCTGCAAGGAAATGCGCAATGGGCATCGATCCATTTCACAAGCTCTGCATCTTGAGTGGTGGACGCGGCATGAACGATGGCTTTGAGTTTGTGACCATTGCCTTGCAAGTTGTCACACGACGCAATGGTCAGACCTGACCTGCCTGCGGCATGGCGCAAACGCAAGCCATCGATCAGCAACTGGGCCAAGGCAGGTGTGTAGCCTTTTTCCGTCACGGTGAGTGTGATCCAACGGGTGCTTGGAGCGGCAATGGCGTTCAAGACATTCTGGCGTTCGGTGGTGGCCACACTGGTTTGCCACAGCGCCCCTGGTACGTGCCATTCAATGCCATTGGCGCCTGCAACGCGCACGGCATACAAGCCGTCTTGCGCGCGCAGTTTATTGACCAATCCGGGTTGGGTCATGCCCACGCCATGAATGCCCCAGCGCATATCGCCTTCGCGCAACAACTGATCGAACACCATGGCTTGGTGCGCGCGGTGAAACGCGCCTAAGCCCAAATGCAGCACACCCGGCTGGGCAGAAGTTGGCGTGTAGGCCGGTGTATGAACTGACTTTGAAACCAGAGGCAGGGTGGCGCGCGCGAGCTTCAGTTCAGGCATTTCGATTTTTCAGCTTGTCTTCTGAAGCCTGAAGTTCGGCCCAAGTAGCGTCGTCAATCCAAATGCCATTTTGCGCACGCTCGGCGCGCGCGGCACGCTCGGGTTCGCCGGCTGTCATGACGCCTGAAGTGCCTGGCGCATTCGGACTTTTCCGCAACCAATCTTCAAAAGCCAAGGCTTCTTTTTCAAATGAAGCTTGTGTGCCCAAGCGAACGGGGTCAATCAGCATGACCAACATGCCATTCAAGACAGAACGTCTGTGATCAGCTTCACGGTGCCAGGTGTCGCCGCCGGTAAGGGCGCCGCCCAACAACTCGCAGGCCATGGCCATGCCAAAACCTTTGTGCTCACCAAAGGTCATGAGGGCACCAAACATGCCATTGGATTGCGGCACCACCACCACGCCTGGATCGTTGGTGGGATGGCCATTTTCATCGATCAAATAACCATCAGGGACTTGCTCGCCTTTGTTGTGCGCCACGCGCATCTTGCCTTGCGCTACACGGCTGGTGGCAAAGTCGAGCACGAAGGGTGGGCGATTGCCCATGGGCACGCCAATGCAGCAAGGGTTGGTGCCGAAGCGGCCATCGCCACCCCCAAAAGGGGCCACCACGGGGCGCGACAACACATTGACAAAATGCATTGAAACCAAACCTTGTGCCACAGCCATTTCTGCAAAGTGACCAATGCGTCCGAGGTGATGCGAGCGACTAAGCGCCACCGTGCACACGCCATGCTGCTTGGCGCGTTCAATGCCCATTTGCATGGCTTGCACGCCCGTGATTTGCCCGTAGCCGCGTTGGCCGTCTAAGTTGAGCAGTGGGCCCGTGTCGAGCACCACTTTGACGCCTGTGTTGGGGCTCAGGCCGCCTTCCAGCACCGCGTCGACATAGCGCGGCACCATGCCCACACCATGCGAGTCATGGCCACTTAAGTTGGCCATGACCAAATTGGCGGCCACTTGTTCAGCTTCGGCAATTTCACTGCCAGTCATTTGAATGATGTGGCTGATTTGTTGTCGCAGTTGATCTGCCGGAATGCAATGACTCATATGTTGACTTTCAAATTACATGACCGCGCCAACTTGCCAAGGTACAAACTCATTTTGTCCGTAGCCATGTTGCTCGCTCTTGGTGGGTTCGCCAGAGGCTGCTTTCAAAATCATGTCGAAAATGCGCTGACCCATGTCGGCAACGTTGCTGCTGCCGTCGACAATCTCGCCGCAGTTCAGGTCCATGTCATCAGATTGTTTTTTCCACAATGCTGTGTTGGTTGAAAACTTCAAACTTGGCGAGGGAGCACAGCCATAAGCGCTGCCGCGCCCCGTGGTGAAGCAAATTAAATTCGCACCACCTGCAACTTGGCCCGTGGCACTGACGGGGTCGTACCCAGGTGTGTCCATGTAAACAAAACCATGCGTGCTGACAGGCTCTGCATATTCGTAAACCGCTTGCAGGTTGCTGGTGCCGCCTTTGGCCACAGCGCCCAAAGATTTTTCCA
>Ga0214919_10001435_pt1 | contig 38989 bp, 26 predicted proteins | sample LL1503_MetaG_FD_177994 | JGI IMG/M metagenome (GOLD analysis project Ga0214919, IMG submission 177994) | Freshwater microbial communities from Lake Lanier, Atlanta, Georgia, United States - LL-1503 | ecosystem: Environmental > Aquatic > Freshwater > Lake | place: USA: Georgia | collected...
TGTGCATTTCTTGCCCCTCACGCGGTTTCGCAAAATGACTTGAATACGTAGTGATTAATTGGCCCGTAGCACTTCTGGCTAACAACCTCAAAAATACACCAAGGTCCTTTCGCTTAGGAATCATTTTTTCAATGCCCATGCAAGCGATATGAACTTTGGCTAAATGCGCTCCCATGTCAGCATTTCCCTCATTCGTACATACCACAAATTCACCCGTCTCCGCCACAGCAAAATTAACTCCCGTGATGGCTACATTGGCTCCTAAAAAATACCCTCGTAAATGTTGGCGTGCTGCCTCAGTCAAAAACTGAGGATCTTTATTTCCTTTGGGCGTTCCTAAAAATTCATGAAATGTCTCGCCAACATCCTCCTTTTTCAAGTGAATGGCAGGCAAAACAATATGACTAGGAACCTCATTTCTAAATTGGACAATGCGCTCACCCAAATCCGTATCCACAACCTCCACCCCTTTTTTGGTCAAAAACTCATTCAAATGGCATTCCTCCGTCAGCATGGATTTACTCTTCACTAATGCCTTTCCACCATGTTTTGAAATGATCGAATGGACAATTTCATTGTGTTCCTGTGCATCTTTGGCCCAATGAACAATGATTCCATTTTTCTGAGCCTTCGCCTCAAATTCCTCTAAATATTGACCCAAATTAGCCAATGTATGGTCTTTTATTAAGGACGCCTGCTCGCGCAATGCCTCCCACTCAGGCAATAATTTTGATACTTTATCCCGCTTGGATCTTACAAACCAAAGGGTTTCATCATGCCAAGTCGTGCGATCAGCATCGGCAATAAATTTCTCTGAAGCCTCCGCGTGATTAAGCATGATTTAATATTTCTACAATATGTTTCACTTGAACTTTTGATCCTTGTCTTTTTAAAATTCCTTCCATGTGCATTAGGCAAGAAGTATCACCCCCCACAATAAATTCTATTTCATTTTTTAAATGCGATTCCACTCGGTCCTGACCCATTCGTACAGAGACAGCCTCCTCGGTCACACAAAAAGTACCCCCAAAACCACAACATTCATCCGCACGCTCCGGGTACACATATTCCACTCCTTTCACTAAATCCAATAAAGAAGCCAGTTTAGAAAATGGTGCTTCGTTTAATTCGGTCATCGAACTTAGATGTAAGCCGCGCTGACCATGGCAACTCTGATGCAAACCTATTTTATGTGGAAAATTAGCTGACAACGATTTCACCTTGAGTACATCCACTAAAAACTCACAAATTTCAAATACACTTTTTCGAATCTTTTCGGACGGATGATGTTCCTTTAAATGCAAAATACATGAACCCGATGGGCCTACGATGTAATCAAACCCTTCAAAGTTTTTAGAAAAATTGGTATCACAACCTTCCGTGGAGGATGCAAAACCAGAATTGGCCATCGGCTGGCCGCAACACGTTTGATTGGAAGGCACGTGAACTTCTACACCTAGTTTTTCCAATAACTCCAAGGTCGCTATCGCCACCTGAGGGTAAAATTGGTCTACATAACAAGGTACAAATAGAGCTACACGCATGTTAAAATTTTTTAATTTTGACGAGATCCATAGGGATTTCATGGGTATTCCATGTTTCATGCATCATCAATGCGGCTCCTAATGAGCTCGCCTGGGCAACTTCCGCCCCATAAATTTCAAAGGCAGGAAAAGCATGTACTAAGAAATTCATATATAATGAGTTTTTACTAAATCCTCCATCGACCAATATTTTGGTCACGGGAGTATCCTCTTTCAACAACAACCTCAATGAAAATATTTGTTGGCACGCCAAATCAATCATCAATTGCACATAGGCTAACTCGTAGGTTGGGAATTTGTTTAAATCTCTTGCATTAAAAGCACAATCAACCAAATAATCCATGTGCGCCTGCTCCACCGAAGGAATATTTTTCATTTGATTATCTAAAACTTCTAGATAGGAAGCATTAAATTCAACACTTTTATACTGCGTGGGCGATGCTTTATAATGCTCCTGCAATCGCTTAATCTGAATCTCATGCGTATTTCCTGCAAATAAACGAGCCGCCTTTACGGGCTTTCCATTTCCTTGTAAAAAACATAAGACATCATTTTTTAATTCGATTGCTGAAAGGGGTTCTTCATCAAAAGGGTTCATGGCAATGCACCAAGTCCCTGTAGACAACAGCAAAAAAGGAGAATGCATCACCCGCAAATATGGCACTAAAGCCGAGGAAGAATCATGCAAACCTAAACCCACTGGAATCTTTGTTTCCTCATTCAGATAGGATGTATTTGATGGCGCTATTTCTGGCAATTTATTTCTTAGACCAAAATCGGTCACCCAATCATGATACGTTTTTTTATCAAAATCCCACAGGGCGGTGTGGCAACCGATTGACGTGATTTCAGACGCAAAATTTCCGGTAAAAATGGACGATAAAAAATTAGGCCAATGCATGACCCACCTCGTTTTTTTCCAAACATCAGCACTAACTTGGGACACCCGAAATGCCTGAAGACCTGAATTTAAATTACCTAAAATGGGTGAAGCAGTCGCACGGGCAAATTCATCCTCCCCTCCATAGTTTGAATAGGGGAAAAGCCCCTCAGGAAAAGCTTTTAAATAATTATAGAGTGGACTGACTGTATGGCCTTTTTCGTCAACAAACACGACGGTCGCCCCATATCCAGAAAAATTAAGTGCACAAATTTGATATTCAGGAAGGGCATTAATTTCAGCAAAAGTCTGCAACATCCAAGAACGAACAGCCGGCAAGTCTTCGCCTAGGAAACCATCCTCATCAGGAATTTCATTGAAATTTTGTTGGCGCTCGAAGACGATCTGGTACAATTCATTCCAAAGGAAAACTTTTTTATTCGTTTTACCAATGTCAAAAACTGCCATGACCTTCATGCGATCCCCCATGTTATAATCCAGTCGCCTGCGTTTTTTCTCCGCGCGTTTCGATCAAATTGGCGCGCGCTTTTGAATGTCTAAAGTAAGCTAATGGATCCAATGCACCACCCAATTCCAAACGAGCTTGAGCTACCAGTGAACGAACATCCGTTCTAAAAGCGGCTTGTAAAATTTCTTGGCATTTAACGACATCATTTTCGTCGCGGGCAATTTCCAGCGCTTTTTGGTCCACCAATAATGCCTGAGCATAAGCGATTTGAATCGCTTCCACCGATTGCATTAAGTCTTCTAAAGGATCCTTTACATTATGTGAAGCGTCGATCATCCAACCAAGGTCTTTTGCGTGGTTCATTCCATTCGCATCCATTCCTTCCACTAACTCGTTGAAGATTAAAAACAACTGATAAGGCTTAATGGATCCAGCGGTTAAATCGTCATCTCCATATTTGGAATCATTGAAATGGAATCCACCTAATTTACCTTCCATTAATAAGATTGAAACAATTTGCTCAATATTGGCATTGGGTAAATGATGGCCTAAATCCACTAAAGTATATGCTTTCGGACCTAATTTATTCACCATGGAATAGGAAGCACCCCAGTCGCCCACGGTCGTCGAGTAGAAATTGGGCTCATATGCTTTATATTCCAAATACAATTTCCAATCGGAAGGCAAAGCGGCATAAATCTCTTCTAAACTCTCAACCGTTCTTTGGTAGGTTTTTCGGAAGTTCAATTGGCCAGGAAAGCAAGAACCATCGGACAACCAAACCGTTAAGGATTTAGAACCCAAACTCACTCCGTGCTTAATGACGTCAATATTGTGGTCAATGGCCTGTTTACGCGTTGCTTTGGAAACGTGTTGCAACGACCCGAATTTATACGAAAGCGCTTGGCCTGATTGGTCTTGAAATGTATTTGAATTCACTGCGTCAAAGGCTAAGCCATGTTGAGCAGCTAATGTCATAATGGCCTTAGGATCGGAAGGAATATCCCATGGAATGTGTAATGAGATGGCACCAGAAGATTTATTCAACGAATGCAACAAACCGACATCGGCAATTTTCTCCTCTAAATTTCTAGGTTCTCCTCCCGCTGAAAAACGCCCAAATCGTGTTCCTCCTGTGCCTAAAGCCCAAGAAGGAATCGCAATTTGAAAATCTTTCAATTTTTGAACAAGACTAAAAGGAACATTAACCTCACTGGTCAGAAATTCAAGTTGGCGTTTATGCCTCCCTACTAAACCTTCATTATGACTCGAAATATCCATATCTATCTTAAAAAACCAGCGGCCACTCCACCATCTACATTCAAGGCATTTCCAGTCGACTTGCTCAATAAACCACCTACAAAAGCAAAACATGCATTGGCGATGTCTTCCGGCAATACTGACTTATTTAAAATAGTTCTTTTCGCATAAAAGGCAGGTAATTCAGCTACAGTAATGCCATAAGCTTTCGCTCTTCCTTCGGCCCAACCGCCTGCCCAAATATTGGAATCAGCGATAACCGCGTCAGGGTTTACCGTGTTTACACGAATTTGATCTTCGCCAAGTTCAGCAGCCAATAACCTCGTCATGTGTGCTTGAGCAGCCTTAGCTGATCCGTAACCCACATTGTTGGGTCCAGCAACAAACGCATTTTTAGAAACGATATTAATAATATCGCCTCCTAAGCCTTGTTTTCTCATGATGGCAACGGCTGCCTGAGAAACCAAATATTGGCCCTTCACTAAAATATTATATAAGCGATCCCAATCTTCCTGAGTATGCTCTAAAATACCTTTTGAAATGCTTATTCCGGCATTGTTCACGATCAAATCAATCCCCCCAAAGGCTAAACTAGCATCCTTCAAAGCTTGCTCGATCGATGCTTGACTTGTTACATCGGCGATCACCGTAGTCACTGAATCACGCCCAAATAAACCAATAAACTCATCTTTAGCCTCAGCCAAACGATCCGGATTAACATCATTTAAAACGATGCAAGCTCCTTCCTGAGCCATTTTCTTGGCTATCGCCTTTCCGATACCTCCTGCAGATCCCGTCACAAAAGCCACTCGGCCCGACAAAGATTTAGGCTTAGCCATTCTTTGTAATTTGGCTTCTTCTAATAACCAATATTCAATATCAAATGCTTCTTGGCGTGGCAATGAAGTATACGAAGAAATCGCCTCCGCTCCACGCATCACATTAATCGCATTCAAATAAAATTCATTCGCCACACGAGAGGTCTGCTTATCTTTCGCGAAAGTAAACATTCCCACCCCTGGATATAAAATAACCACAGGATTTGGATCTCTCATCGCAGGACTATTTGGATGCTTACATGTCTCATGATATGAGGCATACATGTCGCGATATGCCACAAATAAAGGCTCTAATTGAGCTTTAATGGCACTTAAATCACTAAGATCTTGATCCGGTGTAAGGTTTAAGACCAAAGGAGAAATTTTAGTTCGTAAGAAATGGTCTGGACAAGAAGTGCCTAATGGAGCTAAACGATCCAAATCATTTGAATTAATGTATTGCAAAATGCGCTCATCATCTGAAAAATGACCAATCATCTGCACATGAGATGAACAAAAACCTCTCAAAATAGGTGCTAACGCGGATGCTTGAGCCTTACGCGCTTCTGGAGCCAAACTTGAAATTTTGGATCCCCCAAAAACAGGACGTGATACGCCCTCTTTTGAAGCAATATATTCAGCACATTTTTCAATGACTTCTAAGGTATTGATGTAACAATCATAGGAAGTGTCAGCCCAAGTAAATAACCCATGAGAACCTAACATGATGCCTTTTAATGCCACTCCACGAGAGGCCGCTTCTGAAAGACAAGCTCTCAACTGCAAACCTAAATCGTATCCTGGTCGTTGCCAGCCGACCCAACCAATTTGACCACCAAACAACTCATCCGTTATTTTTTTACCATCTTTTGCTGCTGCTATCGCAATAGCCGCATCTGGATGAAGGTGGTCAATATGTTTAAATGGAAGAAATCCATGCAAGGGTGTGTCAATTGAAGGAGCTTTTGACGCTAAATCAAAAATACAATAATTGAACAATTCAACCATTTCATCCTCATGCTCCAAACCTCGATACACATTTTCCAAAGAATTGAAACGGTCCATGTACAATGCCGCACAACCCGATTTTTTTAAGGTACCAATATCTCCTCCAGATCCTTTTATCCACATCACATCTGTCTCAGAACCAGTCAAAGGATCTTTATCTTTTATCTTAACGGAAGTATTTCCTCCTCCATAATTTGTTAGACGCAAATCAGCACCCAATAAATTAGAACGGTAAATAAACAAATCCACCTCTTTGCCTTTCATTGCTTCGGCCTTTGCGTCATCCCAGAGGTATGAAACGTGATTGTATTTTTTCGACATTATCTTAAATTAATTATTAATTCGAAGTAGTTAAGGAATAAATTAGTAACAAAAATAAGCAGAAATTGAAGCCCAACAATCCTATTAGGCATAAGGATAGTCTTATTTTTTTAATTTCTTAACATTCATCGCTTGGTCGAAATAATCAACGACCAAATGACTTAATGCTTTTACGCCAATTTGGAATTTCGATTCGTCCAAATAAAAATCCGGCGTATGATGTGCAGCTACTTCGGTGGCTTTTTTATCAGCAGGCCTGGCTCCTAAAAAGAAAAAAATACCGGGTACCTTTTCTTGGAAATAACTGAAGTCTTCCGCACCCATGTGAGCATGAATTAAACTAACGCCTTCTTTTCCACTGATGCCCACTAAAGTAGGCAGCATGTTTTCGACTAATTTTGGACTATTGTAGGTCACTGGATATCCCGTACCTATGGTAACATCTGCCTTTCCTCCCCCACTGATGGCAATATTAGTTGCAATTTCGTTGATTCGACGGTGAACTAACTCGCGCTGGGCCGGATCAAACGTCCGAATCGTGCCAATCATATGCGCACTTTCTGGAATGATATTCTGACGAATACCACTGTGAATGGCACCCACAGTCACAACAGCAGGATTTTCTGAAATATTGACACTTCTAGAAACAATGGTCTGTAAGCCCAAGACAATTTGAGATGAAATAACAATGGGATCTACTCCCGCCCAAGGATAAGCTCCATGCGCTTGCTTTCCATTGACCTTAATATCTAATTGGTCCACGCCAGCCATCGTCGCTTCTGGTTTGTATTCAATTAAACCTAAATCGGACTGCGCTTCAATATGTAAACCAAAAATAGCATCCACTTTAGGATTTTCTAACACGCCTTCCTTCACCATCAACTCAGCTCCAGAAATAATTTTCTCCCCTTTTTCATTATACACTCCCTCCTCGGATGGTTGAAAAATAAACTTGACTGTGCCAGCTAAATTAGCTTTTTCGGAAGCTAAAATTTGAGCCACGGCCATCAGCATCGCCACGTGTGAATCATGACCGCAAGCATGCATAACGCCTGTTTTCTGACCGTTGTAGACTACTTCAACTTTAGATTTAAAGGGTAAATTTCCTCGTTCCGTCACTGGCAAAGCATCCATATCAGCACGCAGCGCAACGACAGGACCCGGCTTCCCACCACGTAAAATTCCAACAACACCTGTAATAGCGACCTTTTCTTGGACTTCCAAACCTAAGGATTTCAAGTGCGCGGCTATAATGCCAGCCGTTCTAAACTCTTGATTTCCTAATTCAGGATGCTCATGAAAATCTCGGCGCCAAGCAATTACTTGGTCTTTGAGCGCATCAGATTTTTGATTAATGGCAGGCTTCAAAGCAGTTTGTGCATCTGCCAGTGAAAAATGTAATATAAATGACGCGAGTAATAGAATTTGTTTTTTCATTTTATGTTGTTGATGTTCAAAAATTTATTTCCCTTTAATACGAATAAAAAAGTCCCAAGAACAAAGGTACAAAGCTTAGATAAATCTCAGAATTAAATTCGAATTTCCGCTGTGCAACTAATCTCAGGACTCTTTATTAAAATTTAATTTAGGAATTATTTATACCCCCATTTGTTCATGACCTGCAAATCTTCTTTTACACAATCCATGGCTTTTAAACCTTGGTAGGATTCTTGCTCAATAATAAAATGCTTAGTTCCACCTAATTTGTCTCCTAATTTAACCAAGGCTAACACATCAATTTGTCCTGAACCTTTGCCTAAAATGGTCGACTCAAATTTCTCACGGCCAGCAGCCGAGGGAACTTCGTCTTTTACGTGCATAGACACAAAACGGCCTGGCCATTTTTTCAGAATTTCTCCTGGAACACCGCCTCCATTAATCATATTACCTATGTCTAATTGCTGCGTAACTAATTTAGGATCCGTGTTATTTAACATAATATCATAAAGCAATTCTCCCTCTAATTTTTCAGAGAATTCAAAATCATGATTGTGATATCCGAATTTCATGCCCGACTTTTGACATAATTCTCCAGACTTATTAAATATATCCATGTATTTCAAAAGTAAATTTTTGTCTTTTCGAATGCCCATGTCGATCGATGGACTAATCACAAATTCTTGACCACAAGTAGCTGCATCATCTACGGTTTTTTTCCATAAATCCGTAAAGTCTTTTTTCGAATCATCCCAGTGAGGCTTGCCCATAACGGTGTGACCCGATGGCATTTTCAAACCTAAATCATCTAATCGTTTTTTAAATTCCTGAGCGGACCAACCGTAAAACTTTTGATTCACGTAGTTTGCGTGTTCCACATATTTATACCCCATCTCGGCCAATTTGGTCAATGAACCCATCGGGTCCAATTTCATATCCTCACGAATGGAATACAATTGAATACCAACTAGTTTTTTATATTTGGCAGCGGCCAAAGATTGTAAGGCCGGAGAGGCGATAGCGATAGCTCCAAGGCCAAAAGCACTTTTTCTTAAAAAAGATCGTCTTGATGAATTCATATTATTAGGTTTTTTTTATAGGTCTAAACTTAACAATTCTATTTCAATTTTACAAAAATCGCGTAACTTCGAATTATGCAACCTCTCGCTGAACGCATGCGTCCCACTTCTTTGGAGGATTATATTGGCCAAGAAAAGGTCATAGGCCCAAATGCTCCTTTAAGAAAAGCAATTGACGCAGGACATTTACCTTCATGTATTCTTTGGGGCCCTCCGGGGGTAGGAAAAACGACGCTGGCCGTTTTGTTGGCCGGCGCCTTAAAAAGAACGATTTATACCCTTTCAGCAGTACAATCTGGTGTAAAAGAGGTCCGAGAAACGCTAGAAATGGCCAAGAAAAACCGGATGTTTAATCCGCAATCTCCCATCTTATTTATAGATGAGATTCATCGTTTTTCTAAATCCCAACAAGATTCCTTGCTCAATGCCGTCGAGAAAGGTGTGGTTACTTTAGTGGGAGCAACGACGGAAAATCCTTCTTTTGAAGTGATTTCAGCCTTGCTTTCTCGTTGTCAAGTCTATGTGTTAGAATCTTTGGAGTCTAAGCATCTCCAACAAATGTTAGAAAAGGCGATCGAAAAAGATCCACTTTTCAAATCGAAAAAAATTGATTTAAAAGAAACAGATGCCCTATTTCACTTTTCCGGAGGCGATGGCAGGAAATTGTACAACCTTTTTGAGTTATTAATCTCCTCCGAAAATTCAGATAAATTAGAAATCACGAATGCGCTCGTTACGGAAAGACTTCAGAAAAATTTGGCCTTATACGACAAAGATGGCGAGCAACATTATGACATCATTTCCGCCTTTATCAAATCCATTCGAGGTTCCGATCCAGACGCAGCCGTGTATTGGCTTGCTCGTATGTTGGTGGGCGGGGAATCCCTAGAGTTTATTGGGCGCCGACTATTAATTTTAGCTTCCGAAGATATAGGCCTAGCTAATCCCAATGCACTTTTGATGGCACAAACATGTTTCGAGGCTATCCGTGTGATTGGAAATCCGGAGTCTAGGATTATTTTATCCCAAACCGTTATTTATTTGGCCTCTTCTCCCAAAAGCAATTCCGCCTACATGGCCATCAATCAAGCCATGGATTATGTGCAGAAAACTGGAAATTTACCGGTTCCCTTACATTTGCGAAATGCGCCCACGAGGTTAATGAGGGATTTGAATTATGGGGCGGACTACAAATACCCACATGATTTTCCGGGCAATTTTGTCGAACAAAATTATTTTCCTGAGGTGGACCAAAAGCCGGTATTTTATAAACCTGGAAAAAATGCCAACGAAGACAAATTGGCAAAAATCAATCGTGACACTCCATCATAAGCAATACGCCTGATTGATACGAGATTTTAACGATCCCATCCGACTTGGATTCATTGCTGGAGCTGGTTTGTTGGCCCAAGACTAATACCGGATGATTTAATTCATATAATAGACCTTCGCTTTTAACCTCCCTCGCTTCTCCATAAGGAATTAATGACAAGGGCGTCCCAGCAGGATACCACTTTTCAAAATGTTTGGGCAGCAAATAACTCGTCGAATAATCATCAAAAAAGACAATTTTCAATTGCTCACCATAGCGCACCAATGAATGAAAATTATTTAAGGTATGATCCATTCGCTTTCCCGTGGCCCACACCACATTCACCGCAGGGTAACCCTCTTCTAACAAATAATCAAAGGCTTTTTCTAAATCCGTTTTATTTTGATCAGGAGTATGAATTTTTTTCAAAGGATAATTTTCCAATACATGGGAATGATTAGTGGCATGATCAAAATCACCCAGCCATACATCAACTTTAATCCCTAAATCAATAACGCGCTGAATAGCACCATCTAGAACGACGACGGTGGGCGACCATTCCAACAATTGTTCCAATAAATCCATGGTACATTCTTCCCCATTGGCAATAATGAGCGCCGGTTCTTGCTTGTCACGAATGATGTGATGAGAGGACATATTAAGCCTTAAAATCAGATTTACCTCCTGATTTGGAGATCAATTTCGTTTCCTTGATGACAATTCCTTTTGAAATCGACTTACACATATCATACACCGTTAAGGCCGCGATGCTGGCTCCCACGAGTGCTTCCATCTCCACTCCTGTTTTGGCTTCTAATCGACAAATACACGTAATGATCACTTGATCTTCACAGGTTTCAAATTCAAATTTACAGGAATCAAGGCCTAAGGGATGACATAAGGGAATGAGGTCTGATGTTTTTTTAGCTCCCATCGTTCCCGCAATGGTGGCGGTTTGAATGATGCTACCTTTCTTGGTTTGCCAACCGGCCTCTGATAATTGGGCTGCGACTTCCTTCCCTAAATAAACGATCGATTGAGCGCGAGCTTCACGAACCGTTTCATTTTTAGCACTTACATCCACCATTCCAGGTTGGCCATTTTCATCTAAATGAGAGAAGGAATTTGACATATTAAAAAAATTTGTGAACAAAAATACATGACTATGTTTCATTTTAACGATTTTTTTAGAAATTTATGGAAATAGCATTTCCAAAATGATTAACCCAAACGAGGCTCTTAATTTGATTCAAGGTTTATTTGTACCCCAACAGGTACAAATTATAGCGATTCAAGACGCCCTAGGGTTAATCCTTGCCGAAGATTTAAGGGCCGACAGAGACTTCCCTCCTTTTAATCGGGCGATGATGGATGGCATTGCCATCAAAAACATAACCTTAAAAAAATGGCCCATTCAGGACATTGCATTTGCAGGAGAACCACAAAAGCATTTGCGCAATTCAGATGCTGCCATCGAAATTATGACAGGGGCTCCGCTTCCATTAGACTGTATTAGCATAATTAAAATTGAGGATATCATGTTCGTTGAAATAGCGGGGGAAAAATGGGCGGAATATAAAGGACTAGATTCCATCAAACAAGGGCAATTCGTCCATGCGCAAGCCAGTGATTGCCAACAAAATGACCTAATTCTTTCCTCTGGAACTAAAATAGGTCCAGTGGAAGTTGCCATTGCGGCAACTATTGGGAAAACTCAATTAAGCGTTTTTAAGAAACCTGCCATTGCTATTTTCTCAACAGGCGATGAAATAGTCGGCATCCATGAAAAACCACAAGCACATCAAATACGCAGTTCCAATTCCGTCATGTTGGAATCTGTCCTAAAATCACATGGTTTTTCTACGACAGTCGCTCATGTTAAAGATGAAAAAAGCGTCGTCGAAAAATCTTTGGAATCTGCTTTAGAAAAGTATGAAATCCTGTTACTTTCAGGAGGTGTATCCGCCGGAAAAAAAGATTTTATTCCTGAGGTTTTAGAAAAACTTGGCTTTAAACCGCTCTTTCATAAAATAGCCCAAAAACCGGGTAAGCCGCTTTATGTAGGAAATCGAGCTGATGGGAAATTGGTATTTGCTTTTCCGGGTAATCCTATATCAACCTTAACCTGTTTCTGGATTTATTTTTTACCATGGGTACTAGGAAATCGATTGATTTTATCCACCATGCCCGTGGAAAATTTACCTGCCTCAAATCCTAAATTGGATCAATGGCTACCTGTAAAAATAAAAGGCGAACTAGCTGAAACGCTAAAAAATAATGGATCAGGGGACCTAATTCATTGGAAATTTGCGGATGGCTTGGTGTGGCAAAAAGCGGGGTCAACAGACCAATCACTTCCATTTTTTCCTTTAAGACCGTGATATGGAAATAAAAATACATGCCTTTGACTTAAAGTTAAAACATACCTTTTCCATCACACATGAATCAAGGGATGTTCAACCTACCTTAATCGTAGAACTTTGTTGGCACGGAAAAAGTGGATTCGGTGAAGCGACAGAAACGCCCTATTATGGCGTCAGCATGGAAAAAATGATTGGCCAGTTGGCGAGCATAAAAGGCATTTTGCCAACCGATATTTTACCTCATCCACATGATTTTTGGAAATTAATGTCCCAACATTTATTGGATGATCATCCATTTGCTTTATGTGCCATAGACGTGGCCTACTGGGATTTATGGGGTAAAATGCATGATAAACCTTTGCATGAAATGTGGGGGTATTCGACTGGAAAAAACATCCTTACCGACTATACGATCGGAATGGATTCGATCGAAAAAATGATTGAAAAAATGCATGAAATGCCTTTTCCCTTATATAAAATCAAATTAGGCACGGACCATGACTTGGAAATTATAGAGGCCTTGCGAAAGGAAACGGATGCCGTTTTTAGGGTTGACGCCAATACGGCTTGGACACCCGAACAAACTATTTATTTTTCAACTGTCCTGAAAGACTTGGGAGTTGAGTTCATTGAACAGCCATTAAAAGCGGATGATTGGACCGGCATGAAAAAGGTTTTTGAACAATCTGCGCTGCCCATCATGGCTGATGAAAGTTGTATTTTGGAACAAGATGTTCAGAAATGTGTTGGCTATTTTCATGGAGTGAATATCAAATTAATGAAATGTGGGGGCATTACGCCAGCTTTAAGGATGATCAAAAAAGCAAAATCCTTAGGGTTAAAAGTGATGGTGGGCTGCATGACTGAATCGACGATTGGCTGTTCGGCGATAGCCCAATTAGTCCCTCAATTAGATTTTGTGGATATGGACGGTTGCCTTTTAGTTGACGATACGATCTCAAGAGGCATTCGCATTGAATACGGAAAAATTATTTACTCGAAAGTTGCCGGTACCGGAGCTGAATTAATAAAGCGCAATTGACAAGCTACCAATTACATAGCGAACACATTCCAGGAAGATGGGTCGAACACGAAGGCAAAAAACTTCGTTGGCTCGGGGGTACCAATTACCTTTCGATTGGGACTCATCCTTTATTTCAGGAAAAGTTGGCCGAAGGAATAAAAAAGTTTTCGCAAAACTGGGGAAGTTCTAGGCGAAATAATCTACAAATATCTGTTTGGGAAGAGCTTGAAGATTTATTCGCCAAAAAATATGGTAGGCCAGCCGCCGCGTTAAGTTCGTCGGGAATGTTGGCCGGACAAACGGCGCTTCAAATAGCGTTCCAACCCAATCAAAATAGTCGTTTAAACATTGCCCCAAAAACACATCCTGCTTTATGGAGCATAACTCATAAGCCATTTTTAGGAACATTTGATGCATGGAAAGCCAACTTGGAGCATACGGATATTGTCGCCGTCGACGGTACCGGATCCCCTTGGGTGGAAGAAATCGATTTTAATTTTGCTGCTTCGCTGTCGAAGGAGAATTTTCTACTGGTCGACGAATCTCACCGAATTGGCATCCAAGATATTGGTATAAAAACGGAAGCTAATTTGATTCAAACAGCCTCCTTGTCCAAAGCATTTGGAATCCCGGCCGGGATCATTTTGGGAGAAGCGGATGTCATAGACCAATTAAAATCAGATCCTTTTTGGGTAGGTTCCTCCCCACCTAACCCGGCATTTTGCTATGCCTGTTTGCATGCACAAGAGGCCTATGAGGAACAATTAGAACACTTAAAGCATTGCATACAATTAATGAATGAGGGGTTGAAAGAAATAGATACATCCATCAAAAGATTGCATAGATATCCGACATTTTGTTCATCGTCGACCGAATTATTTGAGTATTTAAAAGGCAAAGGATTTTTGACTAATCAATTTTCGTATCCCGATATTAATGCTCCGGCGATATGCAGAGCCACCATCAGCAGTTCATTAACCGGTGAGGATATGGTGGAATTAATTGACGCATTAGTAAACTTTAAAAATGCTTAAAAACATATTTCTGACTAGTTTATTGATTAATAGTATGCTCTTACAAGCACAGGATAATCCATTGGCTTCGATATTGAAATCGGAGAAATTCAAACAAATCACGGAAAACCCATTAAAATACCGGGTTCAGATTTTGTATACTCAAATCAATCGGGACAAGCATAACAAACCCTCGCTCAAAACGTATTCTTATCGAACAGATTCCGAGGAATATTTCTATCCCGCTAGTACCGTTAAATTGGCCGCAAGTGTCTTGGCTTTGGAGAAAATCAATGCATTGAAATTAGATAAAAACTGGTTCATGTATACGCGGAAAAGTCGGGAGGGCCAACAAGAAATAACGCAGGACCTTAGCGCTGAAAGCGGGAAACCCAGCGTGGCGCATTACATCAAAAAGATATTACTCGTTTCGGATAATGAAGCCTATAATCGGCTTTATGAGTTTCTGGGCCAAAAAGAGTTTAACCAATCCATGAAATCGAAAGGATTCAAAGGGGTCAGATTGACGCATCGATTGCAAGTTCCGCTGACGCCTTTTGAGAATCAATTTACGAATCCGATCGAGTTTGTTGACACGACAGTTCGCAAACGATATTTTCAAATGGCCGCGTTTAATGATCAAGCCATTTTTTCTAAAAAACCGATTTTATTAGGTAAGGGATTCATGAATTCTCAGGGTCAAATTGAGCATCAACCCTATGATTTTACCTTAAAAAATGCCTTTCCTTTAGCCGCTCAACATGAATTTTTGCAGAGACTTATGTTGCCCGAGGCCTTCCCGACAAAGAAACAATTTAAGTTAACGAAAGAGGATTATGCCTTCCTATATCAATACATGTCGCAATATCCAACTGAAACCAGGTATCCCAACTACCTCCTGGACTCGACCTATCATCCAACGTATTGTAAATTCATTTATTACGGTTCCGATAAAAATGAACCCTTACATAAGAACATTAGAATTTTCAATAAAGTGGGAGATGCGTATGGGTTTTTATTGGACAATGCTTATGTCGTCGACTTTGAAAAACAAATTGAATTTATGGTATCCGCCGTTATTTTATGTAATGAAGATGAAATATTTAACGATGACCAGTATGATTATGAGCGGATAGGATTCCCGTTTTTGAAACAATTGGGACAGGAAATTCACATGTATGAAATGAAACGACCTAAAAAATATCCACCCAAATTAGCTCATTTAAAAATCAAATATGAGAGATGAAATAGGGTGAGGGCTACAATAACTCGATACATTCAAATTAATTTGATGATTAAATAGAATAAAATTTAATGGCATTATCATGAAACATTTTCTTTTGATCTCTGTAAGGCCTATTTTTTACGATTTCTTTTAGAATATTGACCCATTCTTCAAGTTTGTTACTTTTGAGGCACCAAGGCCAGTCGCTTGCGAACATTACCCGATCAGGTCCAAAAATATCCAGACAATGATTGATTCCCGGAGCCAATGTTTTGGCAGTTTTAGGGTAGCCAGATGAAGTAGAAATTATACCTGAAATTTTACAAACCACATTTTCATTCTCGGCCAGAGTTTTCATGGCAGCGATCCATTTTTTGGCATCATGATTCGGTTTGCCGCTTATTGAGGATGGATCAAGAAATGCTCTTGGATCAGCATTGCCACAGTGATTTAGTAGGAACCTTGTACCGGGACATGTCTTGATGAGTTTGGCCATCGAAGGCAGCCAAGCTGGTGAAATCTCGAAGTCGAGGCTCATATGAAGTTGGCCCAGTAATTTTATATTTTTGATTACGTGAGGATCCTTCATATCCGCTATTGAACGGAAACCATATCTAATGCCCTTGATATAGGGTGAATCTTTAAACTGTGAGATATAGGTTTCAAACTCCGGACTGTTCAAATCACCACTAATAATAGCTCCTCTTGTTGGATTCGTTTTGTCTTTACATATTTCAATGGCATAAAGAGCTTCCTCTTGGCGTCGAGCTATAGGTACGCCTACTTCCATATAAACAGACATTACTAAATTGACATTCCGAGTGGCTTCCAAATAAGCTTTCATGTCATAATTGCCGGGCAGTGGTGGTGATGTCCAGCCTTTGCCAAACCGGACCAGATCTGCAAGGTGCTGGTGAGTATCTACTAAAGGTATTTTCTTTAATGATTGGGATGCGTGTAGTAAGGAGCTTCCTTTGATTGAAGCAATGGCTAGCACAGATACTGAAGACAGAAATTTTTTTCTATTCATTGAAATAAACTGATTTTGCTTTTAAAGATATCAATATACAATAAAAATAAATCTGCTATGAAACATTTATATTTATTCAATTTAAAAAATTCATAATTTTTTGGTCAAATAATGCATCTAAAATCAACCCTAATTTTATTAAAATATGCGGATGTCCATAAAATGGCTACAAGCAATGGCATAACAATTTTTAATCTTTGCGGTACTTTCCTATGACAATTATTTGAACTTTACCTTACAAAAATATGGTTATTTGAATTTTCAATTTTGCAAATTATTATCAAGTTCTAATGAAATATTATCAAAAATTGGCGAAATAGTTATAAAAATGTGAATTATTGTCTGAATATTTCCATTTGAGACTGTGCGAATCCATTACTTTTATAAACCATAGACCTCTATATTTTAAGGACAAAAACTTAAGTCTGAGAGACGTAATAAGGAAAAGGTGACGTATTATTTTTTTATTTTGTTTCCGGTTCCCAGATGTGGTTCTTTCGCGCTTCGATGAAACCCTGGTTGGTCGGCTTGAGTTTCCAAATTTCGAGCTTCTTGATGGTCGTCGGCGCTCCAACGGTGAAGGCATTCAAGTCGGGCTTGCCGAGATAATCATCATAGGATGCAACCATGGCTTGCCTGTCGTTGGCAAAGATTTCGACGAGATATTTGTCGATGAAGATGCGTAACTCCACATTCTCACCTGCGGGAAGATCGGCGATCGAGAAAGGGGCCTCGGCGGTGCCGATGCGCAACGTGCTGTTTTCCGGACGGAACAGGATCTGGAGCCCGCCACCTTTACCATCGGGAAACAAGGTAAACCCAAAGAGTTTCCGGGCCGCTTGATCGCGGGCCACTGTGATTCGAAGTTCGATGGCGTCGCTGTCAAAGGTGGCGATCTTTTTACCAGCGGGTGCGGCAGTGGGGAGCAATTCCTTGGTCAGTTCGCTGATCGTGATGTTGCTGAGGGTGACGGGGTCATAGCGAAGCGTTTCAAGTTCGCGTAGGGGTTTGATGCGGAGAATGCCATCGGTGGGAAGGCTCAGTTCACGCGGTAGGGACTGGATGGTTCTGCCATCCATCTTGCCATCGGATTTGCCGAGGGTTGCTAGCCAGGCCCACATAACACGACGACCATCGGGTGTGAGCAGGCTTTCTGGGGCAAAGAAATCCACGCGCCATGCCGGACGGCCAAAGATGCTCTGCTCGTCCCTGCGCCAGTTCATGCGGCCATGGGTTTGCGGGACGAACTGCTCGGCCCTGGCGTTCCAATCGCCAATATAATAGCGGCAGCCGAGCGGATGACTGATGCACAAGAGTATCCACTTGTTGCCAAGTGGAAAGAAGTTAGCGCAGGAGATGTCCTCACCGAAAGCCACATCGGGCATATCATGCTTGATGAAGTCGCCAACTAGGGTCCAGTTCTTCAAATCCTTGGATTTCATCAGCGGTGGGTTCTCACCGCCTGAGATGGCATAGTAAGTGTCACCGATCAGGAAACAATCGGGGTCCCAGTAGCCGATCTTAGCTTCCGTTCCGTCGGCGTTCTTGACTTCAATGGGATAGGGTTTTTCCCATGCGCTGATTTTCCGATCTTTCGCGATGGCGATCTGGTTTTTGCCTGATCCCTGGCCGTGGTAGATGGCAGCGGGTTTACCTTCCCTGGTGATGAAGCCGGTGCCGCTGAACATGCCGTGGCCGGTGAACGACGGTTTTAGTTTCGTCGGCTGCCAGGTCCAGTGCAACATATCCGGGCTGGTGACGTGGACGAAAGAGAAAGATTGCTTCTCCTTCCACGAATGCGCCAGGATGTAGTGCAAATGGTAGGTGCCATCGAGGTAGAAGGCGGCATTGGGATCCCCAGGCAAACTTTCACCACCGGGATGCATCAGGTGGTAGTTCAGTGCAATCGATTGGTTCGAAACTAGCGGATTCGATAAGACCGTCTCTCCATGAATGATCCCAGGAGTAAAAGGGATCATACTGCCGAGAGCAGCGCTTCGTAGAAAATTACGCCGCGAAGATTCATTTTTAACTTTCATTTGTTATTCATTTGTTTTTTATTGGTAGTATAGAACACGCATGTAGCCATTCCCTTACGCTTACATGTAAATGTTTAAATACTCGTTTCATCAGTTCTATCATTAATAAATAATTGAACTTTAATAACCAAAAATATGATTTTGTGAAGTTTTAATCTATCAATCTAATTATCAACTTTTTATGAAATATTATCAATAATTGTTAAAATGGCTGAAGGAATTTCAAAAATCATTTGAGAAAATCAATATTTTCTAATAAAAATACCCTTTTATATAAAAATAATAATATCTTGCGATTCATTCTTTTATTAAAATGTAACTAAGCCTGTTATAACTCTTCTTTTTTTAGTGAAAAATATAAAGTATTGAATGAAATAAAATTACATAAAGCTAAGTCAAGTGACACCACACTTTGGAACCAGTTAAGGCTGGGCGACGAAGAGGCGTTTTCCTCGTTATTTGAAAGGTATTACAGCACGCTTGTTAATTACGGTAAAACGTTAATGACTGGAGAAGATCGAGTAAAGGATTGCGTGCAAGATGTATTTGTTAATATTTGGACGTATCGGTATAAACTAAATGAGGCCATTGTGGTTAAAGCGTATTTACTTTCGAGTGTACGAAAGCGGATAGCTAGGCTTCATCGTCGTGAACACATTTTTTCAAACATCAAGAGCATTGATTCGCTAGAATTTTTATTTGATTTTTCCATTGAAGACCGTTTGATAGCTGATGAAACAACAGCTAAAAAAGTGGAGCAATTAAATAAAAGCATCAATCAACTTTCGGATCGACAAAAGGAAGCCATTTATTTACGATACCATCAAGGACTTTCAGTTGAACAAGTAGCCGAAGTGTTAAACTTAAATTACCAGTCTACAAAAAATCTTCTTCATCGGGCGATTCTTCAGCTCCGTAAAGATTTCCCAATTTCAGTTTTATTTCTACTCTTGAACTTTTCCTTAAATTAATTTTAAAAAAAGTTCAATTTCGTGAGTACCAAAATAAATTCGTGGCCTCTCTGTATTTGAAAACACAATACAAATGCAAAAACGAGATTCGTACGAGAATATAGAAGATTTTTTATCAGATGAGTCTTTTCAAAAATGGATAAAAGGGGATAAAGATCTTTCAAATTGGAGCGAATGGACTGTGGAAAACCCATATCGTGCAAAATTGGTTGAGGAAGCTCGGACGTGGATCCTTGCAATAGCTGTTAAAGAGACTCCCATATCGAATCAAGAAACACAAAAGGCACTTCAAAAAGTTTGGGAAAAAATGGGACGGACTAATGAGGAGCTTCCTGTTAAATCGATTTGGCATCATGCCTGGTTTAGAACTGCAGCAGCCGTTTTTGTTATGGGTTTGGTTACACTTTTATATTATGCTAATTCATCAAGTCCTCAAATTGAAACTATTACCTATCAAGAGTTGGTCAAAAGTGATTCAAATGGATTAATTGAACAAACTAATAATTCGGATAAGCCCCAACTCATTACATTATCTGACGCAAGTTCTGTTTTACTTCAACCCAAAAGTAAACTAAGTTATCCTAAAATATTTACCGGCAATGAACGTAAAGTATATCTTTCTGGCGAAGGCTTTTTTGAAATAAGTAAAGATCCAAACAAAGCCTTTTATGTCTATGCAAATGAAACTGTCACAAAAGTATTTGGAACAAGTTTTAGGGTAATTGCCTATGCGAATCAACCAAACGTTGAAGTTTTGGTGCGTACTGGCAAAGTAAAAGTTAGTTCAAATCAAAATATACCTAATGCTACTTCAGAAGTAGTCATGCTTTTACCAAACCAAGCAGCCAGGTTTTTGCGAAGGGAGCAACTTTTTGAAAAAATATTAGATATAACTCAGGATAAGCCGTTGCTAGCAGCGACCAATACCATGGAGCAATTAAGCTTCGATTTCAAGGATATTCCTGTTCATCAAATATTTAAGACCTTAGAGCAGGCCTATTTAATTACCATCGATTTTCCGGATGAAAAATTAAAGGAGTGCTATTTAACCACATCATTAATCGATGTTCCCTTACCTGAAAAGTTGAAAATTATATGTGAAAGTTTGGGCAATAATAGCCGCTATGAGATGAATGGTAACTATATTAAAATAATTTCAAATGGATGTAAATAACAGCTTATGAAAAATAAAAAATAAAAAAAAGCGCTGAAATGCTGTAACATTTCAGGCGCTCTAAAGAATTTCCCAAAGCCTCTGTAAAGGTTTGGAAATCAGTCGAAACCCGTAAAAGTATCAACCTAAAAAACCAAAATTATGAAAAAATGTTTAATTAAACGACGCTTTCTCCATAAGATCGTGAAAATATCCTTAACCCAATTAGCCATTGTTCTTGTATTTTCTAGCATAGCTTTTGCTTTGCCAGGAAAGGCCCAAAAAATACTTGACACCAAAGTGTCTATAACTCTCGGCAATGTTAGCTTGGAAAATTCTTTAACGGAACTTGAAAAAACGGCTCAAGTGAAGTTTTCCTATAATTCACGCGCCCTGAAGCTTAGTCAAAAAGTAAATATCAGTGCGAATAACGAAGCCTTATCCAGTGTATTAGATAGGCTATTACTACCGCTCAATATTCAATACTTCGAAGTAAGCAATAGAATTGTTTTACGTAAAAATGATGAGATATTGAGTGGCAAAAATTCAGAAAACGAATTAGTATTTAATGCCGTTAAAGATGCCCTCGCTGATATTACTATTAAAGGTACTGTTACTGATGAAAAGGGAGGAAAACTTCCGGGTGTAAGTATTGCCATTAAAGGTACAAGTCGCGGTACTTCTACTAATTCAAATGGTGATTATTCGATAGCTATTCCAGACAATAAGGCAACTTTAGTATTTAGCTTTGTTGGATATAAGTCCCAGGAAATCAGTATTGGGGCATTAACCCAGCTCGATGTAACCATGGCTGAATCGTTTACTGGCCTGCAGGAAGTAATTGTTACTGCATATGGTTCTCAAAAGCAGAAAGATGTTACAGGTTCGATGTTTAAAGTAGACGCATCTAAACTAGCAGATATTCCTGTAGGGCAGATCACACAAAAACTCCAGGGACAGATACCTGGTGTGCAAATTACTCAAAGTAACGGAATACCCGGACAGGATATCGCTATTCGCATAAGGGGTGCCGCTTCAATCAATGCAGGTAATGCGCCGCTGTACGTTGTGGATGGTTTCCCTCTTGTGGGTGGCTTGAGCATGATTAACCCTAATGAAATCGACAATTTAACCGTATTAAAAGGTTCTTCAGCAACCTCTTTGTACGGTTCCAGAGCTGCCAATGGAGTGATTTTAATTACTACTAAAAGAGCTAAGGAAGGTCAGACTAGCATTCAGTTTAACCATACTTTTGGTATCGCACAGGTACCTCAAAAGGGTCGGCCTAATTTAATGAATGCGAAGGAATTTCTTGCAGATCGTAAAGCTTTTTGGGAAGACAAAATTAAATATGAAGATTATACCGACGGAATTCCGGAGTTATATCAGAATCCTGATAAATGGACAGGTCCGGATACGGATTGGTTTGATGTAGTATTGCAAACGGCTACTTTAAAAAGCTATAGCCTTTCTTTATTGTCCAGTAAAGGTAAATTCAGTTCTGCAACCATACTTGGTTATTATGACGAAGAAGGGGCAGTGATAAACTCCTCTTATAAACGCTATTCTTTAAGGAGCAATAATGATTATCAGGTAAATGATAAGCTGCGTATTGGTATTAGTGTGGCACCAACATTTCAGGTCAATAATAATCTGAATAATACAACTGGAATGTATAATATTGTCTACGCGGCAACGGTAACTCCACCTATTTTTTCACCGAATGATAAAAACCCCGACGGTTCAGTTAAGGAATATTTTGATGGTCCCGGCCTTTTTAAATTTCCAAACTGGGCAAATACAATCAGAAACCAGGAGAATGTCGGTAAACAAGTACGATTACTTTCTAGCGTTTATGCCGAACTAGATTTTCTAAAAAATTTAAAGTTCAGAACTTCATTTTCTACAGATGTTAACAACACCACCCAAAAAACATTTTATCCCTCGACTATCGGCCCAACTATTTGGGATGCACCTCCGCGCTTGGCAACAGGATCCTACTTAACATCTAATTCCGCTTCATGGTTGGCAGAAAATACCCTTAATTTTACTAAAACATTTGGCTCAAACCACAATGTAAATGCCCTTTTAGGTTATTCAGCTCAGTCATTCAATAGTGAATCTGGTGGTTTGAATGGAAATCAATTTCCGGATGACCTGGTTAGCAGTCTATCAGCAGCTAACAATATAACATCTTGGAAAAATCAGAATGTAATAGCCGCGTGGTCATTACTTTCCATGTATACCCGGTTTAATTATAATTTTAAAAGTAAATATTTACTATCAGCATCACTTCGCCGGGATGGTTCTTCTCGTTTTGGTTGGGATAACCAGTGGGGATTATTTCCATCATTGTCTGCGGGTTGGGTTATTTCGGATGAGGCTTTCATGTCCAACTTATCTGCTATTTCATTCATGAAATTAAGAGCTGAGTATGGTGAGGTTGGTAATTTTAATATTGGTAATTATACTCAGTTTGGAAATATTTCTGGTACTGATTATGTTTTTGGGGGGTCACTTGCTGCAGGCCGTTCCCAAACTACCTTAGGTAATAATAATCTGACATGGGAGACTTCAAAGGGAGTGGATATTGGGTTGGATATTGCTGCTTTTAAAGGCAGGGTAAATTTTTCTTATGATTACTACGATAAAAATACAAAAGGTATGCTGTATCAGGTAAATATTCCCTGGTCTACAGGTTATTCTAATATTCAGGATAATATTGGTGAGTTTCATATGTGGGGACATGAGTTTAATTTGAATACTGTAAACCTAGAAGGTTCCTTTAAATGGAGTTCAAACTTTAATCTCAGTATAAATCGTAACAAGGTAATTAAATTAGGAATTAACGACCAGCCTATAGGAGCTCAAGATGGATGGATTTCTCAAGTTAACAGAACAGAAGTAGGTCAACCTATAGGCCAGTTTTATGCGTTTATAAATGATGGCGTTTATATGACCCAAGCTGAATTCGATAAAGGGGCAAAAGCTGAGGACTCACAAGTCGGGACTCAAAGATTTAAGGATTTGAATGGTGATGGAAAAATCGATCTTAATGACAGAACATTTGTTGGCAACCCAAATCCTAAATTCGTTTTTGGTTTTACAAATACTTTTGATTTTAAAAAGTTTGATTTAAATATTGTTATTTCCGGCGCTTACGATCAGGATAAGGCCCGAACACTATATGAATGGAGTGAGATAGTCGAAGGAAATTTTAATGTTGAAAAATACGTGATTAATAGATGGCGTTCGCTTGCAAATCCTGGCGCCGGCAAAATTGGCAGGACATTATCGGGAACAAATGCATGGTCGTCCATGGGTCAGGCGGATTGGATTGAAAAGGCAAGCTATTTGGCTGTAAAAAATATAACGTTAGGATATACCCTGCCAAAGATTAAAAACATCAATAAAGTCCGTCTTTTTCTAAGTGTTCAGCAAGCTCTGATGCTAACTAATTATAAGGGTCCTAACCCTGAAGCAAGCCAATATGGATTGACCGGTCTTAGAGAAGGCATAGACGATTCTGCTTATCCTGTTCCAAGGACATACGCAATTGGTCTGGATTTTAAATTTTAACCTTTTAACTTAAATTTGATATGAAAAAGCTAATATATTTAATATTAATTTTAATAACGTCTTTTATCTTAGACTCCTGTTCGGATGACTTTTTGAAAGTCACGCCTCAAAGTTCACTTACTTCTGGTAATTTCTTTAAAACAAAGGACCAATTACTACAAGCTCTGAATGGGGCTTACGAGAGGCTTAGAGATACTAAGTCAGGTGGCTATCCAGGATATGCGATGGCCGAAATGCGGGCTGACAATACCCATTTTGAGTATAATACAACCTGCCGTCCTGGGGCAGATGGGGGGCCTTACAATATTGATTTTTTTAACGAGATAAGTATTAATCCTGTAGTAGTTACTATGTGGAAAAGCCTTTATGAAGGAATAGCACGTGCTAATAATGTAATTGCAAATGCTTCATTAGTCAAGCTGAGTCCGGAGGATAAGAGTATGATCGAGGGACAAGCCAGATTTCTACGTGCAGTATATTACTTTGATCTTGTCCGATATTTTGGAGGTGTGCCACTTCATCTTGGTCCGGTAATGGGTGTCAATGATGCCTATGTTCCACGATCAACTGTAGATGAAGTTTATAAAGCTATAATTGCGGATTTAACGAATGCCGTATCCCAACTGAAAGCCCCGGCTTTTCCTCAGGATGGAAAAGCAACACAGGGGGCTGCCAGAATGGTGCTTGCTGAAGTTTATTTGTTTCAAAAGAATTTTCCACTAGCAGAGAAAGAATTAAAAAGCATCACACAGATGGGTTACAATTTACTGCCTGATTATGCTTCAGTTTTTGATTTAGCTAATAAAAACAGTAGGGAGTCCATTTTTGAGGTTCAATATGCCCAAGGAAATCAGGGACAAGAGAGTAATTTTTACAGTTTCCTGCCTTACACTAATGATCTTTTTCCGATAACCGGAATTCATTCGGCAAACGGACCTTGTAACATCGGATTTAACACTCCAACTGGTGAATTAATTAGCGCCTTTGAATCCAAAGACTCACGACTGGATGCTTCAATAGCTATTGCTGAAGGCGTCCTTGAAAGTAGTGGAACTTTTAAAATAGAGGAGATAAAAAGCCCTTTAGGCTATATTACTCCTTCTAATAAAAAATCTTATGCATATATAAAAAAGCGGTACCATGATCATAGCGTTCAAAAAAATCAGGATGATAATACTCACATTTACCGGTATTCAGATGCCCTACTTTTGTTGGCAGATGCCCTGAATGAACAAAATAAATCTTTAGAAGCCTTACCTTATCTGAATCAGGTAAGAAGCAGGGCAGGTTTACCTGCAGTGACTGTAATTGACCCGAATTCGTTAAGAGGCATCATTGCCCATGAAAGGCGTGTCGAATTGGCTTTTGAGAATCGTAGATGGTTCGATTTGTTGAGAACAGGCAAAGCCGTTGAAGTAATGACTGCACACGGACAATATATTAAAAAGGCATATGGCTCGCTAGGCTACCTGCCACAGGTGAGTTATGCTGTTACCCAAGATAAGTTAATATACCCTATTCCTAACCGTGAAGTGGAAATCGCTAAAATTAAACAGAATCCCGGCTACTAATTTAGATAATTTGAATCTGTATTGGATTTGAACTACACTATCTAGTGATAAAATATTTAAAAATTATCTTCTTTAAATAAAATATTATGAGAGCTTACATACCTTTTTTAAAGCATCTAGGGTTTTTACTATTTTTCTTGATTGGTTTTTCTGTTGCCGGCTATTCTCAGAAAGCTGCTGTGGCAAGGATTGACGCGGACGAGAACCTCATTCTCGAGAACCAGAATGTCCGCATGGTCTTTAAACGAAGCAAGGCCGGCTTTACTGCTGCTGTTATTTCGGTTAATGACGGCAATCAATGGCGGCAGATGGCGGTCAGTCGGCCAATCGGCCAAGTCGCCTACAGTACAGCAAGTGGCAAGACTGTTGAATCCAACATTACTCCGACCAAATATGAGATTCTTAAGTCCGACGGGCCTCTCGCGCAGGTGCGATTCTCAGCCGAAAGGGTTGATGAGGACGATGTCATTTGGAATTTCGTCTATACTTTTGAGATTGAATCAGGAAAACAGACAGTTAAGACTAAGTACCAGGCCTGGGCCAACAAAGACAGGCAGTTGCTGTACTTTCAGGGGCCTACCCTGTATGCTGGCGAAGGCAGCTTTGGAACTCGCAAGCATCAGGCGGTTTTCCCTGGGCTGGAATATCTTGAAGCACACGAAAAGTCGTCATCCGACCGTGATAATGGTCCAAAGCATGCCAATCGCTATGCGCCGCATCCATATAAAATTACCATACCTTTTATGGCTGTCGAAGCAGATAAATGCCTAATTGGCGTGATGTGGGACATGCTGCAAAAGTGGGATGGTGAACATGTGACTACTGCTGCTAGGTTTGCCTCGCCTAATCTCGATTCTAGGCAGAACAACCACTTGATGGGTCTATTTCTGCCTTCTATACCTGAGTTTGTACCGGAGAACGGTACCCGGGCCACCAAAAAGGCTTATCCACTCATGGCAAATAACAAGATCGAGATTGAGGCCCATATCGTAGCGGAGGCTAACGCGAAAGTGCTCAATATGATTGACCACTACTTGGCTGTCTATGGCATGCCGGAGAAAATTAAACTCCCAATAACTTATGACGAAGCGCTGGAAACGGCGCGGATAGGTTACATGGAAACCATTTACGATGCGAAAGCCCATGGTACAAAGCTTTGGGAAATTTCTCCAGCCTATCCAGCACCAGGCCCAAGCGCCCTTTTGTGGCGTTTGTCTCTGGATGTCAAAGATCCGGCCAAGAAGAAGATGATAAGAGACCGTGTTGACTTAATGGTGAATAAGGCGCTGGAACTGGAAGGGGCTAAGGGGCTGACCGACTGGCTTGATGGTCGTGATCTACCTTTTAGTGAAAAATTTCCCGCCAGTTGTGCCGTTCGCAACCATTTGTTACCGTTCTACATCGGGCATATGGAGGACGGGTTAGCGGCTTGGAAAAAGCGTGTCTATGAAGAACTCATTGATAAGCAGCGCGATGATGGAAGTTGGGCATACCTTGGCGACATGTCGGAAAGGATCAGGCAGGGCGATGATATTGTCGATGGAACGATGGTAGAATTGGTTGGTAGCGTTTTGATGTATGCCCGTATAACGGGTGATCAGCGGGCGTTGGAGGCAGGACTAAAGGGATTGCAATATATGGATCGCTTTGTTGTGCCCCGCGGTATGAATACCTGGGAGGTTCCCAAGTACGCACCCGATATCCAAGCTGCAGGCTTACATGTCTGGTGCTCTCTGGAAGCCTATGAGATTACCGGTGAGAAGCAGTATCTGGAGAAGGCCAAATACTGGGCGAAAACAGGTGTTCCATTTGTGTATATGTGGAAAGCTCCGGACCGACCGGTCATGAAGTTCGGCACGATCGCCTGCTTGGGAACCAGTTGGTATAACTTCGAAGTACCATGGTTTGGCCGGCCGGTGCAATGGTGCGGTTTTCCCTACGGATACTGGATCCTCAAACTGGCGGAATACGACCAGAGTTTACCGTGGCGCGCCATCGGCGAAGGAATAATGGATAGCGGCATTGAGCAAATGATAATGGTTGGTGGCGGCGAGAGAAAGGGATTGGTAGCCGATGCCCTGGATCTTATAACGAATGAATTAGCTGGCCCTGGGTGGGAGCCGGAATTGTATATGAAGGGAATCTTTCTGATGCGCGGCCAGGGAGTAGATATCAATAGCAAAGTTTTGCAGACAGACAGCAAACGCATTCATGTCAGCACTGCCGCCATTCTCAAATCCACCATACTGGCCATTCAGGGCCGTGGCGCCTCATTTGAGCTGGAATATCCCATCGGTGAAACTAGCTATGCGACGGTCGCCGGCCTTGGACCCAACACCGAGGTCAGAAAAGCCGGTCGTGTTCTTGCCCGGGCTGATAATCTTGACACCGTCCAGGAGGGCTGGAAAGCGAATGCTGACGGACTACTTTTGCTCAAACTCAAACACGACAAGAATCTCGTAAAAGTGAGCGTTACAGAAAATTGACAGAGACTGAATTGACCCTTGTGACTTTTTTAAAAGACAGATTGGTGCAATGAATTTTGTAAATGATTGGCTGTCGTATTGCAGTTAAAATAAACAAGCTTGCCTCATTACTGAGCATCAGCACAAATCAGATTTGTTAGTGCTATCAAAAAACAAAAATATAAATTTTATGACTGAACAGATTGAATCATTCGAAGTAACAAAGGGTCGCAAAAGTGGTGACCTTTTAAGTAAACTGCGTCCAGAAAAAAAACTTAAAATCGGTTTTGCAGCCTATGGCTATTTTGAATACTGGCGTATGTATGATGGTCTTAGAGATCAAGTAATTGCTGACATGAAAATTGTTGCCGATAGACTCAGTAAGAACCATGATATTATTTATCCGGGGATGATTGAAACCCTAGATGCATCGGATGAGGCGGGTAAGTTATTTAGTAACGATCATATTGATTTACTGATTTTTGCCGAAGGAACCTATTGTCCTGATTATTTTATGCATCAAACGCTCAACAATTTACCAGATGATATACCTATTATTTGCTATGGAACGTCCCTTACGGGTAAAATCGACTTCGATAGCGACTATCAGATAAGTCTTCGAAACAGCGGTATGATGGGCTTGGTTCAGTTGACAGCCGGCTTCAAAAAAATGAACAAGCATTCTAAATACGAGGTCATTATTGGCGGTATTGAGGACGATGAGGTATATGATACATTCGACAAGTTGATTCAAGTTTTTACAACGATAAAGAACTTGAAGCATATGACTTTTGGTCTTGTCGGGCATGTATTCAGAGGTATGTATGATTTCGAATATGAAAAAACTGCTGTAACGGGTAAGTTGGGACCTCATATCATGGATATCAATATCGATCACCTGATGAGTATTCATGAAGAAAACGGGACTGCCGATCCACGGATTAAGAAACTTTTAAATTCAGCTAAATCGGAATATACTATTGTTGGTCTGAAAGATGAAGAAATCACGAAAGCAGCCCAACTTGCTATTGCCTTCCAAGATCTGATCGAACGTTATAAACTCAATGGGCTCGTTGTGCTTGGGCAACATCTGATAGAAGCCAAGGCAGGCTCTACTTGTCACCTTGGCCTCTCCGAAATTTTGAAAAATGATCTTGCTGCGGTAGTGACTGAAGGCGATGTGCTTGGGTGTATCATGAGCAAAATAGTCAAGGACTTTACCGGGCGTAGTCCATTTTTCGGAGAATGGCAGGAATTTGATACATCTGAGAATACGCTTATGCTGTTGGGCCATGGTTTTATTGACGCCCGTGAATGCCGCCCTGACCGCCCCATATATGTTAAGCCGGCTTGTGAAAACTGGGGTTTTACAGGCAATTCAGTTGGGTTTGAAGCAACCTACTCAACTGGTCCGCTTACCATGACGCATATCATTCAAGATGCCAAAGGATGGCGGTTACTGATCAGTGAAGGAGAATTGGTTGATTCACCTCCTTTGAAAATCAATGAATGTACGTTGATTGTAAAGATTGATAAACCCGTAAAGCAATTTTTAACTGAATTGATGCACTACGGTTTCAGTCATCATACGATTGCGATTCCAGGCCATGTTGGGAAGCAGCTGTCATGGTTTGCTCGGCAACTTGATATTGAAGTAAATTGGATTTAATGCTGGAAAAATAATTTATGGAGTATGTCTTAGGAATCTTTTTAAATATTATTGGGAGCTTTGCAGGAGCTAGTTTCTATTTGCCTTTCAGGAAAGTGAGAAATTGGTCGTGGGAAAGCTATTGGATTGTAGCTGGTTTTTTTACTTGGGTCATCCTGCCTTGCTTGATTGCTGCTTTTACCATACCCAATCTTTTGATTATCATCAGGGAGTCTCCTCCCCTCAGTATTCTTTGGACATTTATTTTTGGAATGCTATGGGGGATAGGAGGCCACAGCTTTGGGCTTTCTCTTCGCTACCTGGGTATGTCTCTGGGCATGGCAATTGCTTTGGGCATGACGCATATTGCTGGTACACTTGCTCCACCAATTTTTATGGGAACATTTCAGAGCCTGATACGGAGTCTCTCCGGTCAGGTTATAATGGCGGGCCTGGCTGTTTGTATAATCGGAACTTTTTTAGCCGGATTTGCTGGGATATTAAAAGAGAACGATTATTCATCCCCCGACAATAAACAGAAATATATAAAAGAATATAATTTCAAAAAAGGAATCATTGTTACAGTCCTCTCTGGAATATTGAGTGCTTGTTTTACATTTGCTTTTGACGCAAGTAAGCCAATAGCTGATGTTGCGGTGAAACATGGCATCTCTGAATTATGGAAAAACAATGTTGGTCTCGTTTTCATAACGGCAGGTAGTTTTATTTCCAATGCGATTTTATGTTTGGCCATGAACATCAAGAATAAGAGTCTAAGTGATTATTGGCATGGCGGAGATGCATCAATTTGGATCAATTACCTTTTTTGTGCGGCGGCTGGTATTATCGCTTACCTGGAGTTCCTGTTCTATGGGATGGGAATAACTAAAATGGGTAAAAATGATTTCGTAAGTTTTAGCATTCACCTGGTATTTATAATTATTTTCAGTACCATGTGGGGATGGATTACTCTTGAGTTCAAAGGAAGCAGCAAGCGTACTGTAACTATGATCATTATCGGCATTCTTGTACTTATACTTTCTGTCGTGGTGATGGCTTACGGCAATTATCTATCATTTATTGCTTAAGTGGAGTGATAACATCAAAACTTGATACTGAAAAATAAAGATGATACCTACCGACTTTCAATCTATAGTCTTATGAATAAAATTTCACTATTGATTGTGCCATCGAACAATTTTTAAATTAAAAGTAGGATTTATTGAGTACCAAAATTAATTATTGGCCTCTCTATACTTGAAAAACAATGCAGATGAGGAAACGAAATTTGTACGAAAAGGTAAAAGATTTTTTATCTGATGAGTCTTTTAAAAAATGGATAAAAGGGAGTAAAGACCCTTCAAATTAGAGCGAGTGAACTGTTGAAAATCCCTAACGTACAAAATTAATAGAGGGAGCTCGACTTTGGATTATTGTTATAAAAGTCGATCAGAAACTCTTCTCCACTACAAATAGTAAATACAAATAATAAACTTATGAAATTCAAAAATGTATTAATCCTGTTGATGCTTACTCAGGTAGCATCTAATGCTCAGGTAGTGAAACAAAGTCAAGTTATTTTTCCATTTGAGATCAGATGTGAGTATACTGACAATCCTCTAGGATTAGAAACGCAACGGCCAAGATTCAGTTGGATCCTGACATCTTCCCAGCGGGGACAGATGCAGACGGCTTATCAGATCCTCGTTGCGAGTAGTCCAGAGAACCTCTCTAAAGGGAAAGGTGACAAGTGGGACAGTAAAAAGCTGGCTTCCGACCAGTCGGTCACTGTGGTATACCAGGGCAAGGAACTAAAAAGCGGTGAAAAATGCTGGTGGAAGGTACGCGTTTGGGATAAGAATGGTAAGGTAGGAGCATTCAGTGAGCCGGCTACATTTGAAATGGGCCTGTTGAAACAAAGTGACTGGCGGGGGCAATGGATTGGAGCCGACTCCTCCATTTCCTCTCCTCTTTTACGCAGGGAGTTTGCCATCTCCGGAAATATAAAGCGTGCCAAGGCGTATATATCAGGACTTGGCTGGAACGAATTTTATATTAACGGTAAAAAGGTAAGCGACCATGTTCTAGATCCGGCAACGAGCTACTACAATAATGACCAGCCATTTGAATTAGGTACCCGGGTTTTATACGTTACCCACGATGTGACAAAATATTTGCAAAAGGGTCAAAATGCACTGGGTGTTATGCTGGGAAATGGATGGTACAGTAATGATGACGGAGTATTAGGTAAGGAATTAATTGGAAGACAGTCCTTTGGAAAGACTCCAATTCTTCGTTTGCAAATGGAAATAGAATACACCGATGGAAGAGTAGAGAGCATCGTTACTGAGGATAAATGGAAAGTTTCCGACGGTCCTATCAGAGCTAATGAGATATGCCTTGGTGAGGATTACGATGCCCGGCTGGAAATGACTGGGTGGAATAGTCCTGGCTATAATGATTCCAAATGGGCCAATGCCAGTGTAGTTACTCCTCCATCGGGCAAAATGGTTGCCCAGATATTGCCCGCTGTCAAAGTTATTAAGAATATCAAGCCTATTAAGATCACAGAGATAGAAAAGGGGGTATACATATATGATTTCGGTCAGCATTTTTCAGGCTGGACCCAATTAAACGTGGAGGGCCCCGAAGGTACTAAAGTAAAGATGAGATATGCAGGGATACTGTATGATGACGGACGTCTCGACACAAGAAACCAGCGTGTTGCAACACAGACTGACACTTATACGCTAAATGGGAAAAGTACAGAGGTGTGGGAGCCTAGATTTACACTTCACGGATTTCGATATGTTGAGGTAACCGGATTCCCTGGCACGCCAACATTAAAGAACCTTGAAGGGCGTTTTGTATATAACGCAGTCGAGACAAGCGGTAGTTTTGAGAGCTCCAATAAATTGATAAATCAGATTCACAGCAATGTTTTATGGACATTTAAGAGTAGTCTTCAAGGCATACCCCAGGATGCAGCCGAGCGGAGTGAACGCGTAGCCTGGCTAGGAGATACAGGCTTTAATTTGGAAGATTACCTGTTTGTTCTTAATACCGCATCTTTTTGGGCCAAATGGCTTGATGACATTAAGGATTCCCAAAAGATTGATGGTGATCTTCCGGTTGTAAGTCCGCTACACTGGCGAAAAACATATGATATGTGGCCTACTTGGAAAAGTACTTATCCGCTAGTAGCCTGGTATTTATATCAGTATTATGGTGACGAGCGTGTTTTAGAAACCCATTATGATGGAATTGCTAAATTGATTGAATTCCTGGGTAATCAGGCAGATAATTACATAATTGCCAAAGATCTCGGTGACCATATGGAACCTGACCGTGCGGCAGGCTATAGTAATTTTGCTCCGAAACGTACGCCGCCTGAGATTACAGCAACTGGATTCTATTATTTCGATGCCTGGATTCTGGCTCAGGCAGCCAAGCTTCTCGGTAAAACTGAAGATTATAAACGTTACTCATTATTGGCTGAAAATATCAAAAAAGCCTACAACGAGAAATTTCTCAACAAAGAAACGAATCAATATTCGACTGGTAGTCAGGCTTCAAATGCCATGTCACTCCAGCTTGGTTTAGTTCCGAAAGAAAGGGAGAAAGCTGTGCTGGCAAACCTGGTTGACGACATAATCATTAAAAACGAAGGGCATCTTTCAACGGGAATTTTAGGAACAAATGCCCTAGAGCAGGTTCTTGGAAAGTTGGGCAGAGCTGATGTAATGTTTAAAATTGCTACTCAAACTACGTATCCAAGCTGGGGTTATACCATTTCAAAAGGAGCTACTACGGTCTGGGAAGCTTTCGAAATTGAAAGCAAAAAGCCATATACCGTCAGTTTGAATATGAAAATGTTCGGCAGTACCGAAATATTTTTCTTCAGAGACCTGGCCGGTATTGGCCGGGGCGACATTGGCTTCAAACAGATCATTATCCGGCCATGTATAGTCGGTGATTTGACATATGCCAAAGCGTCACTGAAGACTGTCCGCGGGGTGATTGCTGTCGATTGGAAGGTAGCCGATCGTTTACTCGATATGAAAGTAACCCTTCCTACAAACAGTAAGGGAAAGGTGAGTATTCCCAAGATGCAGTTTAAAAACGTCACCATAACTGAAAGCGGTAATACGTTGTGGAAGGATGGATTATATGTTGGTAAAGTATTGGGGATAAGCGGTGGCAGTGAAACTGAAGATTATGTAACCTTTGACGTTGGTTCAGGTAATTATCTGTTCCAGCTATCTGGTCAAGCCCAATAACAAGAAAACTTTCCCAAATAACCTTGAATTAATTAATAGTATACCTGGTATAATGCTGATTTTATTATTAACTATTCTCCATTTGCCATTTTTAATTTCTAATCATAAAATAATAATAAATGATTTATAACAATGATATAAAAGCGAGGATGCCCCGTCCTAGGATTGGATTATTACCAACGGGGCATTTATTTTACTGGGATCAGTTCCCGGGTCTGAAGGACATGTGTATGAATATGAATGATAAGATAGTTGAGAGACTTGGTCTTATAGGGGAGGTTGTATCTCCCGGCCTGGTAGATACCAGCGAAAAAGCTATAAAAGCCGGTGCCTTTTTTAAAAATGAAAAGATAGACATTTTATTTGTTCTTCCCCTTGGATATACAACCGGTATGGTAGTGCTTCCCTGTGTCAGACAATTAGACATTCCGATCCGGATACTCAATACACATCTTGATACTTCGTATGACTATAAGACGGCGGATACCACCATTTATCTGTATCATGAAGGACCCTGTTGTATTCCTGAATATGCAGCAGGGTTGATTAGCATTGGAAAAAAATTCAAAATACGCACAGGACCATTTAGCTCTGAAAGGCTCTGGAATGAAATTAATGCTGATTGCAGTGGCGCTACAACCGCCCGGGCTTTTAGATTAATGAACATTGGCATAATAGGGAATACTTATACCGGCATGGTAGATATGCCTACGGATGAACACCGCTGGCTGAAAGCTACTGGAAATCTTATCATTCGTCCCGAGATAGAGGAGATTGAAGAAGCATTTCACCGGGTAAAACCAGCACAACTTCAGGATATGTATAAACAATTCCGTGAGATGTATGATGTTGATAAGACCGTCACCGATGAGCAACTGACAATATCAGCACAACTAGCTATTGCCTATGAAGAGATCATACTCAAACATAATATCCATGCTTTTGGGTATTATTGGTGGGGAGAGAAAGAAATAATCACCCAACTAAGGGCACAATCGAGCTTGGCGGTATCAAGGCTTGCCGCCTTAGGCCGGCCCGGCGTCACAGAGGGTGATGTAAGAACTGCTATGGGTATGAAAATACTTGATTTGTTAGGAGGAGGTGGTATGTTCGTTGAAATTTTTGCCGTTGATTACGATAAAGATTTCCTCCTAATGGGACATGACGGTCCCTGCAATATTAATATGAGTGAGGGCAAACCCAAAATTCAGCATCTTGAAGTTCATCACGGCAAGTCAGGTCATGGCCTGGGAATTGACTTTGATGTCATTAAAGGTCCTGTAACGATCCTGAATTTAAGTCAGTTTAATGCAGGTGATACTTTTAAACTCGTTTATACCCTCGGCGAAATTGTGCCCGGTGATGTATTAAACATAGGTAATCCCAATTGCAGGGTAAAGATTAACAGGCCAATTCATGAGTTCTTCAATGATTGGTGTCAGCAGGGTCCCTCTCATCATATGGCACTTGGAATAGGGGACCATGCAGAAGCAATTGAGACTTTTGCCGAGGCGATGAATTTTAAAACCGTAAGAATTTAAAATTTTGGTTTTTATTTGAAATTGATAAATAGTCCGCGTTAAAATTAAATAGTATGAAAATTTACAGAAATTTTTTAATGGTTCGTGTCTATTTCTTATGCTTGTTAGCTTTAACAATTGTTTCTGGCTTTTCGAAGATAGAGGTAAAAAGTCTACTTGTACCATCCGGGTTAACAACAGAGTATCAGTCGGAACCTGTTGGCATACAATCAGATACCCCGGAATTTGGCTGGCAGTTCGAGACTAATAAACGTGGGCAGCGTCAGTCGGCATATCAGGTCCTTGTTTCAAGCAGCTTAACAGAGCTCAATAAGAACAATGGTGACCTATGGAATTCTGATAAAATTGATTCTGATCAATCTTTTAGCATACAGTATAATGGAAAACCGCTTCAAAGTCGGCAGATCTGCTATTGGAAGGTTCGTGCTTGGGATGCAAAGGGCTCGGTTAGCGAGTGGAGCAAGCCTTCCCGGTTTGAGATGGCTTTGCTCGCAAAGTCGGACTGGAATGCTAAATGGATCGGGCTGCAAACAGACGAAAAGATTTCACCGCTTCTGCGTAAAGAGATTGAGGTCACCAGGAAGGTAAAGTCAGCCAGGGTGTATATGTCAGGGCTTGGATGGAGTGAACTTTACATTAATGGGACCAAGGTCTCTAATGATGTGCTATCGCCTGCTCTTACGGATTATGATCATGAGGTCTTCTATTGCATATATGATGTGACCTCCTTACTCAAAAAGGGATCGAATGCGGTCGGCATTATGCTAGGTAATGGCTGGTTTAGTACTACAGACGTATTTGAGGATTTGGATGGATGGGCAGACCGGCCACAGGCAATTCTACAGATGATAATTACCTATGATGACGGAACAGAGAAACAATTTTTAACGGACGAGACCTGGAAAGCAGCCAGTGGACCAATTGGCTCAAATGAGAAGAGGCCCGGCGAAGAGTACGATGCAAGGCTTGAGAAGCCAAATTGGAATATAGTGGACTACGATGATGGTCCTTGGCGCCCTGTTTCGGTTTTTCCAGCTCCAAAAGGTCGTTTGATTAGTCAGACCATCCCTCCAATGAAAGTTCTCGATACCATACGACCAATAAAGGTGACTAAAGATGGCAAGGGTGGCTGGGTTTTTGAGTTTGACCATTTTTTCTCAGGCTGGGTACGGCTAAATGTCAAGGGCAAGGCTGGTACAAAGATCACCTTGACCTATGAAAAAGGTAGAATAGTTTCTCATGGAGGTGAAAAGGATACTTATATTCTCAAAGGTGCCCCTGATGGGGAAACCTATGAACCACGTTTCACTTTTCATCCCGTGAGGTTTGTGTATGTAGAGGGACTCGAAAAAGAGCCAACACTTGAGACACTTGAAGGAAGGGAAGTCTACAGCAATGTCGATCTATATGGTAGTTTCAATTGTTCCAACGAGCTTTTGAACCGGATACATGACAATATTCAGCGTTCGCTGAAGGTTGGACTGAAGGGCTTCATCCTTGACTGTATTCACAGGGAACCAATTACCTATAATGAGCCGGCTAGTCTTTTCGGATCCCTAGCAACCCGCAAGTTTATGCCTGATTTGTGGTTAAGGGAGGCCCGCAATATTCAACTTGGAAGTTCTAGTAACGGCGACCTTTCTGATATCGTTCCTGTTCTTCCGGGTATGAAAAGAGAAAGTGATGTTTCTCAGAACGCTGCTTATCCTATGCTAATCTGGTATTTGTACGAATGTTACGGTAGTATTCAACTGTTGCAGAAGCATTACGGGACGGTTAAGGCATGGGTCGATTTCATAGGAAGTGAAATGGCCGATTCTGATCATATAGTTAGGAAGGGCTGGCTAGGTGAGCACATGTTACCGAAGCCAGGAGGCCTCCTTGGCTGGGATTTCATCAGTAAAGAAACACCAAAGGATTTCCTCTGGACCTGCTTATATTATCAAAACATCAGAATACTTGCTGATATGGGTAGGGTATTGGGCAGTAAAGAAGAGGCGAACAGATATATGGCACTGGCTGAAACGATCAGAGCGACAATTAACCGGAAATGGTTCAATACCACTACCGGGCATTATGCCACCGGCTCACAAACGTCTGATATTCTGCCACTCGCACTTGGGGTTGTTCCGCAGGAAAGCCGTCAACAGGTGATCGACAATATTGCTAGGACTATCAGAGAAAATGGGGGTAAATTAAGGGTTGGCCATCTTGGTCTGCCAGGTTTTATGGAGTCGCTAGTTGACCACGGATTAGGTGACGTGGTTTACAACGCGGTAAACACCACAGAATTTCCTGGATGGGGATATATGGTCTCCCAGGGAGCCACTACGGTGTGGGAAGGTTGGAGTCTGGCTAATGGTACTTACCAGGCAGAAGAGAGTATGACCATGCTGACCGGCGTCAGCAGGTTTTTCTATGAGAGTCTTGCCGGTATACAGGAACCAAATTTCTATGGAACCCAAGAGTTCGCTCCGGGTTACAGCCAGATCGGCATCAAGCCTCACGTAATGGGAGATCTGACCTATGTCAATACCTCAATAAAAACGATAAGAGGCATCATATCTTCAAGCTGGAAAAAGACAGAGAATTCATTAACTCTGGACGTTACAATACCAGCAAACGCAACTGCCAAGGTGAGTGTTCAGGTAATGGGGTTGAAGAACATAACCATCACAGAGAGCGGCAAAGTCGTTTGGAAAGATGGTGCCTATGTCAGTGGAGTTGAAGGAATATCTGGAGGAAAACAGGAAGTCGGCTATGTTACATTCGATACAGGGTCGGGGGAATACCACTTCAAAACGAATAATAATCGCAAATAACGGCGGGTTAAAAACTGAATGCACATGGAAACAAAACGCATTGCTATTAGATGGAAGTTAAAAGATGGTTTCGAAGAAGAGTATAAAAGACGTCATGATGAAATCTGGCCTGAATTACTTAAACTGATAAAAGATTC
>Ga0214919_10001436_pt1 | contig 38980 bp, 33 predicted proteins | sample LL1503_MetaG_FD_177994 | JGI IMG/M metagenome (GOLD analysis project Ga0214919, IMG submission 177994) | Freshwater microbial communities from Lake Lanier, Atlanta, Georgia, United States - LL-1503 | ecosystem: Environmental > Aquatic > Freshwater > Lake | place: USA: Georgia | collected...
CGATGATAGCATCGTTAGCTTTATTAGCTTTATCTTTCAGCAATCGGATTTCGCCAAGTGAATTTAACAACTTAGACTCGATACTACTTTGATTGCAACTTGGAGAATCCAAGCTGAGTGCATCGAACTTTTCAACCAGGATTTTATTCTGTTTTCTGAGCACTTCAGCCTCTATATTGGCTTGGATCAAACTGTTAGTTATTAGCTTATTTTTATGTTCAGCTAACACTAACTTTTCCTGCAAAACACACGGATCAAGAACTTCAACATGCGAAATATTTAGTTTCACACGAGAACTACTAGATTCAAAATCTGTCAAAGAGCTTTTTTCTTGAGCGTGCAATGATTGAATTGCAGTCAAGAAAATGAGCGCTGCCGCCATGGCGACAACACCCATGTGATTATTTGGTCACTTTTGCGGTGTGAGAACCGTGTTTCTTAAAGATACGCGTCGGTGAAAATTCACCGAGTTTGTGACCGACCATGTTTTCTGTAACAAAAACAGGAATGAAGGTCTTCCCATTGTGAACGTTAAAGGTATGACCGACAAAGTCAGGAGTGATCGTGCTCCTGCGAGACCAAGTTTTAATAGGCTTTTTCGTGCCCGACTCGGTCATGCGATCGATTTTGTCGAGAAGCTTCCATTCAACGAAAGGGCCTTTTTTGAGAGAGCGTGCCATGGTTAGTTCTTAGATTTAGACTTGCGACGTTGAACGATAAAATTATCGCTAGGTTTGTGTTTGCGGCGGGTTTTAAAACCTTTGGCCAATTGACCCCAAGGGGACATCGGATGGTGACGACCGCCACCGCCCTTGCTCTTACCTTGACCACCACCCATTGGGTGATCTACAGGGTTCATTACCATACCGCGAACGTGTGGACGAATGCCCAACCAACGACTGCGACCGGCTTTACCAGAAGATACATTCATGTGGTCAGTATTTCCGACTTGTCCAATCGTAGCAAAACACTCCTCGTTGATGCGTCGCATTTCACCAGAAGCTAATTTCACGAGTGCATATCCGCCCTCGCGGTTAGCCAAAATGGCAACTGAACCAGCGCTGCGAACGATCTGACCGCCGCGTCCTGGGACGAGTTCCAAATTATGAATCGAAGTACCAAGTGGGATAGACTTTAATGGGAGTGCATTTCCGACATTAGGATCAACTTTTGCACCAGCTGTGACGGATGATCCAACGACGAGACCGACAGGAGCCAAGATGTAGGCTTTTTCCCCATCGGGATATTGAATCAAGGCAATACGAGCCGAACGATTGGGATCATATTCAATCGCTGTAACCTGCGCCACAACGTCACGACGAAGGCGCTTGAAATCAATGATGCGGTAGCGGCGCTTGTGTCCACCACCAATGTGGCGCATTGTGATGCGACCTTGGTTGTTGCGTCCACCTGTGCGCTTGATTGCCTCGGTGAGGCTTTTTTCAGGCTTGGATTTTGTTATTTCAGCAAAATCCGGGAGAGCTTTGAATCTGGCTGATGGTGTCAGCGGTCTAAATGTTTTAATTGCCATGATCTACTTTCTCTTTAGACAAGATTGATTTTATCGCCCTCTTTGAGGGTAACAAATGCCTTTTTCCAATTCGGCTTACGACCGAAATCGGCACGACGCTCACGCTTTTTCTTGCCTGCGTAATTAGCCGTATTCACGTCCAATACTTTTTTATTGAAAATGACCTCAACGGCACGCTTGATTTGAAGCTTGTTCGCGGAGGGTGGCACACGAAAGACATACTTGTTGAGCTTTTCAGAAAGAAGCGTGGCTTTTTCTGTCAGCAGGATTGTTTCAATATGGTCGTAAACTTGATTCATTACGCTAGTCTTTCAGATATTTTTTCTAATCCGGCGCGAGTGAGGATGATTTTGTCAAAAGCGAGCAACTGCTCTGTATTGACATCCGATGCGCGGGTAAGTTGTGCACAGGCTACATTGCGTGCGGCCTTGAATGTATTTTCGTCGAAGCCCTCGGAAACAATGAGTGTTTTGCGAGCGTTGGTCACTGTCGAGCTCAAGAGTTTTACGAACTGCTTGGTTTTTGGCTCGGCTACGGAAAAAGTATCTACGAAGAGAATATCGCCGTCAGCAATGCGGGCGCTGAGGGCTTTTCTGAAGGCGAGCTTCTTAACGGCCTTTGGTGTATTTTTGGTGTAATCACGTGGCTTAGGTCCGTGTGCCACGCCACCACCCACCCAAACAGGACTGGAAAAATAACCAGCACGTGCGCGGCCGGTTCCTTTTTGCCTCCATGGCTTGCGACCGGAAAGATTGACCTCCGCTTTTGTCTTGGCGCAAGCTGTCCCGCTACGGCGAGCGGCCTGGATTGCAACAACCACATCGTGGACGGCTTGGTTTCCCTTGGCCTCCTCGGTAATGAGATTGATTTTAGCTTTTGCAGCTTCCGCTGGTGTGAGGACAGTAGCACTCATATTAAAAGTAATCGGGTATCGACACAACACACCGTTGCCTTTTCTAGGCTTCGTCTTGAGATGATGTGTTGCTGTGATTTCATTTGAATTTTCCTGATAACCTCGATGCTTTGCAGTGATTAAAAATCACGCTCTAGCGATACTGGATCTAAAACCGAGGCGTAGCGGGAAGGGGGACACTATAGATGAGTCGCAAAGTGGCAAGCGAAAAATAACATTTTTTTTCGAGAGAGTAGTAGTTGCTTGCTTTCTCACGTTTTTTAGAACCGAAACTTGGGACCCGTTGACGACGTCTCCAAGGAAACTCCGTTCGCACCATAAGGTGTCTGAGGCCCATCGTTACTAGATCCCATGGCGGACGAAGGTTTGGGGTTCTGGACCTCTTGAGCCGACTTTCCCACAGTGATCGGAATTTTTTTATTCGAGCACCCGACAAAAAAAACAACGAGGGCTAAAGTGGAATAAGTAATTTTTTTGATGAGCGATTCTTTCATTCGTTTATCGGCGATGAGCGAGCAACTATGCAGGTTCACATCCGTGAGTGCAACTGGATTGGGTGACAGTGCCGTTAGATATCACCGCGTTTTTTATCATGCTACCCGCAACCACATTTTCCCCCGGCCAGACGATGACATTTTCCAACCTCGCTCGCGCTCCGATGGAAGCCCCCTCCCCTACGATGGTGCATCCTCGAATTTCTGCAGTTGAATCAATGTGGGCCTTGTTCTGGATCGAAGTCGGCCATGCTTCCTCGAGGTAGGAGATACCTTGCTTACGTGATGCAATAATGGAGTGAACCTCCATGTAAGAATTGATATTGCCGATATCAAACCAATCTCCTTCATCAATCACAACTCCTCCAATGCGCCCTCCTGCGCGCAACAGATCAACGAGGACAGGAATGATCGAAACAATTTCCCCTGCTGGAATGTGATTGAGAACCTCTGGGGAAATAATACTGATGCCGGTAAAAAGGAATGCCGGTTCGTTACGTCCGCCAATAAGTCCACGCATGTCCGTAATGAGTCCGCTTGGCTGATCCCATTGAATCCGGCGCTCTGCTCCCTCTGAACGAAGTGCGAGTGTGGCCAAATTTCCCGATCCTTCATGTGCCGCAATCAATGAGTCCAATGGAAAGTCCGCAAGCACGTCTCCATTGTAGACAATAAATGGTTCTTCACCTAGCAGGGGAGCGGCCCTCTTGATTCCTCCGCCGGTTTCAAGAAGGACCGGTTCATGAGAAAATTGAATCGGGCATCCCCGATAAATCGCCGCATTGTTTTCCATACCCAAGAGTGCGGTATAGGCATTCGCGCAATGGTGCGTATTGACTACGAAACGTCGAACACCTGATGCCATGAGGTGGTCAAATGCAAAAGTGATAAGGGGCTTGTCAAAAATGGGGACAAGTGGCTTCGGTCGATGCTCAGTGAGTGGACGCAATCGCGTTCCCAGTCCTGCCCCAAGAACGAATGCCGTGCTAATCATTTTTCGACAAGGTTCGAATCATTCGCTAGCACGCAAGCCAAAGCAAAATCAGCTCTCATTGTCAAAAACGTAGCGCATAGGACTCATCGCACTGTCCATAAAACCATGTTTAAGATAAAAGGGCCTTGCCTGCTCTCCCTTATCCGTCAGCAGCGTGATCCGCAGGAATTTTTTCTGTCTGGCAAAATCCAGAGCATGCATCAGCAAACGCGAGCCGAACCCTTGGTTGCGATGGTCGCGTTGAATAACCAGATCCTCCAAGACCAGCACAAACCCGCCTTCCGCGGTGCTAATCGTTATTAAAAGATTAATCATGCCAACAATCATCCGCTCATTTCGTATAACGAAAATGCGCCCGCGCGAGGGTTGTTCTAAAATGAGCCGCAGCCCGCGAAGCTGTTTCTCTCGATCCGGCGTGAAGTCAGCCTCCTGAGTGAACAAGTCGTGAAGCAACTCCGTTAGTTCGGAGAGGTCATCCAATGTGGCGGGTTCGATCCTCAAATTAGGCATAGATACTTTTTTCTATCTCACATTCACCAAGTTCTAGCAATGCGCCATGATTGTTTTTTAAAAGTAAAAAAACGATCCCAATTCGTAGCTCAACGCATTACCGACCAAACTTCCGCTCAAGCTCGGAAAATGACCACTGGATAAGGGTCGGACGACCTTGCGGACAGGCGTAGGGCAACTCACATTTGAGCAATTCGTTCACTAGATGCCGCGCTCGTTGTTCCCCATATTGGAAGCCATTGCTCGAGGCAAATCTCGATACCGACCGAATCAATGCATCCATCACAGGCTGACTCGACCCCATAAGACCTGTGGATCGCAATGAGAGGCATACATCAAGCAGGGCATTCCGAACATCACTCGACGCAAGGCAAGCAGGGACAGCCTCCACCTTGAATGAGTCGCCACCGAAGGGCTCCAAATGAAATCCCGTAGAACGGAGAGCCTCCAGATTTTCAGATATCCAGACGGCATCCTTGGGTGCCAGATCGATTAAGGAAGGGAGAAGCAGATTTTGCGAAGATGCGTTACCAGAAGCGGCCTCCCTGCGCAGGTTTTCAAAGAGTATGCGCTCCGACGCCGCTCTCACGTCGAGCAATACAAGGCCGTCCTTACCTTCCAGAATAATCCAATGCGCTCCCAGCGGTCCAATAATCTGGAAGCGCTCCTCTGGGGTATCCGGAATAATCAAATCGGGAACTGGAAGCTCCATTTGAGGTGGACGAGCAAACGAGCGACTTGAATGGGACGTCGCTGCGATAGATGACAACTCAAGACGCGGTGACTCCACTCGAGTTTCCGTTGCCGCACTGCGAGTCGAGGAATTCAGGCTTTCGAGCATCCTTCGGACAGCAAGGTAAACGGCCTGCTTCAGCAGTTCTGGGCGATGAAGACGCACCTCCCGTTTTGCAGGATGGACATTGCAATCAAAAGCCAGAGGGTCCATCGATACTCGCAGCACACCAAGGGGCTGCCGACCTCGAGGGAGAGCATCTCCATACGCCTCCCGAAGAGCGCGAAAAACGGCCGGGCACTGCACTACTCTGCGATTGAGAACAACAAACTGCTGATCACGGTCAGGCCTCCCCTCCCCAGGTTTCGATAAATACCCCTCCAATTTTATCCCATTTTCCTCCGAGGCCTCCAAAACCATCAACCTTCTCATATAATCAGCGCCAAAAAGATCCACCACACGAACTCCGTGATCGGATGTTCCTCCCGCTTTCCAAATGCTGCGACCCTCTCGAAGCAACGTCATCGTGACCTCGGGATGCGCTATCGCAAGCGATTGCATTTGATAAATGATGTGTGCCGCTTCGGTCTCCTCGCCACGCAGAAATTTTTTTCGTGCGGGAACATTAAAGAAGAGCGAGTTGACTTCAATCGATGTACCTGGCGCAACCCCACAATCAGAAACAGACTCGATCTTCCCGCCGGCAATTTTTATTTCCGTGCCCGTTTCCCCATCTCGAGAACGAGTGGCTAAGATAAAACGCGAAACACTAGCAATACTCGGTAACGCCTCCCCGCGAAAACCCATGGTGGCGACCACGGACAAATCTTCGGCAGAACGGATTTTGCTCGTTGCATGCCGCTCTAGGCACAGGATGGCATCCTCGCGATCCATCCCAGCCCCGTCATCCGTGACTCGGATTAATTGCCCGCCCCCTCGAGCGAACTCCACAGTGATTCGGCGAGCGCCAGCATCAATGCTGTTTTCGACGAGTTCTTTGACTACGGACGCTGGCCGCTCGACCACCTCACCGGCAGCGACCTGGCTGGCGACCTCATCTGTAAGTAGTCGAATCTTTCCCATGCCATTTGACTTTGCACGGAATCGTTCTTATGAAAAGAACGTGATCAAAATAACCGATGATGCCGCGCAGGCGCTACTTGACCTTATTGCATCGAAAGGTTCAGGCGAAGGGTTGCGTTTATCCGTTGAAAAAGGCGGATGCGCGGGGCTTCAATACATCATGGACATCGATGTTCAAGGTGAAGGACAGAATGTGATCGAGCACTTGGGAGCCAAAGTTTTCATCGACCAAGACAGCGCCAATTTTCTGGCCGGGTGCACCTTGGACTATGAGGACGGCCTTGCTGGCGCGGGATTCCGAATCCGAAATCCTCGGGCAGCGAGATCCTGTGGATGTGGAACCTCGTTTGAAGAAACGGCGACAGCCAAATCCTGATTCAGATGCCCAACGATCCCGGAAGAAACAGTGACCGAGCTTGGTTCAATGAACCTGATCGTGAAAGCATACCTTCATCCCGTTCTTCTGATGGAGGGCTCTTTGGTTGGACCGTACTGATTATTGTCTTAATTGGCTTTGCCATCTGCTGCTGGATTGGGAGCTATTACATCTTCGGGCATCCTGAGAAACCATTCAGCCATGAAGTCCTCACTAGGCTTAAAAAGATCGATACCCCCAAGCGCTTTGAACTTACCGCCGCACCTCGTGGAGAGTTTCTAAGAACCCCTCAGATTCTTGACCGATTCAACTCCATGAAGCCGCGTCAAATGGCCCGCACGAATGAAGTTTTTCTTCGTAATTACATTCGCAACTTCAAACCTGCAGACGGCCTTGTTTCCTACGTGATCGGCACATTTAACATTTTGGATTCATACGAACTCACGAATGAGGATTTTTTTGTTTCGGGGGTTGTTGTGCTAGCTCAATCCAAAGAGAACCCAAACCTTCTCATCGAACAGATTTTTACCTGTAATAAAAAATCGATCCGTAACCTTCATCGCTCTCTCCTCACGGGTTTAGATATCGACCTCAAACGCGAAAATGAGTTGGCAGCGGTTATCAATGTCGAGCATTTGAAAGACGGGCGCATTAAGTTGACGACGATTTCGATTCTCTATCCGAGTTACGAATCGGCTCAAGAAAATGGGACATTCTCGCTGGATCCGCCAGAACGATTGAACGTGAAGGCCGGTCTCCCTGTTATCGACAAATCTCGTCAAACAGAAGCGGAAGCTAAATACGCTCACTTCCGCCGGAAAACAAAACCGGCCTCCACCATCAAGGAAGCTCCGAAACAAGAACCCTCACTCGCCAACGCCAATCAGCGCCTCATGCGTGTCGAGAAGCCTCTGGCAGCGAATGACGCTACGCCAAGCCCACCCCCTATCGCTACTCCGATTCCGATTCCTTCAAGCACTCCGCTCCTAGCCACAGTATCGCCCACACCAGAAGCCACTCCTATTCCCGTTCCCTCAGCCACGCCACTCTTGGCTTCGGTATCACCGACGCCAGAATCTCGCAAAGCGACACCCACACGACCAGCTTCGAAGCCAAACCCAACCGCAACACCAACGCCCGCTTTGGTCGTAGCAACACCGAGTCCGACACCAACTCCACCCCAAGCAATCGCTGCATCAAACTCAAAAGTCTGGCAGGTATATGAAGCCGGCAGAATGCCCCGCGGGCGGCTTCTCGCTCCCTCCGACGTTTCGGATGTCGCATCCAAGGGAACATCCGGTGAGCGCATTTATTTAAATGGAAATTTTAACGTCACGGCCTCTGGCGGCGACCGAGCTGTCATGCGCCCTACCCAGCGGGGTTCTGATAACATAAGGATCATCGTGCAATACCCCAATGGGATGAAGGCTCCCTCCGACGGCAGTTTCGTCTCTCGAGATTCGCGCCGCCCATTCCAAGTGATGGATGTTCGTGAAAGCACCGGCGGACAAATCAACGTCTATGTGCGCGAGGTCACAAAGCCTTAAAGACAGGATTCACGATGAGATAGCACAGGCGGGAGCGATGAAGTTTTCCCGCTTCATGGAGCTTGCACTCTACGATTCGCAAGAGGGCTACTATTCCAGCGACCGAGCAAAAGTGGGACGCGAGGGAGATTTTTTTACCAACGTGAGTGTCGGCCCCATTTTTGGCGAGATCCTCGCGGTTCAGTTCCTTGAAATGTGGTCCATTCTTGGAGAGCCAGATGATTTTACGATCGTCGAACAGGGAGCCAATGATGGCCAACTCTCACGTGACATCATCGATGCCCTTTCCGGCACCCCACTCGCGAACGCGCACTGGATCATCATTGAACCACTCGAGTCCCTAAAAAACAAACAAGCCCACCTTCTTTCGGGAGCTCATGTTTCCTGGATTTCGTCACCAGACTTGCTTCCCTCGTTTTGTGGAATTCACTTCTCAAATGAGCTCTTCGACGCACTCCCTGTGGACATTCTTCAGGCACATGACGGGCAATGGAGAGAACTTTTAGTCAAATCCGAGAGTGATGGTTTTTTCTTTAGCCCAAAGCAAAATTTGATCGATGGGATGCCACTTCCTCCCAGGCCTGATGGATTTCTCACCGAGCGCCGATGTGCTCAGAAAGAGCTTCTCCAAGGGATATCGAGTAAAATGGAAAAGGGATTTCTTCTTGCGATCGACTACGGCATGCCTAGCGAAGACCTCCTTGCCGAGCATCGAAACCGAGGGACGCTCGCCTGCTACTCGAATCATCGACGTGACGAAAATCCATTGGAACGACCAGGCGAAAAAGACATCACCGCGCATGTTGACTTTTCATCTCTGTCCCGCGATGCCTGTGCGGTTGGTTTGGATTTACGGGGATTCACCGATCAGCACCACTTTCTTGTCGGAGCCGCAACAAAGTTGCTTCAATCCCTGGACGGAAAAACTCCGCCTCCCGAAACACTCAAAAAACTCCGCGCATTGCGGATGCTGCTCCATCCAGAAACGATCGGATCACAGTTTAAAGTGATCCTTTTTTCAAAGGGGGGAGCTGAGAGCCAGCTTCCAAACGGCTTCTTGCATGCAAGGAATCCCAATCACCTACTTGAAAATCCCTGTACTAACTTGTAGACAGGCCATCTACTTTTCCGAAGCTTTACTGGCCTCGGCGATGGAATGCGGAGACCGCTCGCTCCGCCTCTCTCGACTCCACTCGTTTCTTTAAATCCATGCGCTTATCGGCAGCCTGCTTCCCTTTGCCGATGCCCAACTCGATTTTGACGAGTCCCTTTTTCCAATACATACGCAAGGCTGGAATGGTCAGACCATCCCGCTCGATAGCGCCAGCCAACTTATCTATCTCGACCTTGTGCAACAAAAGCCTTCTCTGGCGCTTCGACTCATGCTGCTCGTGACTCGCTCGCTCGTAGGGTTGGATCGTGCTTTCGAAAAGATAAATCTGTCCGTTTTCCAATTTGGCGAAGGCTCCCTGGAGGGACACTAGGCCAGCACGAATGGATTTGACCTCTGTACCCTTGAGCTCCAACCCGGCCTCAAACCTGTCGAGAATGTGGTAATCTCGCAGTGCCTTTCGATTGGTGGTAATATCAGATGCCATATTTCTGCCGCTGCACGCAGCAGACCCTTAAGCTGCGTCAACGAGAGGTTCTGCGAGGACGATCTTGCCTTGTGCGATTTCAAGAAGAGCTACGTCCGCAAGACCCAGGCTCAAGGCGGCATCAATGAGCGGACGACTACCTGCACTGAGTTGACGAACCCGGCGCGAAACCATATTAATTAGGACATGGGTTTCGGGAATGACTTTGGATGCTTCTTCGATGTATTGAGCTTTCATAATTATTATACCGAGCAAGACGATGATCTTCGCCTGCGGAGCGTGAAAGCTAGTCCGCTAAACCCCACAGTCAAATTTTTTTTGGTTTTTTATTTGACATATAGGGTTAACCCTTTAGCTTCTCGCCTCCCAACCAAGGAAAAAATCAACAGCAGGAGACCACAAGGTCGCTCGCACTGCACAACATTAAATGCAAAAAAAACGCAGCAAGCGCTATCGCGCAGCGGAAGCAAAAATCGAGTCGCATCGCAAGTATCAACTCACGGATGCTATTGAAATCCTCAAGTCCCTTCCCGCACCAAAATTTGATCAAACTGTCACCCTCTCTTTCAAGCTGGGTGTAGATCCCAAGCAGAGTGACCAAATGGTTCGCGGCACCTGTCCTCTCCCTAACGGTAGTGGAAAAAATGTTCGCGTACTTGTATTCGCTACCGGACAAGCCGCTGAAGCAGCAAAAGAAGCCGGCGCAGAATTCGTCGGATTCGAAGATCTCATTAAAAAAGTTACCGGCGGATTTTCCGACTTCGATGTCGCTGTCGCCACTCCAGCCGCCATGGCCGAAGTTCGTAAACTTGGTCGCGTCCTCGGACCACGTGGTTTGATGCCGAATCCAAAAACGGGAACCGTTACCGACGACACAGCCAAAGCTGTCAAGGAAGTCAAAGCCGGACGCGTCGAATTCAAACTCGATAAAAACGGAAACGTTGCTGTTCCTGTTGGCAAATTTTCTTTCGACGGAAAATCGCTTCTTGAGAATGGCGCCGCTGTCATTGACGCCGTCATCAAATCCCGCCCACCCACGGCCAAGGGCTCATTTGTTCAAGCCATCACACTGAGCGCCACTATGTCACCCGGTCTCTCGGTTGATCCTTCATCGTTCCTGAAACACTAATTAAAAAATCATGAGACCCGAGAAAACCTTAATCGTCTCCGACGTTCGCGAGAAGCTCAAAGCCTCTCCTTATCTTCTCATCGTTGACTTCACCGGCATGAAAGTGCCGCACTTCGAGACCCTGAGAACCAAACTCAGCGAGGCAGGAGCAAAAATTAGCGTTGTAAGAAACACCTTTTTGCGCATCGCAGCCCAAGAACTGCAGATGCCGGAAATGTCCGAGTCCCTTTCAGGCCAGACCGCCATGGTCACAGGCGAAGTGGATATTTGCGCCGCAGCCAAAGTCCTCAAGACATTTGCTGCCGAGTTCAAAAAGCCCACCGTCCGAGCAGGCGTTCTTGACAATGCCGCCCTTTCGGCAGCCCAAGTTGCCGTCTTGGCCGACTTGCCAAGCAAAGACGTCCTGCGCGCCACACTCCTGGGGCTCCTTCAGGCTCCTGCAAGCCAACTCGTTCGCGTCCTCAACGAACCCGGCGCCAGCCTGGCCCGCGTTCTCAAGGCCAAAGGCGACTCCATGGGAGGCACGGAATAGTTCCAAAAGAATTTCGCCTGTCCGCCGCAAGGTTGGCAGACGACTAACAAGAAAACACAAACCGGTTCCTTGTCGGTCTGGCGGCGCCAGACTCAAATTCGCCGAAGCCTCGGTGGGCGACAATACCAAAAAATACTAAATATATGGCAGATACAAATGCACTCGTCGAGCAACTCAGCGGACTTACTGTCCTCGAAGTAGCCGATCTCGTCAAACAACTCGAAGAAAAATGGGGCGTCAGCGCAGCGGCACCAGTAGCCGTAGCAGCAGCAGGCCCAGGGGCAGCAGCAGCTCCCGTAGAGGAAAAAACCTCCTTCGACGTCATCCTTACTGATGCCGGATCAAATAAAATCGGCGTCATCAAAGAAGTGCGCGCAGCTGTGGCAGGCCTCGGTCTCGCTGAAGCCAAAGCTCTCGTTGAGAGCGCACCTAAAGCCCTCAAAGAGGGTGTCACCAAGGAAGAAGCCGCTGAGATCAAGAAAAAGATCGAAGCCGCCGGCGCCAAGGTCGAAATCAAGTAAGCCAGTTTCAACCCCGCAGAGAGAAAAGATTTTTTTCTTGCGCTCTCTGCGGGCCCCTTTAATTTATCTCGTTCGCTTCAAAAGCAAAACAAGCCATCTGACGAATCCAATCAAAACAAATTCTAGCTCCGTCAACGAAAGAATGCGCGTTACCAGCGCCCTTTTTCCGTCGGCGGATATTTTCGTTTTTGACCATCGCCAGATGACCATCGCCGAATAATCCGGCAAAAACCCACTAGCGGCATCTCACAAATACCATGTCTGAACGCATCCACTTCGGAAAATTGAAAGAGGCTATCGAGCCACCAAACCTCATTGAATTGCAGCTCAATTCTTATCACGAGTTTTTTCAAAAAGATGTCCCCCTTAACAAACGCAGGGACGTTGGCCTTCAGGCCGTCTTTCGTGAATTTTTCCCGATACTTGGCTTCGAAGACAAGTCCTCACTCGATTTTGTAAGCTACGAGCTCGGCGAGCCAAAAATGTCGGCTCTCGAATCTCAGCGTGAGGGTCAGACCTACAGCGCCGCTCTTTATGTGACTTTCCGCTACAAAGACGAGCGGAGCACGAAAGAGGAAAAAGTTTACATGGGTGAATTGCCACTCATGACCCAGCAGGGCACTTTTGTCATTAATGGTGCAGAGCGCGTCGTTGTATCTCAGTTGCACCGCTCGCCTGGCATTTGTTTCGAGACATCCGTTCACACCAACGGTAAGATCCTTCACGGATTCCGCATCATTCCTGATCGTGGTTCATGGATTGAAGTTCAATTCGACACGAGCGATCTCCTCTACGTCTATCTCGATCGCCGCAAACGTCGCCGGAAATTTCTGGCCACCACATTTCTTCGCACCCTCGGATATCCGAACGACGAAGATATCATCAACCTTTTCTATAAAACCGAGGACCTCAAGCTCAGTGAGAAACTCGATGAGGAAGTCATCGCAACGAAAGTTCTCATCGCCGATATCCGTGATGGTGAACTCACCGTCGGACGCGCTTTTGAACCTCTCACGACGGCCATCATCCGCGAACTCATCAAACTGGGTCACAAGTCTGTTAAAGTCGTCGACACGAAGGAAGATGACACCATCATCAAATCTTTGAAAAAAGATCCGGCTCACGAAGAGGACGAGGCTCTCAAAGATATCTACCGCAAACTGCGCCCTGGTGATCCACCCACCGTTCAGAACAGCCGCAGCATGCTCAAACGGCTTTTCTTCGACGCTAAGCGCTACGACTTAGGTCGCGTTGGCCGTCACAAAATCAATCAAAAGCTCGGCCTCAAGGTCAGCAATGATCAGCGCACACTCACAAAAGATGATTTTGTCGCTGCGATGAAGTATCTCGTTCGCCTCCGTGGCGGAGACGGAATGACCGATGACATCGATCACCTCGGTAGCCGTCGCGTCAGAACTGTTGGTGAACTTCTTGCGAACCAATGCCGTGTGGGTCTCTCCCGCACAGAGCGTCTCGTTCGCGAGCGCATGACATTGTTTGATATCAACACAGATCAGATCACACCGCAGAAGCTCATTAATCCGAAATCCCTGAGCGCCGTTGTCCGCGACTTCTTTGGTCGTAGCCAATTGAGCCAGTTCATGGATCAAACGAACCCGCTTTCGGAGCTGACTCACAAACGCCGTCTCTCCGCCCTCGGGCCAGGAGGTCTCAGCCGTGATCGCGCCGGATTTGAAGTTCGTGACGTGCATCCTTCGCACTACGGTCGTATTTGCCCAATCGAAACTCCTGAAGGCCCGAACATCGGTCTTATCAGTTCATTGAGCACATTTGCCCGCATCAATGAATTCGGATTCATCGAGACTCCTTATCGCAAGGTCGCTAATGGCCGAGTGACTGACGAAGTCGAATACCTCAGCGGTGATCGAGATGAAAACTTCTACATCGCCCAAGCTAATTCCGAAGTGGATGGCAAGGGAAATTTGACAGGCGAAAAAGTTTCCTCGAGATATCGCGGCGACTTCCTCGAAGTTGAGCCTGCCCAAATCCAATACATGGATGTGTCTCCGAAGCAATTGGTATCCGTGGCAGCTGGGTTGATTCCCTTCTTGGAACACGATGATGCTAACCGCGCTCTCATGGGTTCGAACATGCAACGCCAAGGCGTGCCGCTTCTGGTATCCGAATCTCCGCTCGTCGGAACAGGACTCGAAGCACGCGTCGCTCGCGATTCCCGTGCGGTTATCTGCGCCGAAGCTACTGGAAAAGTGGCCTCCGTCACAGCGACCCAAATCATCATTACAAAGGACGGATCACTTCCTGAAGGCAAGAAGAAGATCAAGCACGATCCCGAAAATGGTGTCCATCTTTATGAATTGCGCAAATTCATGCGCTCGAATGCGAGCACCTGCATCAATCAAAAGCCGATTGTCGTTAAAGGCCAGTCGATCAAGAAAGGTGACGTCATTGCAGACGGTCCTAACACCGAAAAAGGCGAGCTCGCTTTAGGTCGTAACGTACTCGTGGCATTCATGCCATGGAATGGATACAACTTCGAAGACGCTATCATGATCTCCAAACGCGTTGTGAAAGAGGACATCTATACCTCGATTCACATCGATGAGTTTGAGATCGGCGCTCGTGACACCAAACTTGGACCAGAGGAAATCACACGCGATATTCCGAACATCAGTGAAGAGGCCCTTCAAAACCTCGGAGCAGATGGTGTTATCCGCATCGGTGCTGAAGTTAAGCCTGGCGATATCCTTGTTGGCAAAATCACGCCTAAGAGCGAAACCGAACTCGCCCCTGAAGAAAGACTTCTTCGTGCGATCTTCGGTGAAAAAGCCGCTGACGTCAAAGACACCTCGCTCACTGTTCCTTCGGGCACATATGGCATTGTTATGGATATCAAAGTCTCGTCGAAAAAAGAAGTCACACGTAGCAAGATGACTCCGGCGGAATCCAAGCGTCAGCAGAAGATGATTGTAGAGGACTACAATAAGCGCCAGGAAGAATTGCATGATCAACTCACTGCAGCCCTTGCGAATATCCTCCTCAACGAGAAAATTCCTCTCGATGTAGTGAACGCTCAGACGGGAGAAATCATCATTCCCGCCAACCGCAAAATCACGAAGCAACTCCTTCGCAAATTGGCGGGCGTTTACAACCACGTCGAAATCGATCCGAGCCCAATTCGCAACAAGATCAACGAAATCATTGGTCAGTTTGAACACAAGTTTGTCGACTTGGACAATGATCGCGATGCCAACCTCGGCCGCATTGAAAGCGGTGACGACATCGATCCCGGTATCATTAAGCAAGTTAAGGTCTATATTGCCAGCAAGCGCAAGCTCAGCGTTGGTGACAAAATGGCCGGCCGGCACGGAAACAAAGGTGTTGTTGCTAGAATTGTTCCAGAAGAAGATATGCCCTATCTTGCAGACGGAACTCCTGTTGACATCGTCTTGAACCCTCTCGGCGTTCCTAGTCGTATGAACGTGGGTCAGGTTCTTGAAACTCACCTTGGCGTCGCAGCCAAGGCCCTTGGATTTAAAGTAGCCACTCCTGTCTTTGATGGCATTCCCGAATCCAAGATTCGTGAATTCCTCGCAGAAGCTCGCAAAGTCGAAGGCTTCACTTGGATCAATGAAAACGCTAAGTCCACCCTTTATGATGGATTGACCGGCGAACCATTCGACCAACAGGTCGTTGTCGGTTACATTTACATGTTGAAGCTGGGCCACTTGGTCGCTGACAAAATTCATGCCCGTGCCGTTGGACCATACAGTCTCGTCACCCAGCAACCGCTGGGTGGTAAGGCTCAGTACGGCGGACAGCGTTTCGGAGAGATGGAAGTTTGGGCATTGCAGGCCTACGGCGCTGCTTATACCTTGCAGGAACTTCTCACTGTCAAATCAGATGACGTTGCAGGCCGCACACGCATCTATGAAAGCATCGTGAAGGGAGATAACTCTCTCGAAGCGGGCACGCCGGAGTCCTTCAATGTACTCATCAAAGAAATGCAAGGTCTTGGCCTTGATGTCCGTGTTGGCGGAAAAGATCCCGCTCTAGTTGAAGGAATCGCCTAAACAACATTAATCGAACTAAATCTGACGAACCATATCATACATGAAAGATCTTAATATCCGCGAAGCCATGGGGAACTCGAAGCCAGTCGGTTTTGATGAGGTTGCCATCACCGTGGCCTCACCAGACGCCATGCGCAGCTGGAGCAAGGGCGAAGTCAAAAATCCCGAGACGATCAACTATCGGACATTCAAACCCGAAAAAGGCGGTTTGTTTTGCGAGCGTATTTTCGGTCCAACTCGGGACTGGGAATGCTCCTGCGGAAAATATAAGCGCATTAAACATAAGGGTGTTATTTGCGATCGTTGCGGCGTTGAAGTCACCGTTTCCCGTGTCCGCCGTGAGCGGATGGGTCACATTGATCTTGCAGTACCAGTATCCCACATCTGGTTCTACAAATGCATGCCTTCCCGTTTAGGACTCATGCTGGATATGACGTCCCGCCAACTCGAGCGCGTCATTTACTATGAAGATTTTGTCGTTATCGATCCGGGTAATACCCCGCTCGAGCGTTGCCAACTTCTGACAGAATTGGAATTCCGCGATGCGGAAGAACAATATGGTGAAAACTTCACAGCTTCTATGGGCGCCGAAGCCATCCACAAGCTTCTTGCCAACATTGATCTGGCCAACCTCCAAGTCGAAATTGAAAACGGCATGGCTTCGACCAAAAGCAAGCAGCTCCGGAAGAAATACGCCAAACGTCTCAAATTGGTTCAAGGCTTCATGGAGTCGAAGACTCGTCCTGAATGGATGATTCTGAATGTGCTTCCTGTGATCCCGCCAGACCTTCGCCCTCTCGTGCCACTGGAAGGCGGACGCTTTGCGACCTCTGATCTTAATGATCTTTATCGCCGTGTTATTAATCGTAACAACCGCCTCAGAACACTTCTTCAGCTTAAAACTCCCGAAGTCATCATCCGCAACGAAAAGCGCATGCTTCAAGAGTCTGTCGATGCTCTCTTCGACAATGGTCGCCACGGTCGCGCGGTAACAGGTGCAGCAAACCGACCACTCAAATCTCTGAGCGACATGCTCAAGGGCAAAGGTGGCCGTTTCCGTCAAAACCTTCTTGGTAAGCGCGTCGATTATTCCGGCCGTTCCGTTATCGTTATCGGTCCTGAGTTGAAACTCAATCAATGCGGTCTGCCAAAGAAAATGGCGTTGGTTCTTTTTGAGCCATTCATCATCCGCAGACTCAAAGAACTCGGATATGTCCACACTGTTCGCAGTGCGAAAAAACTCATCGAGCGCCAGACCCCTGAGGTTTGGGACATCCTTGAAGAAGTCACAAAGGGTCACCCTGTTCTTCTCAACCGTGCCCCTACCCTTCACCGCTTATCGATTCAGGCCTTTGAGCCTATTTTGATTGAAGGTGAAGCGATCCGCGTTCATCCGCTGGTCTGTACGGCTTACAACGCCGACTTCGACGGTGATCAAATGGCTGTTCACGTCCCACTTTCCACTGAAGCCCAGATGGAAGCTCGGATGTTGATGCTAGCACCGAACAACATCTTCTCGCCTTCAAGCGGAAAGCCGATCACAACACCTTCACAGGATATTCCGCTCGGTTGCTATTATCTGACCCAAAAGCCTCGTGGTGAGGATGCCGCGAAAGATAAACGCTTACCGATTTTTGGAAATCCAGATGAAGTCGAGTTGGCACTCACCGATCGCGCCATTCGCACTCACACTCGAATTCTATTCAAGAATCCCGATTTTGGTCTAACAACAGTTTATGGTGATCCAGAACCAAAGGTTCTTGAGACCACTGCTGGCCGCGTTGTTTTCAACCAGATCTGGCCGAAAGCCCTTGGTTTTTACAACAAGGTTTGTGGCAAGAAACAACTCTCCGACATTATTTGGCGCTGCTACAAAGCATCGGGTCAGCAGACTACTGTTGAAACACTCGATCTCCTCAAAGAGCTTGGCTTCCGCGAAGCCACGAAAGCTGGTGTTTCAATCGGTATTAATGACATGATGATTCCCAAGGAGAAATCACAACTCCTTGAAAAAGCCTACCGTGAGGTCGCTGAAGTGGCTAAACAATACCGCCGTGGTATTATCACCGATGGCGAGCGCAAGAATAAGGTTCAAGACATTTGGACCCATACTGGTGAAGAGATCGCGAACGCTCTATTCCGCACTCTAGAATATAACGACAACAAGCGCGAGATGAACCCCGTGTTCATGATGGTGGATTCCGGCGCTCGAGGCAACCGTACCCAGGTCAAACAGTTGGCTGGTATGCGTGGTCAGATGGCTAAACCTTCGGGCGAAATCATCGAGCAGCCTATTACTGCTAACTTCCGTGAAGGCCTTACGGTGCTTGAATACTTCATCTCTGCCCACGGTGCTCGTAAGGGGCTTGCTGATACCGCTCTCAAGACGGCGGATTCCGGTTACCTTACTCGTAAACTCGTTGACGCGGCCCAAGACGTCATCATCACGATCGATGATTGTTTCACAGCCAACGGCATCGTTGTTCGTCCGATCTACGAAGGCGACGAAGAAGTCGTTAGCCTCTCAACACGCATCATCGGCCGCACCAGCTGCGAAACCGTCAAAGATCCGATCACAAACAAAGCCATCATCAAGGCCAATCAATTGGTCGATGAGGAAACCGCCGCTGCACTCGATAAAGTGGGCCATGAGCAACTCAAAATCCGCTCAGCGCTTACCTGCGAATCCAAGCGTGGCATTTGCGTGCGTTGTTACGGGCGCAATCTTTCCACTGGCGGACTTATCAAGCTCGGTGAAGCTGTCGGAATTATTGCCGCTCAATCGATCGGCGAACCCGGCACCCAGCTCACAATGCGAACATTCCACGTCGGTGGTGCTGCTAGCCAGACGTTCAAACAGCCGATCATCAAAGCCAAAAATGATGGCACCGTTCGCTTCAACGAACTCAAGGTTGTAGAAACCGTCGAGAAAACATACGTCGTTCTCAATAAGAACGGCAGTGTTTCGCTCCATGCAAAAGACGGCCGCGAGCTTGAAAGCCACGTTGTGGTTGTAGGCTCCGTGATTTCCGTTGCGGATGGATCGACTGTCAAAAAAGGCGAAACATTCATTCAATGGGATCCGTATAACGTTCCGATCATCACAGAAAAAGCGGGTCGCATCGAATTCCGTGACATGATCCCAGGCGTCACCATTCGCCAAGAAATTGACGAATCCACAGGCGTGCGCGGAACGGTCGTTATCGAGCACAAAGAAGATCTCCACCCACAAATTCTCATCGTTAACGAAGCCAAGAACGTTCTTGCTAGTTACTCGATCCCTGCTGGCGCTCACATCGAAGTCAAAGAAGGTGCCAAGGTTCCTGCCGGACAGCGTGTGGCTCGTACACCACGTAAGATCGGCAAAACTAAGGACATCACGGGTGGTCTTCCACGTGTAGCCGAACTCTTTGAGGCCCGTAGGCCAAAAGATGCAGCTGATATAGCCAAAATCGACGGTGTCGTGGACATCGGTGGAACGGTTCGCGCCAAGCGCCGCCTCATTGTTATCGACCCAGAAACGAAGCAGGAAGAGGAACACCTCATCCCGCTTAACAAGCACATCATTGTCTTCAAAGGTGATCTTGTTAAAAAAGGCCAACAACTCACAGAAGGCCCTGTCGTTCCGCACGAAATCCTTGAAATCTGTGGACCACAAGAACTTCAAGAGCACTTGCTCAACGAAGTTCAGGAAGTCTATCGTCTACAAGGCGTCGAAATTAACGATAAACACATCGAAATCATCGTTCGTCAAATGCTTCGCAAAGTCAAAATCACCGAACAGGGAGATACCACTCTCCTCTGGGGTGACCAAGTTGACCGCCTCGCCTTCGACGCCGAAAATGAAGCCGTCATCAAAAAAGGCGGTAAACCTGCTGAAGCCAATCCTGTTCTACTGGGCATTACCAAAACCGCCCTTGAAACGGACAGCTTCATCTCGGCCGCTTCATTCCAAGACACAACTCGCGTATTGACCGAAGCCGCTACACTCGGCAGAGTCGATCGCCTCCGCGGATTCAAAGAGAACGTCATCATGGGTCATCTAATTCCTGCTGGAACTGGATTCCACACCCATCGTAACATCGCTATCACCCAATCGGGCGATGGACTTGAAGCCACCAGCAAAGAAGAATCACAAAAAGTCGCCAGTTAATCCCAACCAACCACCATGTCAGAATCAGCTAAAAATCCGAACATCGAACTCATGACGGAGCTCCTCGAGGCTGGCGTCCACTACGGACACCAGACCAAACGATGGAATCCAAAAATGCGCGATTACATCCTCGAGGAAAAAAACTCGATTTACATCATCGATATCGGTCTTACGATCGATCAACTCGACCGCGCTACCACATACCTTAAGAATCTCATCCGCAATGGCGGTAAGGCCTTGATTGTTGGAACCAAAAAACAAGCGCAGGAAGCCGTCCGTGAAGCCGCAGAGGCCACCGGTCAGCTCTATGTGAATCAGCGCTGGTTGGGCGGTACGCTCACCAATCTGACCACGATCCGTCGCAGCGTCGCTCGCCTGAAGGAAATCCAAGCCCTCGAAAAATCTCCTGCATTTGCAAAGATCAACAAGGCCGAGGCATCTTCCATCCGTCGCGAGGGCGTCAAGCTCCTCCACAATCTGGGTGGTATCGTTGCCATGGATAAGCTTCCCGACGTTCTCATTGTCGTGGACACCATTCGCGAAGAAATCGCCGTGGCCGAAGCCAACCGTTTGGGTATCCCAATCATCGCGATCGTTGACACAAATAGTAACCCAGAGAAAATCGAGTACCCGATTGCTGGCAACGACGATGCGATTCGCTCGATCCGCCTTGTCCTCTCCAAGATCGTTCAAGCCATCTTGGAAGCGAAAGGTGTGTCCGCAAAAACGGCAACTCCAGAACTCGCCGCTGTATCTGAGTAGAATTCAATAACCGCGCATTAAGTTTTTAAACTCGTTTTAAAAATGGGGCGTCTGTGAATCCCAATTCCTGACGTCTTTCTTAATGCGGATGCGGTTGATCTCTTCTCTGTCATTTCAACAGTAAGACTCTTTTTTAGTACACATTTCCCATGTCCGATATTTCACCAAGCCTCGTCAAAGAACTCCGCGAAAAAACAAATGCGGGGATGATGGATTGCAAAAACGCCCTTTCGGAAGCCAAGGGTGACATCGTTGCCGCTGAGGATATCCTTCGCAAAAAAGGCATCGCTAGCGCTGGCAAAAAAGCCTCCCGCGAGGCCAAGGAAGGCATTGTAGCCTCCTATATCCATCTCCAAGGCAAAGTTGGCGTTCTCGTCGAAATCAACTGCGAAACCGACTTCGTTGCCAAAAACGAAATCTTCCGTGATTTCGTTAAAGACGTCACCCTCCACATCGCAGCAGCCCACCCGCTCTACGTGTCTCGCGAACAAGTCCCTGAGGCTATTCTCGCACGCGAACGCGATGTCGCCGCCGGCCAAGTTGTTGGCAAACCTGCGAACATCATTGAAAAAATCGTCGATGGTAAAATCGATAAATTCTACTCTACGATCTGCCTTTTGGAGCAGGCCTTCATCAAAAATCCCGAACTTAGCATTCACGATCTCGTGAAAAGCAAAATAGCCGAACTGGGCGAAAACATTATTATCCGCCGCTTCACACGTTACAGTGTCGGTGAGGAAATCGCATAAGGTTCCAGCTAGATAATCCTGTTCAACAAAAATAAATCGAGAGGCGGTTCGTTACTCCTGCAGGGATCACTCCCGACTGGTCGTAGCAACCGCTTCTTTCGTTAAACCACCAAGATGCTCACAATCCGAAATCTGAGAAAATCCCACGGCGGCCGCGTCCTTTTCGACTCCGCCGCAATGCAAGTGAACTACGGCGATCATGTTGCCCTCGTTGGCCCGAATGGTGCCGGGAAATCGACTCTTTTTTCGATTATCCTCAAGCGCGACGAACCCGATGCAGGCACAGTTCAGCGCGATGAGTGGACCATGATCGGCTACCTCCCACAGGAAGGCGAAGCCGTAGGTGAGGAAACCGCACTCGACATCTCAACGGGTCGCGGAGGCGAGGTGCAGGCTTTGGAAAAAAAACTCGCCGAACTTGAAGCTCAAGGCATCGTCGATGGCTCAGATTATCTTGAAGCCCACGCTATGCACGAGGCGCTCAGCAACCCTCGAACCGACGCGAAGGCGAAGAAAATGCTCAAGGGTCTCGGATTCAGCGAGGCCGAATGGAATCGCCCTGCCAAGGAACTCAGCGGTGGATGGGTGATGCGCGCTCACCTTGCCCGCCTCTTGGTCATGGAGCCCGACCTCCTACTGCTCGATGAGCCCACAAACCATCTGGATTTGCTTTCCCTTCTCTGGCTTCAGCAATACTTGAAGACCTGTTCAAGTGCCCTTTTGCTCATCTCCCATGATCGTGAGTTCATGGATGCTCTCGTCGATAACGTCTACGAAATTTCGGCCCAAAAGCTCGTGCATTACAAGGGCAACTACTCTGAGGCCATGATCCAAAGGGAGCGCAATTTCGATATCCAGTATGCATCTTGGAAAAACCAGCAAAAGGAAATCGACGCCCTCCAAGAATTTGCCGACCGCTTCCGCTCCGTCTCCTCTAAAGCCGCTCAGGCTCAGAGCAAGCTCAAACAAATCGAGCGCATGGAAAAAATCGAGCGTCCAGAAGCTCCTCGCAAACCATTCCGATTCCGCATTCCTCAACCGGAGCGGGGCGGTCAGAGAGCAGCCATATTGGAAGGCATTCAAATGGCCTACGGCGACCATGTCGTCTATCGCAATCTGGATCTCATCATCGAGCGTGGCGAGCGCACAGCACTAGTCGGCCCCAACGGTGCCGGCAAATCAACCCTCATTAAAATCTTGGCAGGCGTCGCGCCCTACCAAAAAGGGACATGCCAATTCGGCCACAACTCGAAAGTGGGCTACTTCAGCCAACATCGTGCCGCCACACTCAATCCCGAGTTCTCACTACTCGAGGAAATCATGGCCAGCAGCGGCACACTCCGTGAAGACGAAGCCCGCAGCATTCTTGGTTCCTTTCTTTTCCGAAAGGATGATATCCACAAAAAAACAGCCGTTCTCAGCGGTGGCGAGAAGACCCGATTGAACCTCATCAAGTTTCTCGTCAACCCTCCCAACCTTCTTCTGATGGATGAGCCCACCACCCACTTGGACATCCTAACCGTGGAGTCCCTCGTGCTGGCGCTGGAGGCCTATGAGGGAACGCTGGTCTTCATCTCGCACGACGTCCATTTCATCCGCAAACTCGCCAACCGCATTCTCCACATCAATGCCGGCCAGGCCGTCTCTTATCCGGGCGGCTATGACTATTTCCTCGAGAAATCTGGACTGCTAGGTTCCGAGCGCTTTGCGCTGACAGCCGAGTAAGCCCAAAATCAGCATCCCAGTTGCTAACACCGCACGAAACAAACCTATGAAATACCCACGCTCACCCAAAGATCAGGTCGGTGGCATTGTTTACCTTGGCCGCATGCTCGACAAAATCCGTCTCATGGCTGCCGGTGAGCTTCACCCGGAACTGCATGCCAATCTCGGAAAAGGATTCGATGAGCGAATCATGACCTTTCTGGGAGTCGACTACAACGCGATCTGCGCCCAGACCCTCCAAGGAGGCACAGATGACGAGGTGCTTGAATGGTGCTGTCAAAATGGCAAACGTCCCAACGAGGAACAAATCGAAATCTGGAATGCCTTCATGACAAAACGCGGCTGGAATGACGAATTGTCCGAGACCCTCATCCGCCGCAAGAAGGAAAGCTCATTTGAAAATCGTGATGATATCCAAACGATGTTCGCTTACATCGATGCCGACGAAGGCCGCGCCTAATTCATCAAGTCAATGAAACTATCTCGGTTTTTCCGTGATTTTCATTGAGGAAAAACAGTTGCTCCACCACTTTCATTCGACATGGAATTTGTAAACCTCACGCGACACACAGGGATTGGATCGAATTGCTACTGGCTGAGCGTAGGAGGCAAGAACATCATTCTCGATGCGGGCTCGGATCCCAAGATCGACGGCATCAACTCCACCCCCGACTTGCGCGCCCTCCCCCCTGGAACGGTCGATGCGATTATCATCACTCACGCTCACCAGGACCACATAGGCTCATTGCCTGTGGTGACAAGACAGGAGCAGCGGTGCCCCGTTTTCATGACCCCGGCCACGGCAGCCATTGCCACGATCATGCTTCACAATTCGGTGAATGTCATGATGCGTCAACGAGAGGAACTCGGCCTGATGGAGTATCCCCTCTACACCCACCGCGGCGTAGATCTCTGCGCTCAAAGTTGGGTCCACTGCGGACTCAGGCAACGCTACAATCTCCTCGGAGAACGTTCGAACAATGATGACGAGGTGACTTTTGAGTTTTACAATGCAGGGCACATTCTGGGCTCCGTCGGAGTGCTCATCAGCTACAAAGGCAAATCGCTTTTTTATACAGGTGATGTGAATTTTGAAAACCAGTCGCTGATGATCGGCGCCGACTTCCCTGAAGGCGGAGTTGATTATTTGATTATGGAGACGACACGGGGCGACTCACCGATCCCTGTCGGTTTTACCCGCGCCGGCGAGGAAGAGCGCTTTGCTAGAGCCGTTAAAGAAGTGATATCGAGAGGCGAATCATTAACAATACCCGTATTCGCTTTGGGCAAGTCCCAAGAACTTCTAGCCATGCTTTGGAAAATGCGTTTGCGCGGCGAGATCGGCCACCTGCCTATATATATCGGCGGACTAAGCGTGAAAATCACGACCGTTTATGATGCTTTTGCTGCTACCACACCACGCAGTCACCCTGAATTGCAACTCCTAGAGGAAATGGCGCCGTATGTCCTCTCTGGACGCGAGATTATGACCGCTCAGCCTCGCAAAAAGTGCATCTACGCTCTTTCAAGCGGAATGATGACGGAACACACGCTTTCCAATATTTTTGCTCGACGTGTCTTGGCAGATCCATCCCAAAACCTGTTTTTTGTGGGATACTCGGATCCAGACTCTCCCGCCGGAAAGATCCGCAAGGCAAAGCAAGGAGATGAAGTGATCCTCGATAAAGAGTTTCCACCTGTGCCCCTTCGCTGCCGCGTCGAGGAATTCAGCTTCAGCGCCCATTCGAACCGCGAGATGCTCCGCAATTATGTTCTTCTCCTGAAGCCCTCAAAGGTCGTACTCATCCACGGAGACAAGCCCGCACTCGAGTGGTTTCAGCTAGCGCTATTCAAGGAACTAGAGGGCGCAGAGGTCATCGTTCCGGATATAGGAACGAAATGCTCCCTTTCCTGATCCCACGCTAGGTTCTGGTTGCTCCAAAAGTTTACGCTCTTCAGGACGAAGATTGGTGACATCGATGGTCGCTGCTAAATCAGCGGCCTCCTTGTTGCACCCGAGTGCAAGCAGCACAGCGACTCGAACGGCTTTCCACTGCGGCGGCGCGGTCTTCCACGCGATCAACTTCCCATCATAAAGCGAAGCCGCCTGCGAGATCTCGCCTGACTTGTAGTAGGCGAGAGCCGCAACGCTGAGCGCGGCTAGTGAATTCGGGTCATGACTAAGAATCTGCCTCGATACCTCAACCGCTTCAGCAACATTACTATCAGTCAGCAGAGAAAGGTAAGCGTAGTCGCTCCTAGCCTCCTGAATATTTGGAAAAGACTCCAGCATTTCCGAGTAAACCGGGAGCAATTCAGAGGCTGAAGCGCCCTTCGGAAAAAAACGAATCAATCCGAGAAAACCATGAAGAGCTGTATCCTGCCGATGTGCCAACGTCCAAAAGGCTTTGATGCCCTCCTTCTCATATCCCGATTTGATGGCGTACGCAGCGACGAATAAAGCCAACTCAGGTCTTTCGTAAACGAGGTTCCGATGCATTTCCCGCCAGGCTTCGGCTGCATTTTCATTTTTACCCGATTTTTCAGCTGACCGCGCGAGAAAAAGAGCACGAAGCGTTTCGGACATGCCGACAACACTTTCTGTGTCGAGTAAGGTATATATCTCCTGCCAGCGATCCAGAGACGCCAGTGCATCGATATAAATCATAAGCCACGTCGAGGAAGATGATGCCCGTTCCTTGCCTATAAAATCGAGCGCTTCCTGATAGGCCTTGTTGCGATTCAGCCAACGAGCGAAGGCCAGGGCCTCATCGGGACTGGAGTTCCCGCAAAGTTTGCGAAGCTCTTCTATTACAGCTTGGCTTTTTGCAGGATTTTCCTTCATACGAAGATCAGCGATAAGAAGAGAGTCGCTGGCATTGCGCAAAGGATGCGCAGCCAGCTTGTCGCCTAAACTCGACAGGAGTGAACCGCGAGGCATTACCTCGGCTAGCTGTTGTTTGGCCAGCAAGCGAACGGACGCGATGCCGCTGGCACTCCGAGATTCAGTCAACGGAACCAGAATGGCCTCAGCTGCTCGGGGATCGCTGTTCATTATCAAAGAAGCCAAGGCGAGGTGGATCTTTTCAGCATCCGCCAAGTTCAGTGCAGGCAGTGTCTTCTTAGCAAGAGCGACGACTTCGGGCATTTTATTTTCGAGCGCGAGCAATTGCATTTCCACAACGGTCATTTCAACCGTTCTTTTGCCGCTGATTTTATTGAATGAGAAGCGGGCGGTTTGCCTATTTCCGGTTTTCACTGCCTGCCCCGCAAGCGCAAGCAATTCTTCCATATTGGCCTCGTTTTTCTGGCCCTGAATTTCGAGAGCGTTGATCGAAGAGGGATCACCCATACGAGCATTTAAAAGACGCGCGCTCCTAAAAATAGACTCATCTTGGGGAGCCATCAAAACGGCCCTCCGCATCAATGAAAGCGCCGCATTTTCATCACCCCTCTCCCAAGCGGCTAAAGATTCCTGTGTGAAATTCTTTGCCCTCCGGATTTTGAGCACGCCATAGAAAGGAGGGATCACCGCCCAAACCAGCACGGAGAGAATGAGAACGCCCAAGATGATACGGACCCGAATATCCGCGAGCACCTCGAACAATCTCTCCCGGAGAGAAAGCGCCACCTCGTCGGTATCGTAATCCGGCAAGAAGTCCTTTGTTTCCGAAACCATTGAACGTTCGACTTCTTTCGGGAGGGCTTCACGGGATGGGATATCAGCGCTTTTTCTTTCGCGCATAGTACGTCCGGCACTTGGATCTTCAATCTCCTCGCTCATGGCTTATTTGGAAGGTTTGCATCATTGCGGATCAGGGTTGATTGGAGAAATTTTCGGAGAGTTTCGTTGGCTTGATCGACATCTATGATATCCCATGCGGCGGCTTCAATCAAACGCTGACCGCGATTGCGAACCCCCTCTTTCACTGCACGCCAACGTCCAGCCAACGTATAAGCAAAAGCGCTAGAAGCGCCCTCACCCGCCTTCTCACCATCAGCAAGAATCGCGTGATAAACCAAAACATAGCGACCTCGATCCGTGAAAAGAAAAACTCGAAAATAGATCGGCATGCCATCGACCTTGATCAACTGGGGATCAAGTTGCTTCACCAAAACCATACCTGCACTTGAAAGACAGGTCTGAGGGTCGTGAATGCTCACCGCCTGTATCGCTGACCTTCCCGCAGGCCACCGCAAATAAAAAAATTGCCAAACATGCTGTTTGTTATCCGTGAATCGTTCCGAGAAGCCCTCGGGAAAAAAAAGCATCCGCCGAGTGCGGTCGGCGATCGGTTGCACTTTCGTGCCCCGAGTGCCCGAAGCAATCGTCCATTCTACATCCTCAGTCCCACGAACCTCATGCAGACGATACCAAGCTTCCGTTCCGCCCAACGAAATCACTCCGAGTATAATCCAAGCCAAAGCAGAGCGCTGAATGAGGGGAGACAAAGCCATTTGAGGGACGGCAGTGACTCCGACTGGCGACCCTGCACCCTGCCGCGCGCTTCTTTTCCTCTGATACGATAACGCGAGCGACCACAGGCCGCCCATCGTGAAAGCTAGAATCAAGTACCCTGCGAGGTCATGCCATTTTTCTACGGCCGATACCCCTTGCACCGAAGCCAAAATCGAAAGCCCTGAGGCTCGGAGAAAGTTCCCAAAAAGCGCTAAGGCGAACGCCGCAAAAACAAGGACACCCCTTGAAAAAAATCCAAACCTAAAAACCTCACCAAAGAAAAAAGCGGCCATGATGCCACTCTGCAGTGAGCGCACTCCACTACACGCCTCCTCGATACCGACCGTACCTGTCGGAAGTGATATGAGGTTTCCCTGCCGCATCGCCTCAAATCCACACCAGTGAAGCATCTCGAGAACGGCGATCGTGTTTTTTTGCATCAACCAACCCATGATCGCGTTTTCCGCATTGCGAGGCCAGGGAACGGCAATCAGAAAAAAGACAATCGGAAAAAAGAAGTGGCCCACCCACGCTGCGCCACCGATCAACCTCAACAGCGCAAGAGTGAAGCCGATTGCAAAAAAAGCCCCAAGAACACCGAGGACGCGCCATTCGGGATTGGCCTCAAAAAAAAGGGGCAATAAAGCGAGCGCGACACCAAAACCAGCGACCAGCACGACGAATCCAGTTTCCTCCTCGGATGCTTGGGCGGGACGATCTCTCCATCGCATGTGAAAAAGCGCCATGCACAGGATAGGCACCAAAAAACCATAACTGTATTGCGAATCGATTTCCCAATCGTTCCAAAGCATCCGAATCGAGATCCACCAAGCAAGCAGGACAGATGCAAGAATCAGCCAAGGTTGGCTTTTTTCGACTCCACTGGAAGCGGCGGCAGAAGGAAATCTATTCACACGGAATCTCTGGGAGAGTCACCTCCCTTTCCCAAAAACCATAACATGCAATGTCTTGAGAACCACCGTGGCATCCAACGCTAGAGAAAAATGCCGAATGTAGTAAAGATCATACATGAGCTTCTCCATGGTGTCCTCGATGCTGGCGCCATAGGGGTAGTTGACTTGAGCCCACCCCGTGATACCTGGCCGCACCAAATGGCGGAAGTGGTAGTAAGGGATCGCGACTTCGTAGCGTTCGACACATTTGATCCATTCCGCACGCGGTCCGATGAGACTCATTTCTCCGCGTAGCACATTCCAAAGCTGCGGCAACTCGTCGAGACGTGAAACGCGCAACCAGTGCCCGAGCCTCGTGACACGCGGATCTCCCTCAAGAGTGTATAGCCCCTTAAACTCACTCCCCACATCCATCGTTCGAAATTTGTAAAGCGTGAAGAGACTTCCATGCTGTCCCACGCGGGTTTGGCTAAAAATGATCGGCCCTCTGCGCTCGAGTTTGATCAATAAAGCCACAATCGCCATGACAGGGGAAAGGACAAGGAGAGTGATCACTGCTACGAAGACATCAAAGACCCGCTTGAGCGAAGCAAACGGAGAATGCTGTACGAGTTGAAAGCCTGAATCCAAAGGCCAAGTACGACTCAGCAAGTCAGGAGGCATTTTATGCCAGTATGCCTCAAAAAACGAGTGCATCGTGTAAACAGGAAGTTCTTGGAAATGAACAGCCACTAGCGATGTCAGAATTTCATTTTGGATACTTTCTGTGGAGCACGCCAAAAGGATACCTTCGTGTTCGAGGTGGATGTTATTCTCCAAGGTCTTCAGCACATCAGAGGCGAGAGACTCGAAAACGGGGGTGCCTGGGCCGGCTACATGAGTCCCCAACGCCGATTCACTGGTCGCAAAAAAGTGCAATTTGTGTCTGAGTTTGTTTGCTGTGTAATTTTTGTAAAACCTCTCAGCGGATTCAGGATCGCTGATCACGAGTAAACGGCGACTGGATCTGGATCCCATAGCCGTGGAATACAAAAACCGCCTTTGCAAAAGGGTGAAAATCGAGAATCCCAGAAAGGAAAATCCGAAAATCGCACGACTGGAGGCGATCTTGCCACCAAATGAAGCCACGATATAAACGGCAAAAGCCGACGCTAGAAAGGCAAGCAAACACGCGATGAGGTGCTCGCTCGAATACCCCAGCGATTTCATCTCCGAACGAGGGTCGTAGGCCCCAATCAAGCTGAGGGTGAACACGGAAATCAGCAGCGGAAGATAAAGATCCACCCACTCATAACGATTAAACTCACCAGTTAACTCAGTGATACCAAGATACATCCCAAGCCAGATTCCGCAATCAACAATAAGCAGAACAATCATCAAAAACCTCTCCCTTGAGGACCCTCTCACTACCTTCAATCCTCTGGGAAATAGGGCCGTGGGCCTCATGATATCTGGAATTTGATCCGTTGATTGAAGGGTTTCAGGAACCATCTGGTAGTCTGGAGTGGAACTATTTGAACTCTAGGGAAAATCTAACGCCAAGTAGCTCATTGTAAAGTGCTCTTTGATTTCCAGAGACCGCGACTCCCAAAGTGTCATCATTTCTCAATGAGACTGCTTCGGCAGAGTTCGGCATAGAGCCCCCCCTTCGAGAGAAGCTCTTCATGGCGACCCCGCTCTGTAATACGGCCCCGTTCCAAAACGAGAATCTGGTCGGCGTGGCGCACAGTCGAAAGTCTATGCGCAATGACAAAACTGGTTCGCTTTTCCATGAGATGATCCAAGGCCTCCTGAATCAGCTTCTCGGTCGAAGTGTCGACACTCGCGGTGGCCTCGTCTAAAATGAGGATCGGGGGATTTTTGAGAAGCGCCCGTGCGATGGAGAGACGTTGCTTCTCACCAACACTGAGCTTCACTCCACGTTCGCCAAGCGGGGTATGCAATCCCTCGGGTAATCGCCGAATGAAATCCACCGCATTCGCCGCACGAAGAGCCTCCCACATTTCCTCCTCGGAGGCATCCGGCTTTCCGATTCGTAGATTTTCCGCCGTGGTGCCGTTGAATAAAAAACTCTCCTGCGTGACTACAGCAATATTGCGCCTCAAATGCCGACGCGACATCCCCCTCAATGGAACGCCATCAATCGTAATCCCACCACTGGTGAATTCGTAAAAGCGCACAAGCAAGTTAACGATCGTGGATTTTCCGGCACCTGTAGGCCCGACTAAAGCGACCATGGATCCAACTGGAACTTCGATCTGAATGTCGTCGAGCACAGGTAGCTTCGGGTCATAAGCAAAACTCACATTCTGATAAACAACATGCCCCTGAATCGGCTGGCACATCGCCCCTTCGTTCTCGTCGCACTCCGCATCGGCATCCATGATCTCGAATACCCGATCGCCTGCGGCACGACCCGACTGGAAGATTTGGTTGAGTTGGTGCAGGCGACCGACAGGCTCATAGAGATACCGAACGAGAACAAAAAATGCGACCAGTGCGCCAATTTCCATTCCCCCATGCAGAACCTGAGCGGTTCCAAATCCAGCCACCATCAGCAACCCGGCCGATGACAAAAACTCCATACCTGGCTGGTAGAGCGCCCAAGCCTTCATCACGGTGAGAGTTTCCTTCCGCACCTTGTTACTCGCTGCATCGAAGCGTATGTGCTCCCGTTCCTCACTCGTGTACGTCTTGATCTGGCGAATCCCGGCAATGTTGTCGTGGAGGAGCGAGTTGAGCTCCGAGACCGCCTTGCGCTGACGCCGGTAACGTGAGCGCGCCGTAAGCGTGTAAACCATCGCCCCCGCGGCTAGGAGGGGAATCGGAGAAAGCGCTGCAAGCGTAAGCATCGGGCTGTAGGTCAGCATGAGGGCGCTGACGACGAGAATTTGAAGGACGGACACCGTTCCCTGCTCAATGCCATCGATCAAAACACGCTCCACACTTGTGACGTCCTCGACCAACCGAGTCATAATGTCACCGGTCGCACGGTTATCGAACCAATGAAGGGGCAACTTTTGAATGTGCGCGTAAAGCTCGCTGCGAAGATCAAAGATCACGTGCTGCTCGAAGTGATTGTTGAAAATAATGCGCAGGGAATTGAGAAGATTCTGGGCAAAAAAGGCCGCGAATCCCACGCAAACAAGCGGCAAGAGCAATTCTGGGCGATTTTTTCCGATCACCTGATCGACGATCTGTTGCGTCACCGCGGGGAAGACCACGACCATCAATGTCCCCAATAAGGCACAAAACAACGTGGCAAATGCCAATAAGGGATACCGACGCACATACGGAAAAACGCGAATAAAAACCTGCATAGGCTCGACTATCTCAACAGCGCGACAGTGTGACAACCCCGCTCTGCCCGAGCGGATTTTAGCACCCTCTTATTGAAATACGCCCAAAGCAGTGTTGATGCCGCCACGGGATTTGATTTACTGACACTGGATGTCTCCCACACTGCTGATTGTCGATGATGAGAAAAACACGCGCGACGGATTGCGTAACGCGCTCTCGGATGCTTTTGAGGTTTACGTGGCAGCAGATGTCGATGGCGCATTACAAACCATCGAGAGCGTTCCGGTTGATGTGATTCTCACCGATCTCAAACTTGGAGGCGCTGATGGCATGTCACTCATCCAAGCTGTATCAAAGCGCTCCAATCCCCCCATCTGCATCATGATGACGGCCTATGGATCGGTGGATACAGCCGTCGAAGCGATGAAACATGGCGCCTATGATTTTGTGACAAAGCCAGTAAATATCGACCGCCTGGAAATGCTCATCAAGCGGTCCATTCGGGAGAGAAATACATCCCTCGAAAATAAAGAATTGCGATCCAAAGTGGAACGTCAGTTCAAGATCGAGGGCATGATCGGCCACTCGCCGGTGATGACGGAGGTCTTTGAAACAATCAAACAGGTCGCTCCTTCCCGAGCTACGGTGCTTATCCAAGGCGAGAGCGGAACCGGGAAGGAGCTGGCCGCCCACGCCATCCACCACCTGAGCCAGCGGGCGAAAGAAAAATTTGTCGCCGTGCATTGCGCCGCGCTGACTCCAGAGTTGCTCGCCAGCGAGCTTTTTGGTCATGAGAAGGGCGCCTTCACAGGGGCCCACGAGCGCCGGATCGGACGCTTTGAACAAGCTGCAGGAGGCACCTTATTTTTAGATGAAATCGGAGAAATCGACCTTAGCACGCAGGTCAAAATCCTACGCGTTCTAGGCGAGCGCACCTTTGAGCGTGTGGGTGGCGGGGAAACCCTTTCCACTGATGTGAGGCTCATCGCCGCGACCAACAAGGATCTGTCGCAACTCGTCGCGGAGGGCAAATTCCGCGAAGACCTTTTTTTCCGACTTCACGTGGTTCCACTCACCATGCCGCCACTCCGCGACCGCAAGGTAGATATCCCCATGCTAGCGGAATCCTTCCTCAAGGAATCGGCACTAGAAAATTCCAAACCCCACCGTGAACTCAGCTCCGAAGCTATGGCGCGGATTCTTGATTACGACTGGCCAGGAAATGTGCGCGAGTTGCGAACAGCGATCGAGCATGGCGTGGTGATGTCCACCAGCGGGCAGATTGGGCTTCGCGACTTGCCGTCCTCACTTCGAGGAACGACTTCGCAAAGCGTCCCCTCCCCCGCTATCTCAGGACTAAACATCCGCGATACGGAAACAAATCTCATTCTCAAGGCACTCGAAAGCTGTGGAGGAAACCGCAGCGAGGCCGCAGAAAAACTCGGCATCAGTCGACGCACGCTCCATCGTCGCCTCAATGAAATGCAGCTTTTTAAAAGAGCCGAAAAAAATTAAGCCCTGAATGAAAAAGCCACCGAAAGGCACTCCTGCCGTCTCGACACCTATTTCTCGGGAAGGACCTTCTATCGATATACGCAGCGTCGCGCTTGTGATTCTCGCCGTCTCACTGGCGTTCGTTTATCTCTTTGTTCAATTTCGAGGGTTTTCGATATCCGCCGCGATGGATCAGGCTCAAATCTCCCGCGAGATCGCTAAAGGAAACGGTTATACAACCCAATACATCCGCCCACTCGCCATCTGGCAACTCGAGCACGCCGGCAAGCCCATCCCTAGCCACCACTTTCCCGAATTCCTTCAATCTCCGCTGCATCCTCTCGTCAACGCCTTCCCTCTCAAATTAGTTCAAACCGATTGGAAGCTCACGCCGCTGGATATCGTTTATATTGGCGACCGCATGATCGCCGGTGTCTCGATCCTCTTTTTCCTATTGGCCGTGATCGTCTGGTATTTTGTGGGCGCGACTTTGTTTGATAAAAAAACCGCTCTCATCGGCTGCACTGCTCTCATTTTGACGGACATGATGTGGCAGTTCTCGCTCTCGGGTCTTCCCCAGATGCTGATGCTCTTTCTTTTTGGATGCACGACTTGGCTCACCTTGCGCGCCATTGAATGCCGCGATCTCGGAACTTCCACTCTCCTCCACATCTTCGCCTGCTCGCTCGTCTTTGGACTCCTCACGCTCGCCCACGTAGTCGGGTTCTGGATTTTTCTAGGTTGGCTGATTTTTGTTCCCTTTTATTTTCGTCGCCGAAGCCTAAACACCCTTGTTGCCATACTCGGATTTGTCTTGGTCGTCGGACCATGGCTCGCGCGCAATCATTACATTTGCGGCAACCCCCTCGGCCTTGCCGGATACGAAATGATCTCGCCCCCCGGATCGGCCGAAACCGAATACATGCGAACGCTTGTTGGTCCGCCTTTATTTTCTGCATCGGCGATGTTCAAGCGCTTCGGGACAGCCCTCAACTACCAAGTGGGACATATTTTTGACTTTCTCGGGATGAATGCAATGGCGCTGATGTTTTTTGCATCCCTCCTGCACCGATTCAAGCTCTCCAATGCCGCTTCTTTTCGACCAATACTCCTTCTCATGTGGTTCGGCGCATTCCTCGGAATGGGCGTGTTCGGTGTCACGGAAAACATCTCCCCCAATCAATTTCATATTCTCTTCGTTCCCTTGTTCCTCTTTTACGGACTGTCTTTTCTGATGGTTCTTTGGACTCGACTGGAAATCCACAACCCAAAATTCAAATCCGCCTTCATCGCCTTGCTCCTTCTTCTTTGCGCTCTGCCACTCATCGGGACGTTGCTATCCGGTCCCGACCGCGCGATCCAATGGCCACCCTACGTTCCCCCATTCATTGCCATATTGGGAGATTGGTTTGAAGAAAATGAGGCTATCTGCTCCGACATGCCCTGGGCTGTGGCCTGGTATGCTCAGCGTCAATCGCTCCTCCTCCCCAAGACAGTCAAGCAATTCAACCGCATTAGTGATTACCGACTCCTTGGAAAATCTCTCACTGGACTTTACCTCTCTCCCCTGACCGGCAACCGCTCGCTTTTTTCGGAGGTCTACAAAGGGGCCTACACCGACTGGGTTTTCTTGATCATGCGCCCTCCGGAAGTGGCTGGATTTTTGCTGCCCGTTTTTACCCCCCTTCCAATCGACGGCGAATGCATTCTTTTCTCCGATCGAAACAGATGGTCCCGTCGGAATTGAACGACAGACGAGCAGTGGCTCTTGCCTTCGCCACGGCGTGTGCTTTGATGTGTCTGTGGACGCGCTAGCATTGACAAAAGAGGATTGGGAGTCCCGCATGACCGCGCTCGGCCAACCCGCCTACCGCGCTGGTCAGGTGCTCGATTGGATATACAAACGCCGTGTCCGCGACTGGGACGATATGTCGAATCTTCCGGCCCCGCTCAGAGACGCCCTTAAGCAGGAATTCCCAAATTCACGCCTCGAAAAGATCCGCGAAACCGGGTCGAAGGACACCACGCGAAAGTTTCTATTCCGTCTCCCTGATGGACAGATGATTGAGACCGTCCTCATTCCAGCGTCCCCGGCACTCTACGGAGAAGCCTCGGATCGCCGCACGATCTGCATTTCGAGCCAAGTCGGCTGTGCTTATGGATGCAAATTCTGCGCCAGCGGTCTTGATGGGTGGAAACGCAACCTCCATGCCGGTGAAATCGTCGATCAATTTTTACAGGTCGAGGCTCTTTCAGGCGAAAAGATCAACAACATCGTCTTTATGGGCATGGGCGAACCGATGGCTAACTACGACAATCTTCTCCGCGCGATCGGCATTCTGAATGCCCCTTGGGGTGTGGGTCTCGGCGCCCGTCACATGACAGTCTCGACATCAGGTCTCGTTCCCCAAATCCGCAAGCTCGCCGCGCAACCTCTCCAAGTCCGACTCGCCATTTCCTTCCACGGTGCGACTGATGAAGTCCGTAGCACGATCATGCCGGTGAACAAAAAATATCCCGTCGAGGAATTGGTGTCCGCCTGCGAAGATTACGTCCGCATCAAAAAGCAACGCATCACTTTTGAGTATATCCTCATACGCGACGTCAACGACTCACTCGACCAGGCCCGTCTGCTGGCAAAACAAGCCCGACGCGTCGGAGCCAAAGTCAATCTAATTCCCTATAATGCCGTGGACGGTCTCCCTTGGATCCGCCCGGAAGAGGATAACCAGGACGCCTTCCTTGCAATCCTCCGAAATGCCGGAGCGGAAGCCACACTCCGCCGTGAAAAAGGTCACGATATCGCAGCAGCCTGTGGGCAACTTCGACTTCAAGTCGAAAAATCCTTTGCAGAAAAACCCGTCTTGAATTAGCGGTTTTAAGAATGGCTGATAACAACGATTTTCCACCCGAAGAGATTTGGGACGAATACGTCTGGGAGCGCTTCCTCCAGCAGCAGGATCGCAATACGGAAAAATATTTTCAGTTACTCGAAAAATACATGGATGACCCGGATCGCGACGACATTATCGCCGAAGAAATGGGATGGGATGTTTTTGCCACAGCCTACGATGATCAAGAGGAAGTGGAGGATTTTTTGACCGAGGCCACGGAACTCCTCTCAGGCGAATCTGGAGAGGATGAGGAAGATTACGAAAACGAGTTTGAGGAATTCACCCAATCGCCCGTTTACGAAGACACGCTCCGTCTCCATCGTTGGGTGAACACCCTTTTCGACAAACGCGCGGATCTTCGCGAAAACCCCGAGGCGATCCGCTTTGCGACACGTTCTGCCGTATGTGGAGCCAAGCTCGCCGCCGCCCTTTGTGGCACCGAGCACTCTGAGATCGGGATGACGATCGCTTACCTCAAGCGCGCCCTAAAATCCGCTAACGACTCCCTCGAAGCCGCTCAAAAGCTGGCCGACGCAGGACACCTCGACCGCAGACGGGCCAACCACGCCCGCCGCCTCATTTTTCGAATTCGTGACCGCATCGTGGACTACATGCGTGAGTACCGAGTGAAATGGCGCCAACGTCACGATCGTTGATCGGCGCGGAAACGTCTTTTCCACGCGCATCGCCAAACCATAAAAAACCCCTTTCCAACCGGAACGGGCCATTTAGATTAATCCCGCATGTTTGCCCGACTCTCAGATAAACTTCAGGACGCCTTCAAAAACCTCCGCGGTCAGGGCAAAATCTCAGAATCCAATGTCACGGATGCGCTCCGCGAGGTCCGTATGGCGCTGCTTGATGCCGATGTCCACTTTCAAGTAGCGAAAGATTTTATCGCAAAGGTCAAAGAGAAGGCCCTCGGCGAGCAGGTGCTCCGAAGCGTCACTCCAGGCCAACAAATTGTTAAAATTTTCCATGAGGAACTCTGCGCTCTTCTTGGCGGAGATACAGCCCCGCTAGATCAGTCGAAGAACTGCCGCATCCTCATTGTTGGCTTGAATGGCGCAGGCAAAACAACGTCTTCAGCAAAGCTTGCGCGGCTTTTAAAATCCCAAGGTCGCTCGCCGCTCCTTATCGCGAGCGATCTTCATCGACCCGCCGCCATCGACCAACTTGCCGTTCTCGCCGACCAGATCGATGTTCCCGTTTTTCGCCCTGAGGACGGAGAGAGCGATATCCTTCGCTCCACGAAACGCGCCCTAGAATGGTGCGACTCGACTGGCGGCAATGTGCAAATCTTCGATACCGCCGGACGCCAGGAAATCGACGGTCCGCTCATCGAGGAACTCAAGCGCCTTCGCGACTTTCTCCAACCGCAGGAAGTTCTCCTCGTTTGCGATGCCGCCACTGGCCAACAAGCCGTCAGCGTGGCGGAGCACTTCCACGCCGCCCTCGGGCTTACTGGACTCATCCTGACGAAGCTCGATGGCGATGCCCGTGGCGGCGCCGCCCTCTCCCTTCGCTCGGTCACCGGACGCCCGATCAAATTCGCCGGCGTCGGAGAAAAGATCGACCAGTTTGAGACATTCCATCCCGACCGCCTCGCCGGTCGCATCCTCGGAATGGGCGACGTGGTCAGCCTCGTCGAACGCGCCTCAGAAGCCATCTCCGAAGACGAGGCTCGTCGCATGGAGGAAAAACTCCGCACCGCCACATTCGACCTCACCGATTTTCTCCAGCAATTTAAAATGATCCGTCGGATGGGACCCCTCGAAAATATTCTTGGCATGATCCCAGGAATGGATAAGATCAAAGATTCTTCGATTGATGAAAAGCAACTGAAACGGGTGGAGGCGATTATTCTCTCCATGACTCCGCGCGAACGTGCAAAACCAGATATTCTGAATGCACGCCGGCGCCAGCGGATCTCCCGAGGCAGCGGCGTAAGCGTCACCGAGGTCAACAACTTAATCTTGCGCTTCAACCAGATGCGCAAGATGATGAAAAATATGGGAGCCATGAAAAAACTCATGGCCAAAGCAGGCGCTGGATTCAAATTCTAAGCGGAAACGGCTCCAAAAAACCGCTTCTGCAACAGATCAGATTCCCTCACCCGCCTACCTAAAAATTAACTAACCAATCCAATTCAACAGACACCTTAAGCCCTAAACTTAAGAAGATATTACTATGGCAGTAGCAATCCGACTCCGCCGCGAAGGCGCCAAAAATCACCCGTATTACACCATCGTTGTTGCTGATCAGCGCAGCCCACGTGACGGCAAATTCATCGAAATCATCGGCAAATACGACCCGAAAGTCGAAGGCGAGAATTTCAACATCAAGCTCGACCGCGCCGAATATTGGATCTCCTGCGGTGCACGCCCAAGCCAAACCGTGGGCAGCATCATCAATAAATCCCGCAAAAAATTGGCAGCCTAAGCAGCCAAGGGACATGGAGGAATTCCTACGCTACGTCCTCAACTCCATCGTGGAATTTCCCGATGAAGTCGTGAT
>Ga0214919_10001437_pt1 | contig 38966 bp, 37 predicted proteins | sample LL1503_MetaG_FD_177994 | JGI IMG/M metagenome (GOLD analysis project Ga0214919, IMG submission 177994) | Freshwater microbial communities from Lake Lanier, Atlanta, Georgia, United States - LL-1503 | ecosystem: Environmental > Aquatic > Freshwater > Lake | place: USA: Georgia | collected...
ATTATCCTGATAATACACCAATTGGTTATAAAAATAGTATAAATCAATCAATTAGTCTCCTCCAATCAATGCATGATAATGAGATAATTAAAGATGCAAAACCAGAATTTAATATCATATTGGAGGCTAATAGAGATAGGCTAAAAAATGAAAATATTATATAAAATGAATTTATAAATATGATGTGTTTATGAAGTTCTTTTAACTCAATTTGAGTTAAAAAAATCTATACAATGAATGACATATATACTAGTTACTAAATATAATTACATCTCTTCCGATGATGCTACTACCGCATATTTTTGCGACTCAATATCATATATTTGTAATTCAATATCATCTTCAAGCGGAAAATGCTTCTCATTTACCAAAAGTCGTATTGTATAAAATGAAGTAATTTCTCCATATATGACTTTTAAGATAGCAATGTCTATTTGTGATATAGTAACTACCACCATTAAGACAGACTTTAGAGATGATATCATCCACATAGCATTTGCAAAAAATTGCAATTCAAATCGAGTAAACCCATAAATCGTCTTCTCTGTAGGGTTATATATCCTAAACCCTAATACAGGATCTGCAATTTCTTTTATAATTACGTCTGTAATGACGACCACAGCAACAAATGCCTGAAAGCACCAATATTTAAGCCAATTATCAAGTTTAATGCCTAATATTTGTAAAGTAGGCGATGGGCCTGTTTGTAGATATGGGGATGATTTGTCACCAAATAGCATAATCACAATTGTTATAAGTGTTAAAAGCGCAACATTTGCAATTATGCACTTTTTTAGCCTCTCTTTATCCCTATCGACAGTATTGTTATCAGCAGTATCTCTATTAGCAGTATTCATAGTCTTTTTTCTATACTTATTTTTTAATAATATATTCAAATCTATTATATTATTACAATATAATATCATTCACATTTAAACTTAATTTTTAACAAAATAAAAGATCCAAAAAAATAAATGAAAATTAGTATATTATACAATATACATTTTAATCTTATTATTTGGGAATATATTATTTTTTTTATCATTATACGTTATTAATTTATAAAAATTATTATAGTATATATTTGCAATTTTTATGATATTAGTCAATTTATTTGGTTTTTTTATTTTCTCTTTATTGAGGATAATTTTATAATTTTTTAAAAATTGTTCATATTTTGTTTCTTTGGTAATATTTAACTTATCTCTATAAAATTTTTCATTTAAATTAAATTTATCAATTAAATAATGTGGCATAATAAAACATAATAGCCCATAATCATAATATTTATTTTTATTAAAAAATTGTACTTCTTTTGCAGATAAATGAAATGATTTATCTAAAACTAAACCATAATCAGTTAAATATATAATATTATTAGAATCAACTACAATATTACCTCCATGGGTATCAAAATGAATAATATTATTAGATTGCAAAAAGTGAAGTAATTTAAATGCTTGTTCATAAAAAGAATTTAAATTGGTCTTATTATCTAATAGCCATGTATGAACAACTTTAGGAAACCATTCAATAAATAATAGTATTCTATATTTTGATTTGCTTTTAGCATCTATATATTTTTTTATATTTTGATTTGAATTCCAATATTTAAAATCATCAAACTTTATATGTTTTGGATTTGTTTCAATAATTCTATAGTGATATAATAATGGAAAATTTATACATTCTCCACTTAATACATAATTTGTTGTTTTAATATGCATTAATAACTCTCTCCAACAATTTATACCATAGCTACCTATTCCATAATTATAATATAAAGGCAAATTAAATAGATTTGATGTATCAAATTTATTTTTATATTCCAATTCTGTTAATATAATTGACTTTATAAAAATTTTAGTATTATCTATTTTAATTGTTGTATTTTCACTATATGAAGATTTTGCAACACCTTCTTTTTTTTTAATTAGTTGTAATATTTCATTATCAGAAAGATAACTTAATTTTGTATTAATTTTATCATATTTTTCAACTCTATTCATCTTATATATAATAAAAAATAAATAAAAATTATCATCATAACAATTTATGCATTATCCATAAATCTATATCTGAAAAATTACCTTCTCCGGCTTTTAAAATTCTTATTTTTTTATATCCATTTTTTATATATAATCCTTTTCTTTCTGAATTATCATCAATTAAATATCCCCTATTAGTTCCAGCATGTAATAAAATATATTCATAACCATTGCTTTTTGCATATTCTTCTATTTCAACTAATAATAATGTTGCTAAATTAGAATATTTATCTGGTATACCATTACATGCTCCTGATATTTGTAAGCCTTTCTTCCCCCCTATTCCACCAAGTAATTCAAAATTACTCTCACCTTTATATAAATCTAAATCAGTTGATTTTATATATCCAATTATATCCTTTTTATATTGTGCTATCCAAAATATCTCATTTGGTTCTTTTATTTCTGGATTGAATTCATCTGATGGTTCACATACTTTTGTCAATTCTATTAAAATATCTCTATATTTTCTTAACTTATTATTATGTTCTATTTTTATTATTTTTGTATTTTTTTTAGTTAATATTATTTTACCGCCTGTAATATTATTTCTTCTTATTACATTTCCCATTTTTATTATATATATATATTTATTTGGATTTAAAAAAAAAATATAATTTATCTATCAATTTTTTGTAAAAGTAATTCTTCACTATCTTTATCATATATAGGATTGCTCCACATAAATAACCAATCATAATCACATACTTTTATATTTAATAATTTATCCATTTCTTCATCCGTTATATCTTTTTTTAACTCCATATCATTTATATATGTTAAATATTTAACAAATATCTTATGTATAGCAATTTTTTCAAAATTGTCATAAATAATATTTCCATTCTTCATTGGATAATATCTAACCCAATCAATATCATTGTGAATAAACCATTCGGGCAATTTATAATTTTGACGGATATATTCATAATTAGGATTTGACATATTTTATATTACTAAATATATACTTATTCAAATATATTTTCTAAAAAGTGTTTTAATCTGATAAAAGTGTTTTCTTTTTTAATTCATTAAAAATTTCTGATTTTGTCTTGTTAGTTGTTATTAATAAATAATCACAGATATAAATTTCTCTTAATTTAATATAATGGTCTTTGTCATCATCAATATTCATAGTATTAAATGTTTTTTTACAGAATTCAATTAAATCATTCTCATTTTTAAATTCATATTTAAAATATTTTATTAATAGTTTTTTAAATTTACTTCTATTTACAATTTCAATTTTATTTATATCATTATTACTACATTTAATATATCTATTTGAAAACTGACTAAATGCAAATACACCTCTCTGATCTCCTTTTTTTCTTCTTAGTTCAAGATTACGAGCCATATCTTTTAAATTTGTAAAAACATTAATAATATATAATTTTAATTTTTTTGACCTCATAAACTGAATAATTTCCTTTTGTGAAACATGATCAAATAATATATTTTTATGTTTAGCAATTGCATCATTTACCATATATTTAACAGGCTCATTATTATATATATTATCAGATTCACCATAAGTATTTTTAATTTTTTTAAATAATTTATCATAGCATAATCTTTTATCATTAAAATAATTATCAATCTGAAATAATAAAAAATTATTTTTGCTAAAAAATTTACATATAGTGGTCTTACCACATGAACTAGTACCATCAACTAGTATAAATTTATTCATTTTTATATACTTATTTTTTATAGTTATATATATATTTGAATAAAAAATATTGTCTCTTATATAAATATGTCAAAAATTACATTAAAACCCATAACATATGAAAATCAGTATTATATAACTAGTTTAAATTCTGGATATGATGGTGTATATACTTTCTTTTTTCTAAAAAGTGTTTTATAAATAATTCTATATAATTATATATTTGTATCTTATCTATTTTATCCCAATCTTTATTTTTATCTAACAAAAATAATTTCATCATTTTATCATCAAATATATATGCATTTATAGTAGTTTTTCTCGATAATATGGTTTTAGTTAATCTATGCACACCATCAACAATATAATTTTTATATACAATAATTGGATATTTTAAATCTGCATTTTTAATCCTTTTCATTTCATCTTTATATTTTTTTGGATCATTTAATACCATATTTGCCGAATAAAATATCTTTTTTTTAGGATCTCCCCATCCTTTATAATTTAGCGTTGCAGAAAATTGATCAATATTAACTTTACGACATTTTGGTTTAAATATATTAATATAGGCAAACATCATATCAACAGAATATATTTTTTTATTATCACTAAATGTTTGCGGCATCTTATATAATTAATATTTTTTAAATTATTTTTTTTTTTAGCTAATTTTTTGGTCAGCTTTTTTTTAAAAAAATGAAAGGCTTATTTTTTTGATCAACTTTTTTTTTAAAAAAATGAAAGGCTTATTTTTTTGATCAACTTTTTTTTTAAAAAAATGAAAGGCTTATTTTTTAAAAAGTGTTTTTGGGTAAAGCCTTTTTCTAAAAGGCTTATTTTTTGGTCAGCTTTTTTTTAAAAAGTGATTTGTATTTCTTTAGATGATCATCTGTTAATTTATTAAATTGTTTTATATTTTTAGTAACGAGAGGCGCTACTAATTTTTTGACATTAGTAAATGTAACATTATCAAATTTACCAAATTTTTCCATATCTATCCCAAATAATTCAACAAATAAGTTTTTTTGCTCACTTTCTGGTACAACGGTTAAACCGAATATTTTAACCATTTTATTTAATTGAGCCAGTGTTTTTGATTCAATCTCCATAAATTCTGGATAGCCTGGGTTCATATCAAATATAATTTCTGTATTGCCAATATCATAAATTTCTCTTACTTTTTCATAATACACAGTTTTTATACAACCAAGTAGCAATATCATATCTACTCCATTTTCAAAATTATCTATAACAATCTCAGTCTCTTCGGCAAACCCATCAGAAGTTGGTATTTTAATAGTCATTGTAATTTTAAAACCCTCATCTCTTACTCTAATATATGCTTTCTTATTATCATCTTGGCGATCTTTACCCTGAAAGGTCTCAGAGAGCAATGAGGTTGGCAATTTAAATTGTTGAACTCTAAATAAAAAAGTGCCTTTATAAATGCCTTTTAATTCTTTTATTTTAGCAATAACTTTAGATTTATTATAATCATAAAATTCATATTCATATTCTTTTGGCATTTAACACTTTTTACCGGTCTACAAGACTTTGTCTTTTTGACCTCCAAAAAGCTGACCAAAAAAGATTATTTTGTAATAATATCAAAAAATTAATTATATATAATTGCAATATAAATATAAAACACTTTTTAAAAAAAGTATATCAAAAAATTAATTATATATAATTGCAATATAAATATAAAATATATAATATAAATTACTAAAAATGTCATTAGAAATTGAAGCAGCCACTGCGTAGGCATTGCCTATGGGACTGTGATCACAGTCCCCAACCGATCTCTATGGAATGAGTTTTTAGATGTTAACATAAATAAATTAAGAAAATTATTAAAAGCAAATAAGGCAAAAAAAGTGCATAAGATGGTAATGTATGCCATTGCATAGGCATCGCAGATGGGACTGTGTACACAGTCCCTTAACCAACCTCTACGGAGTGAGAGATATGTATTTCATTTATTATCAAAAGAGGAAAAGGGATATATAAGAACACGGCAAGAATATAATAAAGTTACTATAACTATAAAAAAATATCCAGAAAATTCTAAATTTGCCACAGAGGATGAAATTGAAGTAAATTCTTCATTTGAAGATACTAAAAAGTTTTTATTAGCACAGGGCTTTAAAGGCCATTGCATAGGCATCGCAGATGGGACTGTGACCACAGTCCCTTAACCGACCTCTACGGAGTGAGAAAGGCATACCAAGAAACATTGCGCGAAAAGTGGTCATTAGGTGAATGTTTAGAAATTGCAATTGATACTATTCCAGGAATACCAACCTATGTAGAATTAGAGTGCAAGAATGAAGCAGCAATAAAAAAAGTTGCAAAATTATTAGAATTAGATTATTCTAAGGCAGAATATGGGCCATATGATAAACAGTTTGTAGATTATTATGGAGTTGATAAAAATAATATTAATAATATAATCTCTAGTTTAACATTCTCAAATATAGATAAAGAACTACAACTATATATAAAGATATGTTATTAAAGGTAAAAAATGATCAATTAAAATTAATAAAACGCTTTTTACCGGAATATGAGACTCCGTCTCTACTTCCTCTAAAAAGCCGACCAAAAAAGATTACTTTATAATATATCAAAAAATACTTTTTACCAGTTTACAAAACTTTGTCTCTCCTTTAAATTTTTTGAATAAAGCCGCTTAAAAAAGTGTTTTTAAAATTTATCTACATTTAATCGCCTTCTATTAATAGTATTTCTACAAATAGGACACTCTTGAGTTGCAAAATATTCATGCTCATCATAATCTAAATGCTTAATTTCACGTATCTGCTCTTGACATCCATGGCATAATGAATGATCACATTCTGTTTTGTTCATAGTCTCATCCCCGCAAACTGAGCATTCATCATATTTAAGTCTAACATGATCAAAATCAAATAACTGCATAAATGCATTTTTCTCTTTTATACTAATACTATTATCAATTGATAATTTACCACTTAATTTATCAAATTTCATCGCTTTTATAGATTTTATTACTTTTTGAATTGCATCAATAAAATCTTCTATGGTATATTTATATCCTCCAATACTATTATGTGAAATAAATTGTTTATAGTACATATGATAACTAAAATTATAAATAATATTACTATCAATATATAAAATAATAGATTTTCTTGATTTAGTAATATTTAATTTTGCATTTACTGGAATTTCATCAATTTCAAAAAATGGTAATCTATATATAAAATTATCAGAAAAATGCTTTGAGTCCTCATTTAATGTATTTAAAATAATAGAAGCTAATTCTTGTAATTCATATTCTACTTCAGATTCTTTATCTGAATCTGCTTCTTTAGTTACATCTACACTTTCTTTTTCTAGTCTCAACATATTAGGAGCTAAATTTCCTAATTCTTCTCTATCCACAGGTATACTTGTTTCTTCTAACTCTGACATCATTTATTTATAATATAAGAGATAAAATATCAAATTCAAATATAAAAATGCTTTTTACCAGTTTATGAGATTACATCCTACAAAATGAGTCGCTAAACTAGCCTATCTGACTATACCAACTTTGTATTGCCAAAAAAATAAAATAAGCTTTTTTAATATTATTATAAAGTAATCTTTTTATAAAAAGTATTTTTGGATCAGCTAGGCGAGTATAGCGACCCATTTTATAAAAAAGTGAATTATTCTTCAGTGTAAAATAATTTAATAATTTCTAACATTTTATCAGTTTTAGTAGACAGCCATTTATCAATTTCTTTTTTTAATTCATTTAATCTAAATCCCCATTCTATCCTTTTAGATTTTCTAATTACTGATAAGCTAGTTGTTTTATCAATCTCCCAACAAGATGGAATATTTTTTCCATCTTTTTTATATTTATCTGGGTTAAATTTAATTACAACAAGAGGTCTATGATTTAAATCTTTAGATAATTCCATAAGTCTTCTATTTTCACAAATAGATTCATAATGAGAATGCTCATTTTCATCAATTTCTATAATAATTATTTGATCATTACTTTCAGTAATATCTGCACTTGCAGCATCATATGCAGTATCTAATAATAAATCTGGCCTTCTTCTTGAACAGCCACCTTTAATTACTCTATCTTCAATCCAATTTAAATGAGTATATGTTGTTTTTATAAAATCCGCAACAGCTTTTTCTTTAGTTTTGTAATTTCTAACTCTTTCATCATTAGGAAATAAATTGACAAAACAATAGAAGCAGTGCATATCAAATTTTTTATTTGCTCTTGTTAAGCATAATGGTGTCTTGCATCTCTTATGTCTAATATCTATCATATCACCATCTTTATGCTCTATACACATTAAACCATTTTTAAATTCAGGTTTATTAAAAATAGGATTTTTATTACATTTTTCACATTTTTTTGCAAAAATGTTAATCATTCCTTTTTCTTTATCTTTATTACAAAATCTACCTTTTACTTCTCCAGCCCAATTATACATTGGTCTTTTATCATTACATTTTTCACACTTTCTTTTATCTAATACATTTACCATACCACGCGATGCATGAGTTTTACAAAATAATGCACTAGATTCTCCTTTTTTACCAAAAGTTGCTCTTTTTGGACAAACTACTTTATCTGTTTTACATAAATTATTAATATTAGAAATATCTACCATACCAGTAATTTTATGTTTAATGCAATAAAGCCTAATAGTTTCGCCTAAATAGTTGCAACTTGCAGTAGTATTGCACTTTTCTTCAGTTTTTTCATCTATAAAAATACATTTATTATTTTTTAAATTTTCCATATTTGGTAGATAGTGTTTACTACAAAATTGCACATGTTTACTACCTTTAATTCCATAACTTGCATGAGTATTACAATTAGTATGTTCACATTTTTTATGTGTTAAATCTATTGCATCATCAGGGCTATGAAATGAGCAATATTCTGGTTTTCCATTATTACCAAAAGACGCAATATTTGGACAATCGCCTTTAATACATACTCTATATCTTTTTGCAACAGTTGCTGCTACTTCAATAGTCATAGCTTCAATGATAGTATCATCAACTAAATTATTATTACATTCCTGAGCATATATTAATAATTCACCATCAGAATCATATTCTTTATTCTCTTCATCAGAATCATATTCTTTATTCTCTTCATCAGAATCATATTCTTTATTCTCTTCATCAGAATTATCATCATTAAGAGAATTTTCTATACTTTTACCAATACTACTTAAATCTTCCATTTTACTTTTTATATATCCCATTATTTATATATTCAAATATAAAAAAAAATGTTATTTCAAATAGTTAAATTATTGGTTTAAAACACAGAAAAAGGCCTTACGTTGAATATCTAAGCACAGCACTGCCGTCAGAAATTAGCAAGAAATTAATTGCAATAGCAACAGCAATGAAATTAACCTTTCCATTGGTATTAGAGACATATACGGAAACCGGATTAACATAAGTCTCTCTGGCTCTGCTGATGTTAATGTGACCACTTGGTTGATAGTTGCCAGGAAATAGCGCAAAGTTGATGAAAAGAACACCAAGATCCTCTGGAGTGGTCATACATAGAGTTCCAAAGTTATAAGGCATATATGCATTATAGAAAGCAGATGGGAAGTTATCAAAGATGGAGATACCATGAGAAGTGAGTGATAGACTATCAACAGTGGGTACAGATAGCCAATATTTATCACCAGTAACAGAGTGCTGAGTTCTAGATACATCACTAGTTTGTGACCCAGTTATAGGAGTTGCACTAGGTAACTCAGTATGGTGATTATGAAGAAGAGTTGCAGATGGATTAGCATTAATCTGCTTAGTCATTCTGTGCCAATCTCTCCATGAATTAGCATTTTGGGTGGTATTAGTATTCCAATTTGGCTGAAGGGCAATGAACATATATTCAATTGGCCACTTTAGCTGAGAAAGTAGGATGTCGGAAAGTGAGCTGCCATTAATGTTTGAAAATTGTTGGCGGAAAACTCTGATAAGCGAAAATCCAATTCGCTTAATGTAGATATCATGAATTTCAGGATTTACAAAAATATTGTTAATATACAATTCTGCACTGATTGCATCTCTAACAACTAGCTGATTGACTGATAATTCTGGGAAAGTAATACCTGGGATATTTGTCTCACCAGTTTTACTATTTAAATAGCTGCTCTCACTACTCCATGGGTAGTATTTGATTTCGGTGGTGTTAGGTGAAAAGTTAGTACCAGAAAATGTAGTTGGACTATCTGCATCATAAATAGTTGTTACTTTGAGGTAAGCACCAGCAACTTCAAATAGCAAATTACCATTACTGTTTGACTGAGTATCTGCCAATGTGATATTGATATATCTTTGACCAAATGGAATAGCAACTGAAGGAACTGCAAGATTTACATTGTTATTGAACCAAAAATTCAACTTAATCCACATTTCAAGAGGACTTTGGACTGGTTTTGGAGTTTGAGGACCATTGTTGAAAAACAATAGACTCTGTGAAACATCAGTTTGGCCACCAGAATAAGTTTTAGGATTTACAATATCTTTTGGTTCAGATGGATCAAGATATGTCCATACTGTCTTCCCTGTGTGTTGGACGCTTGGAGTTCCTGGAACATTTGATAATAGATTAGGAGAAAAGTTATTAACAGTTCGCTCAAAAGGACTAATTTGATTTCCTAATAATCCAAGATTTTGTTGATATTCAGGATCAATCACTGAAGATGATAATAGCCCACCTTGTCCTTGAATTGGAACTTGTTGCCCAATTAATCTATTATACCCAGTTCTTTTGTTAGTGGTTACCCAATATTTCTCAAACATAACAGATGCAAAGGTATTATAGCTATCAAGAGGATTTCCATTTACATCAAATGCAACATTGCGCAATAAAAAGTTTCCAGGATATTCACAATATCTAACAAAATTTCTGATACCTTCCTGATTTATTGGTAATCCAGTTGAACTATCTTTTTCAAAAATATTTCCAAAAGGATCTACAAAATCATATTTAATTGCACAATGCAATTGTTTATCCTCACTAGTTCCATTAAATAGTTTACCACCATATTGACTTGTCATATTTGAAACAACATTTGAGCCAGTTAATGCTCTTCGAACAAATTGAAGAAATGGATTTTTGCGAGGATTAGCACTATCGCCTTGATCTATAAGTTCGACAACTGTTGGAAATTGGACTTGGGTGCCATGAACTGCTGGAAGAGTTATATGGAATACCATATCATAGAAAAAATCTCCAAATTGAGGAATGCTAAATAAAATACTATTTCCAAGTGCAGGAGATCCAGATTGTGGCTTAACTTTATTATATTCAAATCCAATTGCTGCATATGGCTTAAAGTGCGCATTTACATATAAAATATGAGTTCTTTCAATATCTACTAAAGTTGGAGTAAAATCAGCCTTGCCTGCTGCTTTTCTTGCAACCATAATATCTTTAATTCTAGAATTAAGAAGTTGAGTTGCCAAAATCATTCGATCGGCCTTTCCATCATTACAAATGATCTTAAAAACACCACCTGCTGACATTTTTTAGTCTGGTGATAAAATTTAATTATTTAAATAGAATTTATTTTTTTAAATATTTTATATATTATATATTTATATGTTTTTATTTTTTAATAAAAAAAATAATTATTAAAAATGATTACTGCAAATAAATTATCTAAATTATCGGTAAAAGTAAGAGAATTAGAAAATGTTATAAAAGAGCATTTATATATCATAGATGAAAAAATGTTAAAAGCTGATAAAAATTGGGGGCGAAATGTGATTGCACATGAGTTGCCAACTATATTTGTTATTCCCGGAATTGATAGAAAAGATTCTCAAAGAATGGTATATAGCTCTATTTTAAAAAATTTACAAAAAAGAGGATTTACTGTAAGAATATTAATAGAGGCAAAAAAAACTATGATATATATATCTTGGGTATGTGAATATTCTTATGATGAATTAGAATCTATGGATGCGGTTATTAGAGATACTCGTATTTTAGGCGGCGAAGTTGAAGATTTTATAAATAAAAAAATATAAAAGGGGGGCCTGCATTACCCCAATGTTTGTTTTTTTTAGTAAAGAGATACTAAATAAATAATATGTTATTACGCACTATCAACGTATTGGCAAGTAATGTACATAACAATGGCAGTAGCATTATCTGCAGACCTCCCAAAATTCTTCTTGGAGTAGTGAGCATTTCGTTGTATAAAAGATAATGCTACCCTCTGAGCACCATCAGCTCCTTCACTTACTGCTTTTAAGCAAGTAGCATCTAAGACAAACCTAGACACGTCTGCATATAGCCAGTTATCCCAAACACCATCTGTTGCCAAAACAAGACAAAGCATTGGTGGTACACCCGTTGCACTATCGCCTTCACTAGATGAAGAGGAAGACGATGAAGAAGAGGACGAGGATGAAGATGAAGATTCTTCTGTATCCATCTTAGATGCAGTAGCAGTAGATGCAGCCGTAGCAGCAGTAGCGGCAGTAGCAGCAGTATGTGCATCCATTGCTGCAAATACCTTATTTAGTTCAATTTTTTGCACTTCTGGCATATTAGTAACACCATATGTAGAAAGGCACAAATCTCCCAGTGACCTTGTAAATGCAAGGGCAGCTTGAAACCTTGCAGTATGTGGTGTTGATACTAATGATGCCCATTCTTTGCGAACGTTCTTGTAGTATTTACCTTTATTTGTAACCCGAGGAATACCTTCTAGTGAAAGGTCAAACACAGGTGGGCAGTGAATTTTATCCACAGAAGGGGAATCATACACAACCAATAATGCTGGCTGCTTAGGATCATCATCTCTTTGTTTAAAGTCTCGCAGTCTCTCAAACTCCTCAGGGCTCTCAGGGGAGTGTTCTCTAGTGATTATAATTTCACCAGATAGTGTAGTATCGGCCGATAGCTCTGCATCTATTTCTGCTACCTTAGCCTCATGTTTTTCAATATTATCAATTGCTGAATCTCTAACATAGTCTATCATAGATCTGGATAGCGATGGTATTGTACTACATAGCATACCAGTGCTGTCCCCAACATTGGCAATGTAGAGTGTACTGCCAACTAGCGCAACAATACTGCATGACGTTCCACCATGCACACAGGCCCACACTTGAACAGACGACCTGCGCTTTAGCAAGTATGGAGCTTGTGGATCTTCCATAACCTGAAACCCTTGGCTTTCAAGCTCTGACTTGAATGTGGCCTTAATGTGGTCTTGTGCAAGTTCGTGCGCTTTTATTAGCGTTTGCACAGGATCACTTGCAAGCTCTGTAAAATTCTCTTCAAAGAATCGCAAAAGCCTTCCCTTTGCTGCAACTGCAGCTATACGTCCAACCTCTCGACCATGACCATCTAGGACACATAGAACGCAAAGCTTTTCTGTAGGGTGAGACCAGACAAAACACTCGTCTTGGTTCTCTCTGCCCCCTCCTATATCTGTTTCAAATCCTATATTTTTTTTAAATTTTGGTGCTACCCCTTCATTAGGGTCAACTTCTGGTGTTACTCCTTCATTAGGGTCAACTTCTGGTGTTACTCCTTCACAGCTAAACTGATATGTCGACATGTTGATATTATCCTTTTTTGTTATATAACTATATTAAAATTATTATCAAATATGTTATGCTTATTTTTTGCATTAAATTTTAAAAACTTATATAATATATAACATTATGCATTATTTAAGTTTTGATTGTGCAACAAAAACCTTTGCTTATAGTTTAAGTTATGTAAATTTGGATATTAGCCATATTTTAAAGGATTTTATACAGGATCTTCAAGGAGAGCAAGGAGAGCAAGGCATACAATCACTAGTGCATAAATACTATTTAAAAATGAAATCAATCATTTATTTGATGGATGGTGCGGTGGTGGATTTTTTTCCAAATATTCCGGATAATAAAATTAATACAGTTGATAGAATACAAAAAATGTCAAATTATATAAAAGATACAATTATACCAAAAATTAATGATATTCCTGATATAGAAATATTTATAGAATTCCAAATGGGATCTAATCATAAAGCTAGAATGATATCATCCGCATTAATTGCATTATTTTCAAAATATAAAGTAAGATTAATTAATCCAAGTTTAAAGAATAAGGTATACGTCACAGAAGAGGGAAAGCATAAACATTTTATAAAAAAATATACTAATTTATATTCCGCTAATAAAGAACATGCTAAATACAATTTTGCATTAATTGAAGATATTTTTAAATCTGATATACCACACACAAAAAAAGCAGAAAGAGGTCATATTGCAGACTCATTTATGCAAGTATTGGGATATTTATTATATTTAAAAGATATTTGATAAGGTCAATGAGTTTTTTAAAAAAAGACTATTATCAGTACTAATAATAGTCTTCATATATTGGATTATAATATTTTTTTTTATTAGCCACTACAGCACATAAAATACAAATTAATATAATTAATATTATAAATAATAGTACTTTTAGCATAAATGCATTATTATACATATAATTATTATTTGCTGCAAACGTATTTACAAAATTATTTTTACCGCCATGCAAATTAGCCCCTAACCATTGTATATTATTTCCTTCTTGTTTTATATATTTATCATTATCAATAGATGATGCACTATTAAATTCTTCAGGAAATTCATTCCATACAGTTGAATAAAATATATTTGCATTTTCTGCTCTATCGCTTGTTACATATCCGGCAAAATGCGGATGTGGATATGCAATAGATGGATATGCAATAGGTAAATTATTTAGTAATGGGTCTCTATTTAGTAATGGGTCTCTACTATGCGGAAATTGGTCTCTATTTAGTAATAGTTCTCTATTTATATCCCTATCTCTACTATGTGGAAATGGTAAATTAGGCAAAAAGCCATCTTTTTGTAAATGAGAATTTGATTTTCCATACACTTCTATAGGTATATTAGCAGGTACAGTTTTATTAGTATTATTGCTATTCATAGGAAAGTGTATATTTAAATCCTTTGCACTATTTTGAGGTGGCAAATATGACATATTTGGAATTAGAGGAATTGGAAGATTTTGACTTGAAGTACTTGAAGGCATATTGTCTGGTTTTGATAAGTTATAGGTCATTATTGCACCATTTAATCTATTGTGTAATCCATTGGGTAATCCATATTTAAGGTCATTATCTATTCCATTATCCTCATCTATAAAAATACCATCAAAGTCATTATAATCATTAGTGTACTGATCTGCTGTATAATAATTTTCATATTTATAATAATCAATATTAGACATTAAAAAGTATTATTTATAAAATGGCTATATATATTAAATAATACTTTTTGTAAAAATATATATTGTTTTTTTAATTAAAATTATATTAAATAATTTTATATTAATTAAATATTTAAAAAAGTAAATTATTAAAAATATAGAATTTATAAAATAAAATGTTACATGCTCCAAGATTAGATGCTGCAAATATTGCCGGTATCACATCGCTAATGAATCCCCAAAATATTAGGCAGGGGGTTGATTTAGAAAAAATTGAAAAAGATATTATGGGGAAAAAAGAGGAAAGGAAGCACTACGAAACTGATCCAGTAAAATTATATACTCAAGAATTAAATCAGTTAGCCGAGGATTTAGGAATCGAATTATTTGATGATGATTGTCAAACAGATAATAATAGATCTGGGCCAGTTGGTGGAAATTTTAGTAGTATGGTAAAGCCAATTAAATTAAATAAATATTATGATGATAATACATCAGGGTCATCAAAGTCTTCAAGGTCTTCAGGGTCTTCAAGGTCATCAAGATCATTAAGATCATCAGGGTATTCAAGATCATCAAGGTCATCAAGATCATCAGGGTCATCAGGATCTTCAGGATCTTCAGGGTCTTCAGGGTCGTCAAGATCTTCAGGGTCGTCAAGATCTTCAGGGTCATCGGGGTCATATTCGGACTCAGGTAGTTATGATTCGGATGAATATACAGATGCTTCAGAATCTACAAGATCACGCCGCCATCGCCGTGATAAAAAAAAATATTCACGACATTTAGATCCAATTCCAGAGAATCGCCAACATATAAATAATGTTGTTAGTAATATTCGACATGATACCTCTACGGCTGTAGGTGAAGAGAGAGAAAAAATTAGAGATAGTAAGGCGTCAAAATTAGAACAAATTGGGCAACTAAGATTAACTTTAGAAGATGAGGGTATTGATTGCTCTAGTGTTACTAAACCTAATATGGATAGCCATATGGATGAAATTGATGCAGTTATAAATATATTAAGATTAAAAAATGATCGCAATAGATATTCTACTATTGCTGAAGAGGTAATTTTGGGAATTGCTGAAGGTATTGAGACTGTATTTGATGGCTCAAGGAGAATTCCGGTATTGGGGTGGCGCCCTGATTATACTGGATACCACAATACAGTAAATGTAAAACTACATAGAATGCGATTTGAAACCTCACAAGTTGTAGGGGCCATTATTGAAAAACATAAAATTGGATCTTCAGCAAGAATTGCCCTAGAGCTCTTACCTAGTTTTCTATTATACCCAAGACAGCAAAAAATGCAAAAACAAACTCCAAGCTTATATGATAAAATGTCTGATAATACAATTGATGATGCAAGGGGTGCGTATAATAGTATTCGCAAAGCTGAAGAGAAACAAAGTTTATATGATGCTTTAGATATTTAAAAGAACTTTTTTAAAAAAAAGTTCACAAAAAAAACCACTGCGTAAGTTTTTTTAACTCAATTTGAGTTAAAAAGAACTGCGTATACAGTCCCTATAATCATCGCTCTACTTTTTTTAAAAAATATTTGACAAAGACAAAACTTTACTATTCAAACAAAGTTTGAATTAAAAACAAAGTCTCTTTATTTAGCCCAAAACGCTTTTTTTTTCACTTTTGTACATTTAAAATGTTGAGGTATAAAATTTAGTTATAAAATGGATATAAATTCTTTTTTATTTAAATATATATTTATATATATTTAAATCTAAAAATGATATTATTAATACTATTATTTATTTTAATATTAATATTAGTTTTTATCATATTATCATTTAATAATAAATATAAATTTGATCATAAAATATATATTGGCGGAATTCGTCAAATATCTGACATAGATTTAAATATTGGAATTGAAATTGAAGCCTGCTCAAAAAATAATATAAAAATATTAAGACATTTTAACAAAACAAATGACTTATCAATATCATGCAAACCTTTATATTTTACAGAAGAGCAAAAATATAAATTACATCCAATAGAATATGTACTGAGTCATTTTATTAGTGGTAATAGATTATTGGAAAATTTTGAAAAATTTACAAATAATTTTGATGTGGATTATTCAAGCATAAAATATCCAACATTACGTGATGATATAATTGAAATACAAAAAGAAACATCTATTGTGAGAATAGATTCTGGAACAAAATATGTAACACCAATTATGTGTGATAATATAAAAATAAAAGATATATCAAATATATATAGAAATCTATATACATGTGGTTTACATTTTCATGTAAGCTCACATCAAATTTTATTTGATAATTTTGGATTAGTATTTTTAATAAATTTATTATTATTATGGGCACAATCATATCAAGAGATGTTTTTAAATCGTTTTTTATATCAAAAAACAATACATAGTATATCATATTCAAAACCTTTAATAATATCTGAGGATTTTATTAGTGAATTTTTTGCAATTAAGACTAGACTAATTACAGAAGAATTGTCAGATGAAGAAAAAATAGAAATATTAAATAATCTTAGAGATGAAGAAAGGCCTTTTTTAACCGTTATTAATGATGATACTACATTCATACATGTGGAATTTAGAGGACTACTACCTTGGAATTTAGATATTCAAATTCCAGATTTTATAAGAGAATTAAAAAAAATGTATATTGAAGTATATAATATAACAGTCGAAGAATATAATAGATAACTTTTTTTTAAAAAAGTTCACAAAAAAAACACTGCGTAGGTTTTTTGCTTTGCTTTTAAAAAAAATAAAAGTAATTTTTAAACCATCTCAGATAAAAAACTTAAAACTCGTCTCTTATGTAGACCATTTGAGCTTTTTGCATTCATTACTTTAAGTAAATAAGCCAAGCTATTTGGCACTACTGTCGCTTTACAGCAAGCGGCAAAAAATGTAAGAGCTGGCGACCTATTGCCTCTATTTACTCTTTTTTGCATCAAATATTCACATCTTTCACGACATTTTTCTTCATCCCTATTTACTCGTTTATAATTATACACATAGTCATTACTATCTCTATCTGTAGATAAAAAACTTGAAATATGCATTGACTTTGTTGTAAGTATTTTGACAAAATTACTACTTTGTATAGGTGGTACGCCCACCATTTCTTTAGCTTTAGAACAAGCAGCTGCAAATATAAGAAGAGATAATCTTTCTTCTATATTTAGTAATAATTGCTCAAAGACAAAATTTCTCCTATATTTTTCTATATCTTCTTTGTAGCTTTCGGCACAAATATCATTTTTACATATAGAACCACTGCAAATAATAGTCCCATTTTTAGATTTTATATAAAAAGGACCTACTGGTGCACATCTTGTCCAAATTCCACAAAATCTACAGTAGATTTTTCTATCAATCCAATTATTAGGACCGCGATGGACAATTTCTCCATTTTCTAACATTAGCATAGATATGCTAAACCCATTTTCTTTATTAGGCTTAATAACTTTACGCATTTTTATACTAATATAATATAATTATCAAATTTAGTCAATTTTTGCACACTGTGCAGAGTTGTTACAATGTGCAGAGTCATTGCAATATGCAGCTATTACCATTAATGGAGGCATTACAATTATTGCAATAATTGAAGGAAATATTAAGTATAGGCATAATAGATATCCAATAAGTGCACATCTACATATTGCCAAAAAGGCAAACATAATGACAATAATTAGGGGTATCATAGATATTAACAAAAGAAGGCAAAAGCGCATATTTATATTCATATTTATATTCATATTTATATTCATATTTTTTTATATAATTTATATAATTTATATAATTTATCAAATATCATCAACCATATTTGATAATATATATATATATATACAAAAATGGAAAAAAGAATTGGACCAAAGATTGGACAGTTTAGTGGAGTTATTTATTATGCTCTAAGAAGCTGCACATTATATATTTCATTAATTTGGAATGGGCTTATATTATTTCAGAATGTTAAAATGAATGGAATGGAATGGAATATGTATTGCAATATTGCATTTGATATAGAGAGAGCGTGTAGTGGCTGCGGATATGATAGTTATAGAGATCAGCTACAACAATCTATCGATACAGTTAATACTATTATACGTAATATATCTATGAATAGCGAACTGGGTACAAATATTGCATCAAGTGGTGTGAGATGTGAAATTCTTATTTCTGATTTGAATCAATTAATAGTTAATACTATTATTTTAATTTATTTTGGAGAAGTTGAAAATAATGAACAATGTGGATTTTTAATACAATGTGGCAATCAGATATATGGGAGTGATGAATCTAATTTTTCTAAAGAGGTATTAAGTAAAAGATTTCTTGATTATCTGAAACTTATAGAAGATGCACCATTTGTATGTATTTGTTGCAATAAGCGATCTGGCAATAGTATGTGCACATGTGAATGTGGTCTAGCAACGTATTGTAATAAAGAGTGTCAATTATCAGATTGGAAAAATCATAAAAGCTTATGTCCTAAATCAACAAAAAATAAAGCAAAAGCAGAAGCAGAAGCAAGAGCAAGAGCAAGAGCAAGGGCAAAGATAGAAGCAGATGCAAAAGCAGAAGCAGAAGCAGAAGCAAGAGCAAAAGCAGAAGCAGAAGCAGAAGCAGAAGCAAGAGCAAAAACAAAGACAAAAGTGGAAGCAAGAGAGAATGATATATCAGAATTGAACCCAATACTTTGCTCAAATTTAGATTGTATAAACATTGGTAGCTTGCAGTGTGTTAAATGTAAATGTACAAAATATTGTAGTAGAGAATGCCAAAAACAAAATTGGAAAAAGCATAAAAAAATATGCATTATAAAATCCAATACTGATTCTAATTCTGATTCTAGTCAGAATCAGGCCGAATTTTGATGGCAATAAATTGTTGAATATTTGCCATAATCAAAGTTCTTAAAAAGATATATATCTCTTCTGCATGCTTTGGATCTTTTACGCCAAGTATATTAATTTTACCCCGTTGAAAAATCTTTACAGTGGCTATTCTTCCTTTTTTTGGGCCAACCTCTGTAGAAAATGGAATAAATATAAAAGAAATATATTTATCATTATTTTTTAGCTTTGTATCTAATATTAAAAAAGGTGGCAAAATTAATTTATCCCACTTTGAAAATGAATTTTTTTTATGGACTGGTAATAAATATTCTAATTCTGGCATTAAGGTTGTCATCCCATCATATAAGTATCTATCTTCTAATAATTGAATATATTCTCCAATGGAATTTAAATTAAACAGCATTCTAGGAGAAATATTTCTTAAAGATGTTTTATAATTTATCATAATAATAGAAATTTCTTCAATTTTGCATATTTTATCCGCTATATCGCCTTTACCCACACTGTCAGCACTATCGCCTTTATCGCCTTTATTTGCTATGGTAATATTAGCACTGTCTGCACTGTCGGCAATATTAGCACTGTCGGCACTATCGCCTTTACCCACACTGTAGGCACTATCAGAGCTATCTGCATTATCGACAATACTTGATTTTTCCCCTCGTTGCGCAAAATTAATATAATTTATTAATTTATTTACTAATTGCACACCATCGGTCAAATCTGGTCTTATAATTCCAGGTATTTGTATCCTCCCAGTACTTGGATATAATTTAATTTTATATATCTTAATATTTGTTTTTGCATTTTTTTTAATAGCTTTATTAGCATTTAAATATTCTTCAATAGTGCTATCTAGTAGTAAATTAAGCTGTATTGCAGAATGAAAAATAGTTTCATCGCCTTGAGATTGTCTCTTTTTTTGATCATTATTTTTTCTTTTTTTACAATTTAATTTTAATTCCTTCTCACACCCTTGCTGACAAAAATGTTCATAATTTGTATTTACTGCTAATATAAAATGCGGGAGATGTTCCATTAAATTTCCATTTAATAAAGCTATTTCTGCGAAATCATCTTTAACTTTTTTAGTAAAGGCGCTCATAGTATAATCAAAATTGATAATTTTTGAACTTTGAGTACAAACAAATAAATTTAAAGGCTCTAAAATATTATCGCCCAAACCAAGTAATTGCTCATATATGGTCTCATCGTCTATATCAAGGCGCCTTGCTTTGATAGCCGCTTCTATTTCGTCATCCGAGTCATCCTCATCTTTCCCCATATTCTCTTCTTCCCCCATATTCTCATCTTCTTCATAATATTCTTCGTCATCTTCATAATATTCTTCGTCATAATTGTGCATATTTGATATATTTGAATACAGTATATTGAATATATAGAACTAAAAAATATAGTTTATATATTTAATATATTGATAATTTCAAATATAATTATAGTTTATAACTAATTATTTGTTTAAATGGAAGATTATAATACACCATTATTGAATATACCAAATATATTATTTTTAAAGGGGATCTCTGAAGAAGATTATATATCTATAGATGATAAAGCTAATGAGAAATATACACAAAAAGGCATAGAGGAATTACATAATTATACTATGTATAATAAAAATAATATTAAATTTTTATCAAATGAAAAATGGCCAAATAAGACAAATTTACATTGTTGGAATTGTGATTTTACATTCGATAATGATTCTATATTTATTCCAATATATATAAAAGAATGCATTACAGGTGGGCTAGAATTTGGAATTAGAGGAAATATGTGCTCATTTAATTGTGCAATGAGTTATATCTTAGATAAGACCGCACAGGGCTCTGCTGAAAGGTGGAAATATATAAATAATTTAAAAATATTATATTTTATAAAAAATGGCATTCATATTAGTGATATAAAACCCGCTCCTGATAAATTTAATTTATTAAAATATGGTGGTAGCTGGACAAATGATATGTTTTTAGAAGAACTTAAAAAACTAAATATATCCAAAGAATTAAAAATGCCTAATTTGGAAAATGCTATTGTTGAAAGAGAAAAAATTATATCTATTGTAAAAAATATTATTAATGTTAATAAACAAACTATTAGAGTAGTGGAAGAAGATATTGAAGATGATTGTATTATCTGTAATGGAAATAGAATTTCTTTAGGGGTGCATAATATTTGGTCATTAAGCAGTAGTAAAGAAGTATTACCTAGTATGGAAGTATTGCCTATTGGCGAAGTACTGCCTAGTATGAAAGTATTGCCTAGTATGAAAGTATTGCCTAGTATGAAAGTATTGCCTAGTATGAAAGTACTGCCTAGTATGAAAGTACTACCTAGCAAAGAAGCTGTAATTAATGAAGGCGGAGATGATAATTTTGATTTTAATAAATTTTTATTAGAGGAAATATTTAAATAAGTAAGCCTTTTAGAAAAAGGCTTCACCCAAAAAACACTTTTTACCGGCCTACAAGACTTCGTCTTTTTGGCCTTCAAAAAGCTGACCAAAAAAGGTATTGGGTAAAATAAAGTTTCTTTTTTTTTTAAAATAAGTCAGCATTTTAAATGCGCAAAGGTGTAAAAAAAAGGTGTAAAAAAAGTATTTTTTGGGTGAAGCCTTTTTCTAAAAGGCTCTTTTAAATAACTCCTCTATTTATTAAATTTGCAAAAAGCATATAAAAAAGTATTAAAAAAATACCTTGGATAATAACTCCTAAGCAGGTCGGATTACCATTATTAATACATTTTTTTCCAAATAAACTTAATACGCTATTTTTAAATAATATACTTGATATAAAAATATAAAGTAAAAATAAAATAATTACTAATTTAAATGTGCTCATATTTGCATTATGTTTTTTTTTATTTAATACTGTATTTATATTAATATAATTACCATTTGCCTCATCAGCAATTTCGTCATCATTTTTTTTTAGCAATTTTTTAATTGGTATTTTATTTATAATATTCATTTTTGTGAATTTTTGTGAACTTTTTTTTAAAGTCTTTTTTTTTGTGAACTTTTTTTTTAAAAAGTCTTTTTTTTTGTGAACTTTTTTTTAAAAAGTCTTTTTTTTTGTGAACTTTTTTTTAAAAAGTCTTTTATAAATAGCTATATCTTATATCTTATTAAATAATTATATTTTATATAAAATATTATAATTGAATTTTTGACAACGTTAAAAAAGACAGGTAATCAGAGTGACCCGTTTTAAAAAAAATGAATCAATTATCTTGTTTATTTTTATCAGAGGATATTTTTATTATTAATATATGTAATGAATATAAATCCATTGGTGATCAAAATTTAGTAGAGGTGGTTAAAAATTGTATAAATTTTAATAAAAATCTTAATAGTAAAAACCCTCAATATTTATTAGATAATAATCGAGATAACAATCGAGATAACAATTGCAATAATAAATATAAAGGAATTGTTATTGTAAAGAATTTAGAAGATTTTTCTTCTGATTATGTTATAGTAAATTGTTTTATAAAATTATCATTAAATAATAAAACTTGTAAAAATTTTTCACAATTATCATTAAATGGTGCAAATGATGCAAATGATGCAAATGGTGCAAATGGTGCAAATGGTGCAAATGGTGCAAATGATGCAAATGATGCAAATGGTGCAAATGGTGCAAATGGTGCAAATGGTGCAAATGGTCAATCAGATTATGATTTTATGCAATTTTTAAAATTACAAGTACAAAAACATATGTTTAATACAAATATGGAATATTATAATTCTTTATTTGATGGAGATAAATATCATTATTGTTTAAATAGTTGTACAAAATTAGATTTTGATATTTTAGTGTATAATTTTTTACAAATTATGGATAAAGAAAGTATTGAAAATATAGAATTTATTTTGGCCAACACACACCACCCCATTTAGTACCACAGGCACCTAATATATCAGTCAAACATGTATTAGATCCAGTACAACATTTACAGAAAAAACTAACTTGTTTAGTACAATTAGGTGCGCATTTTAGTTTATCATATCCACAAACTCCACGATTGCCACATTTATAGGCCATTGCCCCAAGTAGCACGCCACTCTGTTCAATATCTGAAATAAGATTTTGAACAGTTTCAGTTTTACAATTTAGTTTACTATTTGTGGCATTGCAACAAACTTTGCTATTATTTAAAAGTCTTTCTCTTGGCTTTGGACAACTAGTTGTAAAACATGATTTTTTTTCTACAGTCATTCCATATGTACAGCATACTCCAGTTGAAAGATGTTGCTTATTTAAATCTTGATGCTGCTTTCCACTTCCATTTGCGGCTCCACTAGCTTTGCTACTAAGTTTGGCCGCACCGCTACCGCTACCACTACCACTATGGCCGCTACGATTACCCTTTTTGCTCCCTTTCTTACCTCCTCCACTTCCATCACTATTAATATTATATAATGGATTCATTGGATTTAAAACATGCTCAATTTTTAAAATAATATTTAAAAATTTTCCATCATATGGTAAAATGTGTTCTGCATTTTCTTCTGCATGTTGAATCTGTTGTTCCATTGGATCAATAATATTTTTTTTAAATTTTTGAACATATGGTTGAACATATGGCTTAATATAATTTTTATATATAGGATGTAGAAGAGATGCAAATTCTTGTTCATAGTTCATTATATCTTGTTCAAGTTCAGGAAGAAATTGATGCGTTTGATCCATAGCTTGATTTTTTTCTTCTGATAGTTCAGTTTTATTAGAAAATGTTGCAGTAACACTTCTACATGTTTCATTACAATATTTCCATGATTTTGTAGTAAGGCCAGATTTACAACATTTACCCATAATACTATGGACCCCATTAGTAATTGATCCTGTCATAGCAGATTTTTCCTCGGCAGCCTTCCCGCCACCCTTCCCGCCAACCTTTTGATTACTACCACTTTTAGCATCTTGAATTTTAGTATTATTTTGCAAATTAGTATTATTTTGCAAATTACTAGCTAATTGACTCCCTTTTACTGTAGTACATGTTTGATTACATATTGTATATTTATCACTTTGCCCACGCGCAATACCATGTGAGCAGCATTTACCATACTTTGTATTTGATCCAAATTTTGGACATGGTGCGTTACACCCACCAGATACAGTACCACCATTAGTACAACATGCACCATCTTTGCTTCTATAATATCCTTTTTTATTATTACAGGTTGTTGTATAGCATTTATGACTATTATTTAATCCATATGCGGCAGGACAGCATTTTCCATTTATTGTATATAATGAGTTTGGTTTAGCACATGTTTCTTTACAATAAATGCTATTAGTTGCTACACCATTTATACAGCACTTTCCATATAAAGATACCCCAGCATCTGGCTGATCACATATCATAGTCCTACATATAGTTGATACATTTTGAGCATTACCATTTATCCCATTTGGGCAGCATATTTGGCTTCCGGCAAATGTTGTAGTTATATTATTTGACCCATCAATGCATGATATATTACAAAATCTTTTATTTACAGTTGCACCATTTGTACAACATAAACCATTATTTGTATAATCAAAGTCTTCGCATACTTTTGTATTACAATATTTGCTATTTCCCGCTACACCATATTCACAACACCGCCCATTAAATGAATTTGTGCCTTTTTTACAAGGTTCATTACATGTCGCATCATTACGGGCTAATCCATTATTACAGCATACATCATCTAAAGTTCTTGTACCATCACAAGTTGACGATAAGCAATTTATCTTAAAATGTGTTTCACCATAAAGGCAACATACACCATTTATGACATCAGCTGTATTACATTTTGAATTAATACAATTTATTTTATTTGTCTTAGTTACTCCATTTATACAGCATATTCCATTTATATTTCTAGATCCTGTACTACAATTAGTCAAATAGCATTGCTTACCATATTTAGTTAATCCATAAGTGCAGTATCTTTGAGCTTGAGCCTGTACACCACTTTGTTCGCTTTTATTAAAATATATATATTTTAATAAAATCATAAAAACTAATATAATTATACAAATACTAACCACCACAGCTGTAATAATTGTATCGTTTTTTACCCATTTATGCTTTTTTATAATAATAGTTGTTGTTTTAACCATTTTTAAATGTATATATATTAAAATATATTAATTATTTATCATATTTAAATGCAATTTATCATATTTAAATGCAATTTATCATATTTGAATATTAATATTATTACTGCATATTCAAAACAGACGATAAGTAATGACAGAAGATAATAGGCGAAGAGAATTAATAGAAATACTAAGATTAGCATTAGCTGGAGATCTTGGTGAAGCTGAGGCAAATGCTATAGAAGCAAATGCTTTAGCAGAAAATGCTACAAGAAATATTGCAGAACTAGAAAGAATTGTAGCAGAACAAGAAATAACTGCATTAAATGCCAACAATATAGGCGCTGTGGAATTTGCAGATGTCACTGCTATAGATATTACAACTACTGCAGCAGATACCGCAAGGACTCCAACAGCAGATACCGCAAGAACTCCAACAGAAGCTGTACGCCAGTCCATACTTGCACATATTGAAAGCAGTAATGGAGTTAATACGTTAAGCGTATCAAATGGTCAAAATATTACGATTGATACTATTTATCCAAGCAGCTACTGCGGCATCTGCTTAGCCAATACACCGAATGCACTAATAGTAACAGATCAAACATCTTGTGGGCATATGGCTTGCAGTTCTTGTATAGGACAAATTATGGAAAATTACAATCTAGTTTGTCCAAACTGTAGAGCTTCATTTAATAGTATGGCACTTTTAACAAATGCAGGCACTATAGAGGTTCAAAGACTAGCGGGTCGGGTGCAGAGGTCATATGGGAGGTCAGTAAATTATCAACCAGTTAGGCAGCCAGCTATCCAACCAGTTAGGCAGCCAGCTATCCAACCAGTTAGGCAGCCAGCTATCCAACCAGTTAGGCAGCCAGCTATTCAACCAATTAGGCAGCCAGCTGGGCAATTTAGAAGATCTAACTCAGTAATACCAGCAAATTTAACAAATTATTATAATGCTACCGAAGCCAATACTGAAGAGAGTACTAGACTAGTATCTAATGAAACTAATGCACTGATTGTACACAATGATACTATATCTATAGGTTCAATTGTTATAGCTACTGCAAGTGGTGCAAGTGGTGTAAGTGGTGCAAGTGCTGCTATATCTGCCCCATCAGTACTTGTTTTAGTTTTAGATACAAGTAGTTCTATGAGAGGCCAGAGGCTCTCATATACAGAAGAAGGATTTAAAGAACTTCTTAAAAATTCAAAAGACACTAATGAAATAGTTTGCCTTATGTCATTTGCATCTGAAGTATACTATGAATGTGGTGCGGGACGAGTTACTGAGGAAAATTATCAAGATTATCTTAATGCGATTAACAGACTTTATGCAAGTGGTGGCACTCATTTAAGTACAGCATGTAATAGCATTAGGCCAATTTTAGAAGATATTACTGTGCAACTTGCTTATTTTGGACATCATTTTACTGTAGAAGATTTAAATGTTACAGTAGTACTTGCTACAGATGGAGAGCCTTCTAGTAGATTTGTTCCAGATGTAGACTGCATACGAAGAATAGGTGCTAATAAAATTGTTTTATTTACAGTTGGCGATGATTGTAATGCAACACCTTTGTATGATATATTAATTGCTGCACTTGGTGAAGGTAGCATAGTATATGAGCCATGCTCTAATCGCGCCGAGATTCTTAGAATGGCAGACTCTGTAATTCCATGTACTGGATATGCATATCCATCTATTCAAATAGACATAACTAATGCTACTTTTGCCATAAGTGGGACCAATTCTATTACATATCAGAATGTTGAAAATGGTTCAATTTTGACAGATCCATTTGAATGTGCTAATATTTCTAATATGACTTGCACTATTACCGCAACTATTGCAGCTACTGGTGAAGTTGTAGAAATTCCTACTCAGTCTATTGGCCCAAATGCTGGCCTTGAAAATGAAGGAATCAAAAAGATGATTACATCTAGATTCTTAGCTGCCAGAACTCTTGAAGATTATGATGCATTAACCACTATGCTAGACTCTGCCGGATGTATATATCCGGCGGACCCTGAACTCCGAGAAGGAATTGCTACAAGGCGAGCAAATTTAGTAGCTCAACAGTTAGGTGTAGCTCGTATAGTTACCACTGAGCAAAGAAATGCAGATTTAGGGGCTAGAAATTTTTCTTCTTCAGGTCGGGTATCATCAAGATCAGCAAGTGCTGAAATAAGTAATTTGGTTAGGCAAGCTTCTGCTCCAAATACTAACCAAGATGATCACACGCCCACCCTTGATAGGTTGGATGAATATGATGAGTTTGCTAGTGCAGATGTTGATGTTGATGTTGATGCAGATGCTAGTGCAGATGTTGATGAGTTTGCTAGTGCAGATGTTGGTGCTATTGCAGATGTTGATGCAGATGTTGATGCAGATGCTAGTGTAGATGTTGATGCTGACTCTATCGCAGATGCTATCGCAGATGCTATCGCAGATGCTAGTGCAAATGCTAGTGCAAATGCTGACTCTATCACAGATGCTAGTGCATAAATAGAGTTATCTTTACTTTTATTATTTCTTAAATTTAGTTAAAAATGGGTGCAACTCTAATGCAATTTATATTTTTTTTTATTAAATATAAAAAAAAATATAAATTGCATTAAAGGAGTTTTTTGGGTAAAATTATTTTAAAGACTTTATTATGCAATTCTAAAAATACTAAATGCCGCTGTTGATTGCCCAACTGTTGAATTAGCACCGCTACCAAGTGGAAACAGTGTGATGACACCACCTTGAGAACTTTGATTTTTCATTTCTAAAATATCCCCTACATTTAATTGAAGGATGCATACACCAATATCTTGTGCAGTGGCATTTGCCCCAAACCAAGCTCCTGGATATAGTACACCATTTATATATAATGCACAAGCATTTGGTTCTAGGGTATCAACTGTTTTAATTTCATAATAAATGCCAGCAACATCGCATTGTAATTCCCAATCAGAAATTATTGTAAAATTTAATATAGATCCAGTATTTTCAAAATGGACAGAATCACCAAGTGGGATTATCTGATTATTTGTAGAATATTTAAATGCATATGCTGGAATAAATGGACTAACAGGTCCAGTTGGACCCATTGGTCCAGTATCTCCAGTTGGTCCAGTATCACCAGTCGGGCCAGTATCTCCAGTTGGTCCAGTCTCTCCTTGTGGGCCAGTCTCACCCATTGGCCCAGTTGGTCCAGTTTCACCCATTGGCCCAGTTGGACCCTCTGCACCAGTTTCACCTTGTGGGCCAGTTTCACCTTGTGGGCCAGTCTCACCTTGTGGGCCAGTCTCTCCATGGCAGCCCTTTTCTCCATGGCAACCTCTTTCGCCATGGCACCCTTTTTCACCTTGAGGACCGGGAATTCCCTGATTTCCCTGAATTCCCTGCACACCTTGAATTCCTTGCAATCCTTGTGGGCCAGGTGGACCTTGACAACATTGACATTCGTCCTCGTGACATTCATCACACTGTGAATGATGATCAGACATTTTGAAAAAAAAATCAATAAAGAAAAATTAAAATTTATTAAAAATTAAGAAAAGAAAAATATATTATATTAATAAAAATATAAATAATTAATTAAATAATTAATTAAATATAAAAATTATATTTGTATTAATATAATATATTTTTCTTTTCTTAATTTTTAATAAATTTTAATTTTTCTTTATTGATTTTTTTTTTCAAAATGTCTGATCATGATAATGAGCCTCATTCACCAAATGCAAATGCAAATGCAAATGCAAATGCAAATGCGAATTCGAATGCGAATGCAAACGCTAATGCGAATGCAAACGCTAATGCAAATGCGAATGCGAATTCAACCACAGTTGAAGCTGGTAATACTATTCAAGTAAGTCAATCATCTGATGCTAATAATGTAACAATACATACTACATTTATAACAACTGACCCAGATTTAGATGTTCAAATAACTGAAAATTTAGATCAAGTGGTAACTACATATAATGATGAAACTACAAATCCCAATCAATCATTAATTAATGAAATTAGTTTATATGCTAGCCAAATAAAATGTGAATCATTTCATGGCAAAGGTAGTATAGATGATTATAATAATTTATTCACTGCTGCATCTAAAATTGCAACTGAATCACATCAAATGTCATTAAATATTGATGTTGATGGTTTTAATGAGTTTGGTGCTGCCGCTGATGAATTAAGTAAATTATTTACTAGTTTTACAATAAGACTACAAAATATTAATATAATAAATGATACAAATTTTTTACAAGCTGTTGCAAGTTCTTTACAAAAAATTGTAAATTTATCTAATGTATTTGGTACATTTAAAGAAACCATTTTAGCAACATCCACAATTCAGATTCCAAAATCAGCACATGATACTTCAGTTTTATTACAAAGTGTCTCAGCCGAATTAAATTGTGCAATGGGGTATATTTCATACTTTGTAGACTCAACTTCTGAAAAGCCACAAAATTCAGATTTATCGGAAGAAGAGCAGCAGGTAATTTCATCGGCAATTAAAACAATTGATGATTATAATAATTTATGTATTAATGGTGTATCCGTTGCATTAGAAAATAATGCAGATATTCAATATATTAATCAAGTAAATGCTGATTTAAAAACAAAAACAACTGCATTAAATTCTGCAGTTAGTATGTTAACTGCTAAATTTTCGCAATTATCTAATATTGGCAATAATTAATAAAATATTTTTATTAATATAAAATATTTTTATTAATATAATATATTTTTTTTTCTTTCTTAATTTTTAATAAATTTAATTTTTCTTTATTGTCTTTTTTTTTTCAAAATGTCTGATAATGCTAGTGCAGATGCTAGTGCAGATGCTAATGCAGATGCTAGTGCAGATGCTAGTGCAGATGCTAGTGCAGATGCTAGTGCAGATGCTAGTGCAGATGCTAGTGCAGATGCTAATGCAGATGCTAATGCAGATGCTAGTACAGATGCTAGTACAGATGCTAGTACAGATGCTGAGCATTTATCAAGTGCAAATGCTATTATTCAAATACTCCCATCAATTGATGCTAATAGTAATATAATTGCCCCAAAATTAGATGTTAAAATAACTAAAAAGCCACATGTACCTTTATCATCAATTAACGCAATTGATGATTATAAGCATTTATGGGGCGCTCGCTCAATTGGAAAATAATGCATTGACCACAGTGGCATTAATAATTGCCATAAATTTCATCATAAAATAAGCTAATAATATTATCAGGATGCATTTCTTTTTGAATTTTTTTCTCTCTAGATTTCCACATCCATTGATGAAATCTTCTTTTATATTTAATTAGATAAAATATAAATTTAAAGCTATATAATATATTATTAATATGATTAATATATAATATTGTAATATATTTATTTTTTGTTACTATATTATATATATGGCAATTATTATAAAAAGAAAAAGATTGTAAATTTGGTAATTTTGGAAATATAAAAATTTGATTATTGTCACAAAATAAATATTTTAATGAATTGGGCAATCTTGGTAATTCTATTATATTATTATAGCAACATGCTAATTTAGTTAATGTATTTGGCAATTTGGGAAAATATATAATATTATTATGATTACATATTAAGGTATGTAAGCAATCTGGCAATATTGGTAGCATTTTTAGTTTATTGCCGCAGCACCATAATTCTTCTAATGTAGGTGGTAATTTTAAAATATTTACTAAACAATTATTATTGCAATTTAGTTTAATTAAATTAGAATTGCACACATTTAAATATATAAATTTATTATTGCTAATATCTAATTCTATTAATGTAGGGGGTAATGTTGGCAACTCTGCTAAATTATTGTTATTAAATTGCAGAATTTTTAAAAATAATGGCAATTTTGCGATATTATAAATATTACTATTACTAAGATCTAATATAGGGAAAATATTAGTAATAGTATGGCGTTTTTGTAAATTATATTTCTTTTTATGCATTAACATAAAAAATAATAAAAAATAATAAAAAATAATAAAAAATAATAAAAAATAATAAAAAATAATAAAAAATAATAAAAAATAATAAAAAATAATAAAAAAAGATAAATATATATATCTTTATTTTTTTTTTTTAAATGGCCTGCATTTGCTATTTATTTCCATTAATGAGTAAAAAATCTTGCAGTGTGGCAAACACAGAAGCAAATACAGAAGCAAACGCAGAAGCAAATGTGGACATGGTAGATATAAATACTAATAAAATTTATTATGAATTGCTTATAAGTATTAGAAATTATGAAGTATTATCTATGGATGATTTATATTATATAGATACATTGCCTAAATGTAATTTAATAGAAATTATCAAAATATATAATTTGCATATGACAAATATAAATGAATTAATAAAATAATATTAAATATTAAAATAATATAAATATATAAAATATAAAATAATATGGAGTTAGGAAGAATTAATTTGATTAGAACAAGCAATTTGTCCGATTTGCAGGATAGTAATTATTTAGAAAATTTAATAATAGCATTAGGATTTAATAATGAAATTTTAAGAGAACAGCCTCAGGTTGTTAGAGATAATGGTGGCGGATTATTAATATGGCAATACCCTAATCAATTTTCAAAATATCTTTGTCTATTAAGTCAGTTTCAAATTCAATCTTATCTTGAAATTGGTTGTCGCTGGGGTGGAACATTTGTATTAACAAATGAATATTTAAAAATGTTTAATAATATGAATAAAAGCAGCCTTGCTGTGGATATTATAGATTCGCCCGTTTTAGATTATTGTATGTTAAATGATGAGGCCCAATTTGTAAAAATGAATAGTCAAACTAGAAAATTTAAAAATTTTATAAAAAATACTCATTTTGATTTAATATTTATAGATGGTGATCATAGTTATAATGGTGTAAAAAATGACTATGAAATCAGTAAAAATAGTGGTAGTATATTTGTATTTCATGATATAGTAAGTGATGAATGTCCTGGTGTAGTACAATTTTGGAATGAATTAAAAGCCAACAATGGTAATATATATACATTTTTTGAATTTGTAGATCAATATAAAGATGTTTGGGATAGAACACATCAAAATTTTTTAGGAATTGGTGTAGCGGTAAAAAAATAAAAATATATTTAAAAAATAAAAATATATTTAAAAAATAAAAATATATTTAAAAAATAAAAATATATTTAAAATGTATTAATAATTTCATCATAATTAATTTCAATAATAAATGCCTTTTTATCATTTATTCCAATAGATATAAAATATCTGCCATTAAAGTGGCTTAATGAGCATATAAATTCTATATATGTATGAGTAAAAAATGAAAACTCTTTAGATACCGTTATACAATTTGATTGAATATTAAATATCATCCATCTATGGGTCTTTGCCCCTTTATGTATTAAAAATAACCTTTCATCTTCACCTAATGCAATAAAATTAATGCCATTAATGCCATTAGTAGATCCATGATATCCATCTACCTTTTCTCTTAATTCCTCATCGATATTAATTTCTATTAAATTGCTATCATCATCAGCAGCGCGCTCCACCTCCTCTATAGATTTTATAATAAAAGGAGATACACTATATATAACTTTAAACTTGCCATCTTTATCAAGATATGGCATCCAATTTTTTTCCATATTATTAGGCTTATAATTAACAAAATTAGATACTAAATTGCCACTTAACTCTGCAGAGAATATAGATGGGTTTCCTTGTATATTAAGTTCAGGTACAGTTGCTAAAATTTTACCATTATCACAAAACCGTATGTCTTCTATGCCCGTCCAATATGTATTATATGTGGGAAGATTGTAATTTACAGATAATAAATTACAATCATAATCTTCTATATCTAATTTATCATTTTCAGTTAAGGTACCATTTAATATATAATATATAGAATTTGATTTATTTTCATAAAGAGAGCTAATATAACCAGAAGGGCAAATTATTGAATTATATTTTGGGGAAAATACCGTTTTCTCATAATTTACACATCTAATTAATATTGTTACATGGCCATTAGGATTGATATATAATGATGGATTCATTTCATGATAACTACCATATTTATTATATTTATCAATTAGGCAAATTGGTGGTAAAAAAATTGGAATAATATCTTTTTTTGGAAAAATCAGCATAGTATTATAATTATTATTATAATTAGTATTATAATTAGTATTATTATTATAATTAGTATTATATTTAAATAGAATAGTTGTCAAGTGAATAATCAATTTCTCCCAATAATCTAATTACTTTTGCATGATCAGCATTAAAATTAGATCCAATTTGTGTATTTGTACCTTCTTGTATAATTAACCATGGAAAGTAGCAATAAGAAGTACCTAGTGTTTGAAATCTAGAAGTCATCCAATCACTCATATAATAATTATTATAATATGAACTTAAAATCCACTCTGCTCCTTTTTTTGATATAATATATCCGCCACATAAATATTGCAAATTATTAATTGTACACTCCCATACATTTTTATTTGCCATTTCTTCCGATCCATTTAGAAGAATTAAATCCCAATTTGGATGATCAAATTCTTCTAATTTTTGTTCCCAATTTTTATCAAAACAGGCATCATCTTCCAACACAAATGCATATTCTAAATTATTTTCTAGAATGTGTTTATATATATTAATATGTGACTGGCAACATGCTTTTTGCACAATGCTTAAATTTGAGACAAAATTATCAGTTGGAGCAGTAGATGCAATCCATCTAGTTACATCTAGATTAAATTCACTAAATCGCCTCTCCATAGATTCCCATCTAACATGAGCATCTTCTAGAGAAATACAAAATGTATTGCTTTTGTTAAAGTTAAATTTTTTAGACATTTTATTATATATGTATTATAATAATTTTTAATTGAATATTTATTTTTTTTAATTATTTAATATAAAATTATTTAATAAATATATAAATATAAAAACATTTAAAAAGATGTCATTAAATCTTCAAAAATATAAAATTCCACGAGGCGGAGAGGCTTTAAATATATATAATAATCCTAATACCTCATATAAATTTTTAATTATATTCTTAGATATAACAGAATGTGTATCTGATCCTAATCCAATTAATCCATTTCCACTAGACTCACCAGTTACTTTAAATTTAAATTTTACACCCCCAGATGGATTTATACTTAAGGTGCAAATAGCATCAGCGGAGCAAGATGCTATTATAAATACTAATACTAGTATTCTTTTAACTATAAATTATTGTAGCGGTAGTAGCAGCTTTATCCCTATTCAAATTTTATCAGCAGATAAAACTCCTGGCAACAATTGTGTTTTTACTTATTTTAATAATGCATGGACATATACCGATTCAGAAGAATTAATTCAAAATGTATTAACTAATTTAGCTAGAGGAGATGTCCCATCTAATGAAAATCCACTTTCTACAAGCAATACAGTAGGTGATATTATTAAAGATATTTTAAGCCAATATTTAGATACTGATAGTAGTACATCATCAACCCGCAAATTTGTAAATTCTCGAGCATTGCCATATTCTGAGCCCGTACCAAATACATTATCTTCTGGCTTAATTTCAACATTAAGCGGGCTCCCTAATGATTTATATAATGTATTAGATGTTGCATCTAATCCAAATATTAATGACCCAGTTAAAAATAAATTAGGAGATAATAGATTAATAACTACAGAATTTAATGATTATTTAAATTATTTTATTACAGAGCTGAAGGAAAATCCGGATTTTATTTCATCAGTGGCTAATCAAATTGTTACTCAATGTAATTTAAATGATATTGTTTTAGAAGTTGGATCAATAATAACATTGACTTACCCAAAATTTCTTAGACAATCATCACCATATCTTTCTTTTATCATTCCTGCCAATTCGGTAGAGAATGATATCTCTATTGATGCTATTGTTTTAAATACAGGATCCCAAATAACATTTTTGGGATCAAATATTGTCCCAGTAAGTATTCAATCTTTGATAATTACATATGAAGGGACAGCATACTATAATGAATCATTTAGTACAGGGTTATTAGGACCACCATATGCACAACCATACATATACACATACACATTTACTATTAGTACATCATCTACAGATGATTTTAACTTTTCTAATGGTGTATCATTAAGAGGAATTTATATGATAGATGTAAATGGAACACTTGTAAAAAATACTCAGACATCTCTAGCAAATAATACTATTACATATACTCTACCTAGTGATGATACTAGTGGGGCACCAATACCATTAATTAATTTACCATATTTTGTATATATATTATATAATGATAAGATATATTATAATGGAGAAGTTGGTATTTATATAAATGCAGAAATTCCACCTGCAATATTACCACCAGCACCCGCACCTACACCATATTTAGGATCATATGAATTTTCAATATTTGGAAATATAATTAGTGATAATTTACAAGATAGTGTAATTAATAATGATTTAACCGTTACTTCTAATACATTAATAAATTTTACAATTACTTCTTGTGATGCTATATTTAATGATAATATTTCTGTGTATACATTTCAATTAGCTATTTTAAATTCTGGCAATTTAACTACAATTACAGATATAACACCATATACAATAGATTCAACATTAAATACAGCAAATTTTGTATTGTATGGGTATGATAAATTACCAATTAATCCGAACTCACCATATGAACTAGTTGCAATTATAACCCAATTTAATCCGCCTAATAGTACATACCCAAATGGCTATTATACTTCAGTATATACTAGCAATCCGGTTAATTTAACTGTAATTGCAGCTGATAATGAACCAACTCCATTAATAAGCTTTGTTAGTAATGATTCAAAATATTTATTCCCATTATATGATTTAGTTGCAGTGCAAGGAGATACTATTAATTTTTATATATATTCAAGAAAAAAATTTATAAAAAATGTAATATATTTTAATGGACAAGAACTTACTGCATATACTCAGACAGATAGTAATAATACATATAGTGGAGGTAGCACAAGTTATATAAATTATAATATGACATTAGAAAATGAATTATATCCATTATATATATATTATGTGGCAATTCCAATAAAATTGACATTGCCAGCATCTTTACCAACTTCAGTTTTTCCTCCTACTTTAGATGCTATTGGGACAAGATATTATATAACTGTAGCAACTACTATATTAGATGATGATGAAAAGGCATATTCGACATATTACTCAACAGAACAATTAACTTTACATTTACAATTACGGACAAAACTTACTGCCCATGGGTATTTAGTAAATGGAATTGTAACACCATCTGTAATAAATAATGGTATTAAAAATTTTGCAGCAAAGGATGTAAATGCATTTGCAACTATAAATGGATTAATTATCCCTCCAGATAATTCATTATTTTATTACAAAACATCAGATAATAATTATAGTGGATATTTTTATGTAAAAACAGGTAATACAGTTTTATATGAGACGCCATCACCATCAGAGTCATTATATTGTTTTCAGGGACAGGGATATGGCACAATTGTTACGCCAATTGCACCAACATCATATCATACAATTATTAATAATATGGTAAATTATTTTATTAAAATGGCTATTCAATTTGGATTTATATTTAAATCTGAAATTGAGGCATATGAAAATAATAATTTTAATCAAGAATATTTAAATATTCAAAATTTAATAAATTATATTGAATTATCAACAAGAAATACATATCTATGTGGAAAATATACAACAAATGTATATATTGTTGGAAATTCAATTCCAGTAGGAACTAGTTACTATCCAAATGATGTAAAATATCAAAGCCCAACAGGTAGTATACCTGATAAACCAAATCCCGATGTCAATGGGTTGATAGGGGGAAACACTGGAGCTACTGGAGGAATATCTTCATTATATTATAATGGCTTAAATGGGCCATATTGGGGAGTTACTGGAGATATGAGCTTAATAGGAGATACAGACCAAATAACTACACCAACTAATTGGACAAGTGATCCACCGACATTACCAAAACTACCTCTTACAACCACTGCAAATAATTTTAAAGGATATAATTCGATTACTGCATTAAATGCAACTTTGCTTAAATATTCTCAGCAACTTAACTATTGCTCAAAAAATATTATCATTATCCCGGAAGATTATGTAGGCTATGGGCTGATAAATGGGGCAAATACTGGTGCATGCTCACAACCAGATTATATATTAACAATTCATTTAAATACATATGGTATCTATGATAGTACTACAAATGGCAGTAATGGGTGTACAAATACCCAATCTACATTAAATGGCTCAACAATTTCACCAGGTAGTGAAATTAATATTATTAACAATTCTCCAAATGCAATTGTTAAAGTTATATCATATAACCTTGCTACAAACCCACCAACTCCATTAATTATTAATTTAGGAAATACCACTATGGATTCTTTATATATTAAAGCCACAGATAGTATGCATTTAATATTTGGGGGTAGTACATGGGGCATATTATAATAAAATTATATAAAATTATTAAATTTAATATAATATAAATAAATACATTAATTTTTTTTCCTAAAAAATATGTCAAATAATAAATTTATATCAAGATCTTTAATAGATGTAGAAGTAATTAGATTAGTGAATAATGATATTGCATCTGGATCACCTTCTGGAAATGGTACGGGATATACAGGGGCACAAGGAGTAACTGGGCCAACTGGACCATATGGTGGACCAATTGGAGCAACTGGCTCAACTGGAGCAACTGGAGCAACTGGAGCAACTGGAGCAACTGGAGCAACTGGAGCAACTGGAGCAACTGGAGCAACTGGCTCAACTGGAGCAACTGGAGCGGCTGGAGCAACTGGAGCAACTGGAGCAACTGGAGCAACTGGAGCAACTGGAGCAACTGGAGCAACTGGAGCAACTGGAGCA
>Ga0214919_10001438_pt1 | contig 38958 bp, 61 predicted proteins | sample LL1503_MetaG_FD_177994 | JGI IMG/M metagenome (GOLD analysis project Ga0214919, IMG submission 177994) | Freshwater microbial communities from Lake Lanier, Atlanta, Georgia, United States - LL-1503 | ecosystem: Environmental > Aquatic > Freshwater > Lake | place: USA: Georgia | collected...
CGCTTAACAATTTTTAGTCTGTTGCTAATCGGTAACCGTTACTAATGCAATTCGTAACGAAACTATTTTTTAGTCTGCACCATTAGTCCGGTGCAATAACGCAACACAACAACACGCGACTAACTCACTCGCCTAAGTTGCAATAACACAACGCAACCAACATCACACCATTACTAACCGTTGCCCAATAGCAACACAACACAACAACACTAACCGACAACATCAACAACACATAACCGTTGCTAATCCGTAACGCTCACTACTCACTAACCGTTACCCGATAATCCGTAACGCAATCGTTGCGAACACGCAACAACAACACAACAACACAACAACAATCCACCACCACCAATGATGATGATGCCAATAAACAACACACACCAGACAGTCACCAATAAACAACAGCACAACATTTATTTATTTGGGTTTATTAACCGTTGCCGATAGGCAACAACATAGGGGGGAGGGGGTGTGTTGCGAAAACGCAACAGGGTATGTTGCCAAAAGGCAACCCGTCTGTATGACCCACCAGTGCTTAAAAGCGGGGACAGTACTATGTAATTACTCTCATGTAAATTTTTGTGAAGTCTTTGGTACTTAAGGGTTTTTGGGTGTGTGTAAAAGTTTTTTTATTTTTTTTATTTTGTTTGCGTTACGGGGTCCGTGTAATGGGGTTAGTATATATGTAGGTTTATTTATTATATATTGTTCCGCTTGTGCGGAACGTTATATGCACCACTTGGTGTGGTGCTTGTTTGATGTTTTGTTTATGGAGTTGTTATGGTTGCTAAGGCGGGTGATTTACACCACACACGTGTCAAATTGGTTAAGGACCAGGATGAGGTCTTGCGTCTTGTTTCTGAGGGTATTGCACTGGAAACTGCTGTTGGTATGGTTGGGCGTAAACGTGATGTCCTTCGTAACTGGTTTAAGGATGCCAAGTTTGCTGCGCGTTTGGAGACGGCGTCTACGCTTGGTTCTAAGACGGTAGCGTCTCAACTTGATGTTGAGTCTGCTAAGGATTTGGATTTTGCTACGTTTTCTAAAGAGTTTTTGAACTCTGAGGTGTTTCCTCATCATCAGTCTTGGATTGATGTTTTGGAGGGTTCTGACCCTTCTTGGCTCCATGATGCTATGACTTATGAGTCTGGTCACCGTAATCGTCTTCTTATTAATGTTCCCCCTGAGCATGCTAAGTCTACTGTTTTGACGGTTAATTATGCAACTTATATGATTGCTATGAACCCTAACATTCGTATTGTTATTGCGTCTCAGACTCAGACGCGTGCTAAGGAATTCCTTTATTCTATTAAGCAGAGGCTTACTGAGCCTCAGTGGGCTAAGTTCCATCAGGTGTATGGTCCGCCTGGGGGCTACAAGTCTACGTCTGACCAGTGGTCTCAGGACCGCATTTATTTGGAACGTACTTCTGGCGAGAAAGACCCTACGGTTCAGGCTCTTGGTATTGGTCAGCAGATTTATGGTACTCGTGCTGACTTGATTATCCTTGATGATATTGTTACCACTACCAATGCCCACGAGTGGGAGAAGCAAATGAACTGGCTTCAGAAGATGGTTATTACTCGTCTTGGTAAGAATGGTAAACTTATTATTGCTGGTACACGTGTTGCGGCTACCGACTTCTATAAGGAGTTGCGCAACCCAGACCATTGGGCTGCAGGTGACTCTCCTTTCACCTATCTAGCAATGCCTGCCGTGCTAGAGTTCGCAGATAAGCCTAAGGACTGGAAGTGTCTGTGGGAATGGTCTGACCGTCCTTGGGACGGTGATGAGGACGAAGAACCGAATAAGGACGGGTATTATCCCAAGTGGAACGGTCCCGAATTGAATCGCCGTCGCGGCGAAGTTTCCTCATCTACATGGGCACTGGTGTACCAGCAGCAAGATGTTCAGGAAGATGCAGTGTTCCCACCTATGGTGGTGAACGGTTGCATTAACCGTATGCGCAAACCTGGTCCACTTAACCCAGGTGCACCCGGTCACCCAGGCTTTGGCTCATGGAATATTATTATGGGTCTTGACCCTGCTATGGCAGGTAAAACTGCAGCCATCATGTATGCTGTTGATAAAGAATCAGGTTACCGTATGGTTCTTGATGCACACAACATGAGTGACCCAACACCTCGTAAGATTCGTAGTTTGATTGAGGAATGGGTTACACGTCATGGTCCACAAGAGTTACGCATTGAAATCAATGCCTTCCAGAAAGCCTTCTCATTAGATGAAGATTTACGACAATGGCTTGCCTCCCGTGGTTGCAAACTGTCAGAACAGTTTACAGGTAAAAACAAGTGGGACACATCTTTTGGTGTCGCAGCAATTTCCAACCTCATGGGTACGATACGTGATGGAAAGTTCCAAGACGACAACCTACTTGAATTACCCGACAACTGCAACGAACATACCAAAGCACTTGTCAATCAGTTAATAACCTGGTCAGCCAACACTAAAGGTCCAACAGACCTTGTTATGGCTTTATGGTTCTGTGAGATTCGTGCACAGGAACTGGTACGCCAGGGAACAAACATTCAATACCATTTCAATAACCGTAATTTAACTGCACGCCAAGCGAGCAGACAAAACGTAGTCAACCTTAGCGAACTAGCATATGGTCGCGAAGAAACAATTTACATTTAGGATATAAATGCTTTCAGTACAACAAATTTCGGATAAGGTGCATGTTCTTAAGCAACGCTTTGCCGAACGTGATGGAGCAATGCAAGATATCCTTGCCGCACGTAAAGGTCAACTAGACTCTGTAGCACCAGACTTATTCCCTGAGGGTGTAAGCAAATCAATGGTAGCAAACTTTATTGATGTCGCTGCACGCGACATTTCAGAAGTATTAGCACCACTACCATCAATTAACTGCTCTACAGCAAACATGAATAATGACCGTGCAAAAAAGAAGGCTGACAAGAAAACAGTTATAGCCAACCATTACATGCAGTATGCTAAACTGCAATCACAAATGTATGTTGGTGCAGATTGGTATTTAACATATGGCTTCCTGCCAATTGTTATTGAACCAGATTTTAATTATGCTTTGCCACGAATCCGAGTGGAAAACCCTCTAGGTGCTTACCCAGAATATGACCGCCACGGACGACTCGTGTCTTACACTAAACGATACATAAAATCAGTACGTGAACTCATTGTCGAATTTCCCGAGTACGAGTCACAGATTTTAGGTCGCAATGGTCGTGACCAAGAACTAAACACGCAAATGGAACTCATCCGATACGAAGATGATGAACAAGTTGTTTTGTTCCTCCCAGAACGTGGAGACATGGTACTGCTTAAAGCAGGAAACCCAATGGGTGAACTTATGGTTAAAGTTGCCCGCCGTCCAGGGATTGACCCAGATAATCCTCGTGGACAATTCGATGATATTATTTACCCACAAATTGCACGTGCACGTTTTGCATGGTTAGCAATGGATGCTGCAGAAAAATCTGTCAATGCACCATTCGTTGTACCTAACGATGTTGAAGAGTTTGCTTTTGGTCCTGACGCCATTTTGCGTTCAAGCAACCCTAACGGTATTGGTCGCGTACCATTACAAATACCACCAGGCGTATTCCAGGAGCAGCAAACACTTGAATCCGAAATGCGCCTAGGTGCGCGTTACCCAGAAGGGCGGTCAGGAAGCATTGATGCAAACATCATTACAGGCTCTGGTGTACAGGCTCTACTCGGTGGTTTCGATACACAAGTTAAAGCAGGTCAACAAATCCTTCAAGAACTATTTGAAGATGTTATTGAATTCTGTTTCAAAATGGATGAACGTCTTTTCGGCGGAACCAAAAAAATTATTGGTTCAGCAGGAGGAGCAGCATACGAACTTGAGTATGACCCAATTAAAGACATTGCTGGAGACTACACTGTCCAAGCAAGATATGGTCTCATGGCAGGACTTGACCCCAACCGAGCGCTTATCTTTGCTTTACAGGCTCTCCAAGCAAATCTAGTATCACGCGACTTTGTTATGCGCGAACTGCCATGGCAAATGAATGTTTCTAATGAACAGGAAATCATAGATGTTGAATCAATGCGTAATTCCTTGTCCGGCTCACTGGCTTCCTTATCCGAAGCGATTCCTCAAATGGCTTCCCAAGGGCAAGACCCGTCAGACATTGTTGCTAAAATTGCTCAAGTAATTGATTTGCGCCGCAAAGGCAAAATGATTGAAGATGCAGTAAGTCAAGTATTTACTCCACCTCCACCAGCACCAGTTGCTGCCCCAGAACAACAAGCAATGCCACCAGAGCAAATGCTAGCAGCAATGGGTGGATTGTCACAGGCTGAAGTACCACCAACAGATATGAACCCTGTTCCTGCTGAAGCAGCGCCTACACAACAGGCTCAAGCACCATCTGGAGCAACTCCAGACATTAACTCTATTCTAGCGGCTATGGGTGGTGGAGCATAATATGGCACGTGGCGGATACCGTAAACCAAATAATCCTGCTCCAGTTTCTGGTCCAGGTAAACTTTCACGACGCACCGATGGTGGTGCAGGTAGCAAACAGGCTTTAAGAGAAATTCCTTCTAACGGTCAGTATGGTTACCGTGCAGAAACTATGGCTGCTACACAGGGCGCTTCACTTGCTGGTGGTTCACAACCTACTACACAGATTGATGCAACTAAACGTGCAGCCAATATGGCTACACCTGTAACACCAATTGATGCACCAACAGCATATCCTGGTCGTCCAGTAACTCATGGTTCTACTATGGGTCCTGGTCTTACGCCAGACTATGTTATACCTGACCGTTTTGCTATGATTAAAAAGTATGCTCCGCAACTTGATAGCATGGCTGCTCAGGATGACACACCACCAGAGTTTCAACAATTCTGGTCTTTTGTTAAGTCGGTAGCGGGTGGTCAGTAATGGCACTCTCTCACGACATTGCAGCATTCTCCAACCTTCTTGGTGTTGAGAACGCTCATGTAATTTTTCCATTCGCTTTAACTGATTGGCAAACCACGGAAGACCGTGATGCTTTCATTAACGAACTATTGACATTAAACGATAATCAGAAAATTGGGTAGATAATGGGTCTGCAAAATCCACTAAACTACATCTTTGACAACCAGAATAATCCATTCGAACAGGCAAAGAATGCTGTAGGAGACGCTGCTCAAACAGCATTGGATTCTTCTTTTGGCAAAGGTGTATTGCGTGCTGCAGAACGCCCATTAAATGCTTTAATGTATTTGGCAAAGCCATATCGTGATTATGTTGCTCCTGCTTTAACATCAGCATTACTTGAACTTAATAGTAACTATCGTGCACAAAACAAAGACCTTAGTTTTACTGAACAGTTAAAGCATGGCTTTGATATGTCTAAGCAGAGTGTTGATGGTCAGGCTGAATGGCGACGCAACATTTCCCCTGGTCGTGCACTAGTTGGTCTTATTGGTGATTACACTCCAGGTCGTCAAGGTGTAGATAAACTTAACTGGGAAAACTCTAAACAAGTTAATGACTTCTTTACTTCTGGTTCTGCACAGTTCTTCTCTGGCATCTCAGATGTAGGTTTTAATATTCTTGACCCTGTGGCTGCTGCTGCAGCGAAGGGAACATCATACGCTCGCAAGACACTTATTGAGCGTCCGCTTGCTGTACAAAAGTTTACTAACAAACCACTTGTTGAACCAGAAACACTTCATTTAGAGTTGCAGAATGCTGCAAGCAATCCTGGACAAAACACTGCTGCTGAACAAATTTTTAGTCTTGTTGAAAAAAATCCAGATGATGTTACAACCATTTCTAACTATGGTTTTGTACGTCACTCAACTGACCCTGCACGTTTAGCAACTGCTATTTCTACTGCATACAAACAGGGTGGTCGTCAGCAGATGGCTGACCTTGTTAGTGCTGCCCTGGGTCACAAACCTTCATACGATAAAGTTATGGCTCAAAGTGGAGAACTCCACGCACAGTTACAAGTCCTTAATGGAACAACTGATAAAGTAACTAAAGACTTAACTGAACTCAAGCAAGTTGTTATTAGTAAAGATGATGTTGATGGTTTAAAACTTTCTGAAAAAATTGCCGCAGAAAAAGAATACCAAAAACAACTTAATGTTCTTGATGAAGAAGCAGCCAAAATTAATAAGGCTCTTATTCCTTCACAGTTCATTGCTGAACGTGAAAGCCCTATTACTTCAACTTGGTCAAAGTTTGCTTCTATTGAACGTGCACGTGTTGCAGCAGCAGAGGCAAATACTAAAGGTTTAATTGTTGAAGTTAATCCTTCAAAGGGTTTTAGTTTTGCTAAAGAAGTTGCAAAGAGTGATTCTGTTAAAGGAATTCCACAGCCACTTATTCGCTATCTCACTTGGTTGAGTCCTGATACTCAAGTTCGTGAAGCACCCGCTGGTATTGCATTCCTTGGTGGTGCAGGTGGAGACCGCTCATATCTTGAAGTTGATGCACGTATTCGTCGTATTGCTAAACTTGCTGGTATTGCTCCAGAAAAGCAAATGTCTTTACGCAACGAATACCGCACACTTATCAGCAAGTCTGACCGCAATTTCTTTTTAGAAAAATTGCAAGAAGATAGCGTACGATGGTTACTTCAAAAACATTATGGTCAAGACCTTAGTGGCATGAATAAAAACCAACTTGAATCTATGCAAGTTTTTGCTCGTGAATTGATTAATGGTACTCGTCGTGCACAGTCACGTGAAATTGCAAAAACATTAGATAAGAATTACACCGTTGTTGATGGTTTTTCTGGCGACTACGTTTCACACGCATACTTAAACGACCTTGTAGAAAAAAGTGCAATGGAACGTGCCATCACTGATGGTCGCACTGTTGTAACAGAAGCAGACCGCGCTGCAGTTCGTAAGTCAATGCAAGAGAATCCATTGTTTGAAACACAAGTTCCAAACATTCACTTTAGTTATGACTTTAAATTGTGGGACCAGATTATGTCTGAGAATCCACAAATGATTGGCAATGTTGTTAAGGCTATTGTTGAACACAACTGGACACCAACTGATGTTTACCAAGCAATGACAAAGGCTGAAACCTCTGCTATTGATGGAACCACAGGTCTAGGTAGAGGCGTTACAAGTAATGCCAAACTTATGGTTGACGTTGTGCAAGAAGGTCTAGATGGATTCTACACTTACTTGTGGAAACCAGTAACCCTAATGAGTTTAAAGTACACTAGCCGTAACGTTGGCGAAGGTTGGCTTCGCCTAATTGCATGTATGGCTGACTATAGTGTAAGTCATGGATATTTCTGGACTGACATGTTTAAGTCTGGTGTAATGCCAGACAAGGGTGTATTTGACCGCACAGTAAATAATCGAATTTACCGTAAAAAACTAAAGGCTTCTTCTAAGCGTTTTGATGATGTTAACAATAGCATGCTTGAAACAGAAGGTTTGCTAAAGAAGCAACTTGGTACTATCACTGAACCAGGTAAAAATGCTCTTTACAGTTTACGTAAAAAAATGGATGACGACGTTCGTAAAGAATTGTTTAAATCAAAAGATGGCGTAACTATGTGCATTGAATGGATGAAACAACCATTTAGTAAACTTGAAGGATACAAGCCAACTAAAAACATTGAAGCAGACAAAGCAGCAACTTTCCTGCGTGACAATGTAGGCAAAGAATTGTTTACCCCTGTTGTGCCTGATGGTCCTACTGGTGAATTTATTACTGCTTTAGCATCTGGAGACTACGCTTTAGCAATGACTATTGCTGATGTCACTAACAGTGTTGATGTTGCAAAAGCACTTTCAGACTACGGTCTTGTAGTTAAAAAGGCTTTAGAAGATGTTAATACTCTTTCAGAGACCGGTGCAGCAACTGTAGATAACGCTATTCGTGCATCTAAGTTTGGTTTAGACCGTTTAGCGCATCATATTGATTTAACTAGTAGTCTTCTGATTAAACGTGGTGGTCTACGTGACGAACTTATGGCTGTTTCTAAAGAAGGTGCTGTCGGTGGAAAGATTGTAAAGTCTTACACTAAGAAAGAGCATGTAGAAATTCATCCAGGTGTATTCATTGACCAGTCTTTGGCTGGTCGTCACGATGATATGCTTCGCAATGCTACAAGTTCTCGTGCATCTACTACTGGTGTGTTGTCTGATGACCGTCGTTTGACCTCTCATGGCTTCCTAACTGCTGGTTTTTCTCGTCGTATTGTTTCTCGTGCAGAAAAAGATTGGGCTAATGCCCATGCTGACTACGTAAACAATGTTATTATGCGTGATGCTGTAAGCCGTCGCCTTGTATCTGACATTGCCAATGGTCTTTCTGAGAAGGAAGCCGTAGATAATGCCATGAAGTGGGTATCTGAAGGCTCTGATGCAGCACTGCGCTGGAAAAATGAAGTTCGTCAAAACATTGTTAACCGTGGCGAAGCCATGAGTTCAGAATTTTACAACACTAATAACTTAATTAATGAAGCATTGCTCCAGATTACACAGCATTTACCTAAATACAATGCTGAAACTGGTGCAGAGTATGTTGGTTTGCATGAAAAAGCATTAAATGGTTTAACTATTGAAGACTCTCTAGGTCTTTCATATAGTAACCGTCATGATGTTATGGCAACTAAAGAAATCTCTGACTTGCGTATTAATAATCTTTACAAGAATGCTATTTCAAAGATTTTCAACTTTGTTGGAACCATGCCAGAAGACCACTTAGTGCGTCACCCATTCTTTAACATGGTTCATGATAACGAAGCCAAGTCAATTGCAAGACGTATGGAAGCAGAAGGCAAGCGTCGTGGCATGTCTGAGCAGCAAATCAATGCTTGGATTCTTTCACGTAAAGATGCTATTAAAGAGACTGCAACTAATCGTGCATACAAAGAATTGATGACTAAACTTTACAGCGTTGAACGTTACACCGACCCAGGTCGCTTCATGCGCTTCTTAACACCATTCTACATGGCGCATCAGAACTCTAGTCGTTTCTGGTTAGGTCAAACTTTACGCAACCCACAGGTTGCTGTATTCTTGGCTAAAGCATACAATGCACCATATCGTTCTGGTTATGTTCAAGATGAACAAGGTAATCTTGTTTCTGCTGGTCACCCTTGGGAAAGTGACTCATCAACTGATTCTATTGTTTTTGGTTTACCAAAAATTCTTCGTGACTTTACTGGTAAAGAAAATATTAGAACTTCACCAAATGGTTTAGATATTATTACACAGGGTCAGTACCCTGTAATGCCAACTCTTGGTGGTCCTATCATTCAGCCAATTCTTGGTGCTGCTTTACAGAAGGCTGCACAAAGCGACGGTTTGAGTAAGTTCATTGCTAGTACTACTGGTATGACTTTTGATGAATTCACTAATCATTTTGTTATGCCTTTCTATGTTCGTGAAGGTTCAACAAGTGTTGGTGGCTCTATTGTCGCTAATGCTGTTCCTTTAAATAGTTGGATGACTTCTGCCTTGGCTTCTGTGTCAGGTGGAGAAGTTGGTCTTCCGGGCGTGCGTAATGTTTGGAACACTCGCTACGAAGAAGCATTGAAACAGGTTCAAGAAGAAGCCCTCCTTAATGGTGGCAAACTTGACCCAGAACAACAACGCATTAAGGCAACTGCAATTACTCGCAAGTCACTTGCTTTTGAAGCAGTGTCTGCTGGTATTGGTCCTGTGGCTGCATTTAAAACTGATTCTGAAACTTTGCGTAGACTTCGTGCACGTCAACAACAGTTGATTGCTGCACGTGGTTACAATGAAGGCAATGTTGCTTTTGTTCAAGAAATTGAAAGCAAAGGTTTTGACAATGCTGCTGGTATGGTTTCTATTTTAAAGTCTTCATCTGTTGAAAACCGTTATGGCTTTATTTCTAATAGTGCAACCATTTCTGGCATCAATGCTAACATGAAGTCTTTGAGTCAAGCAGATACATACTATCCAGACAACCCATTCTTTGCTGAACTATTTAATCGAACTGAAACTAACACTAGCAACCGTAATGCTATTCTTGGTGATGCAATGTATAGTATCAAGATTAATGGCAAGCCTTTAAAGTCTCGTAATCAAACTCCACAAGAGGCTGAGTATCAACGTCAACTTCGTGCTGGTTGGGCAGACTACTTTAACTACATTGATTTCTTAAATGCTACTGCAGAAAAAGAAGGCATTGAAGTTGGTTCTAAAGAATATAAATTCCGTTATGGTCCAGCAAAAAAACAAGTTGAAGAATTTGTTGGTTCAAAATATCCACAATGGGCTACTCGTCCAGATAAAGTTACTTTGCATAAAAGTGATGCTTTTGTTGCTATTGCTAATCATTTTATTAATGATAAACAATTTATGAATACTGTTGGAAAAAATAATGATGCAATTCAAGGTCTCCAGCAATATATGAATTGGCGCAACACAATTGTTCGAATGTTCCAAGCAAATGTTGCAGCCACTGGTTATACAACTTTAGATGCTCAGGCTAATGAGCGTTTTGCTTTAATGCGTGATTATGTTGCAAAAATGGCATACACAAAACATAAAGGCTTTAAACAAATGTATGACCGTTATCTTGCAGATGACGAATTGAATTCTATTGACCCTACACTATCACAAGCAGGTAAATAATGCCACCAATCTATCCAGGTACTAAAACGGTTAAAAAGAATGGTACAACTGCTGACCCTAATGTTGACCCTACTGGTGCTAATAATGGGCAAACAGATGCTGTTACCACTGCAGAACAAAACGATGCTTTAAACGCACGTTTTCCTGCGTTTGGTACAAGTAACTCACATAGAAGTAAAGATTCAAATTCTGGAAGCAGTTTCAGCATAACGCCTAAAGAAACCGCTTATTCTCAACTTGACCAGACCATGATTAAATTATTTGGTCGTCGTGCAACTGCAGAAGAAAAATCAACATACTACAAATCTCTTAACATTGCAGAAAAACATTATGCAAGCGTTAGTAGTAGCACAAGTCGTAGTAGGGAAAATAAGGCTGGAGATGCTACTATTTCCACTGGAACTAGTACATCAACCAACTACAATTTTGATAGCAATTCTTTTCTTTTTGAGTTCACTGCAAATCTTGCCAGCAACTATGTCAAAGAAGGTAAACCACTTGGTGGTATTGCTGGTCAAACATATGACAACCTTAAGTCATATGCCACTTCTATGGGTTTGTCTGACGATGATAAGACTATTATTAAAAATACTCTTAAAGTTATGAAGGGCACAACTGACGAAACTGCTTTAAAAACAGAATATCGCAAGCGTGCAATTTCTTTGTATGGTGGTTTGGCTGAAAGTCTTAAGGGTGACCCAACTCTAACTGTTCGTGAAGCAGCAAGTGATTATATTAATATTATGTCAAATATGCTTGACATTAATACTAATAACATTTCACTTCATGACCCAACACTATCTAAGGCTTTAAATGCTAATAAAGATGGTAAACCTTACACGATGAATCTTAACGAGTTTTCTTCATATCTTCGCGATGATTCACGTTTTCAATTTAGTACAACCGCTCATGAAGAAGCACGAACTTTGGCTTCTTCATTTGCTCAAGCCTTTGGATTTGGAGGTTAGAAATGGCAGAAAAAAAACGTGGATACACTAATGCTGACCTTGCTGCAGCGAAAAAAAAGAAAGCAAAAGCAACTGCTGCTGCTCAGAAAAAAACGGCTGCTGCAAATGCGTTAGTTCCAGCACAATCAGTTTTTATAAGTTATTTCTCTGTACTCTTTCCAGATGTCAATAAAGAAAAAGGCTGGTTAGGTAAACTTTATGCTTTAGCAAAACCTTTCTATAAACAAGGTTTTAAAAATGAAGATATTCCTGACCTTCTTTTAACTTCAGATAAAGTACCCGCAGAATATAAGCAACGTTTTGCTGGTATTGAAGAACTTAAAAAGAAAAAGGCTGCTGGTCAAAACATTTCTCACATTCCTAGTGTTGCTGAATATTCTACAATGTCTAATGAGATGGCAAAAAAGTTAAAGCAGTATGGTCTTAATAGTCTTGCTAATGATGAAACTCTTGGTAAGATTATTGGTAATGATGTTGACCAAGTTGAACTTGGTGCTCGTCTAGATGATGCATTTTTTGCTATTGATAATGCTGATAAATTTTTGAAGAAACAACTTGCAGATAGTTTTCCAACTTTAAGTCGTGCAGACCTTGCTAAGGCTCTTTTGACTGGTAGTGCCGGTGCTGTAGAGTTGAAGAAGAAAGTTGATGTTGCTGGCATTAAGGCTTCTGCTGCAGAGTTTGGTTTACAGAATCAAAAATCTGCCGAAGAACTTTACAAGATGGGTGTTACTCGTGCTGATGCACGTAAAGGTTATGCTCAGAGTCAGCAAGAAATTTCTGGTCTACAAGCCGCACAGGAACAATTTGGCAAAACTGCTGACATTGCTGCGGAACTTGAAAACGTTAATGTTACTGGAGGTAATTCTGGTGAAGTTAAACGTCTTCGTTCACAGGCTCGTGGACAGTACCAAGGCACGACTGGTGTTCGTGCAGAATCTTTGACCAAATCTAAAGTCGGTCAAATTTAAGTCTCAGGTAGGATTGACCGCCCCCTACCTTGTATTAGAGCGGTAGCAGAAACCAACTAATCGTCCCCCTGATTAGAGTGCGGTCTGCGTCTCACACAAAATAGAAAGGGGAGAGTTGCGATATGAGCAACAACACACTAGAATGGAATGACGACTTTGAGGATGATTTCTTAGAGGACGATTTCGACGAGCAGCCTACGCCTCGGCGTTCAACAGGTGATGACGTTGTTAAGAAACTGCGTCGTTCGGACCGTGCTAAAGAAAAACTCATCAAGGAGTTGCAATCAGAACTTGGTTCTTTGCGCAAGACCCAACGTGATTATTCTGTCAAGTCCACACTAGAAAGCAAAGGCATCAATCCTAAGATTGCAGCATTTATTCCACAGGACCTGGATGTTAATAGTTCAGATTTTGAGAATTGGCTCAATGAATATGGTGATGTCTTTGGAGTAACACAGTCTGACCAGTCATCTCAACCTGGAATTAACCAGGCTGATTTGGCAACATTGCGTCAGATGGATATTGTTACTGCTGGTGCTTCGTCTCCAGACAGGGAAGAAGATTTAATGCTTCGTCTCAATCAGGCGGAGAGCGCTGATGATATCTTAAATATGATATATGGCGCTTAATCGCAAATCAAACCAACTATTAAGGAATAATTAAATGGCTAACGCTTATGTGTCCGTGGACACAGCATCCCTTGGTGGTACAGCAGGTTCTGCTGGTCTCGTTCAGAAGGCGTATGACCGCCTTGTAGAGTTTGCACTTCGTACTCAGCCACTGATTCGTTCAGTTGCTGACAAGCGTCCTGCAAACCTAACGAACCCAGGTTCTACTGTTAACTTCCAAATTTACAAAGACCTTGCTCGCGTAACTGGTACTCTTCAGGAAACTGTTGACCCAGATGCAGTGGGTATGTCTACTCCAACCAACGTTCCTGTAACGTTGAACGAGTATGGTAACGCAGTTCTAGTAACTCGTGCACTTAACTTGTTCTCGCTTGCAGACGTTGACCCTGCTGTCGCTAATATCATTGCATACAACATGGCTGATTCTATTGACGAATTGGCTCAGTCTGCACTTGATGGTGGAACCAACGTAATTTACGGTGGAACCCAGACTTCACAGGCTGCTATCACAGGTTCAGATATTGTTACTGCTGCTAACATCCGCAAGGCTGTTGCTAAGTTGCGTGCTGCTAATGCTGTTGCTCGTAAGGGCAGCATGTACTGGTGTGGTATCCACCCAGAAGTATCACACGACCTCCGCAAGGAAACTGGTGCTGGTGCATGGCGTACTCCTCATGAGTACCAGACTAACGAAAACATTTGGGCTGGTGAAATTGGTGCATTCGAAGGTGCTTACTTCGTTGAAACCCCACGTCTAAAGGTTACCGGAACTGGTGCAACAATTGGTTCAGCAGTAACTGTTACTGCTGTGACCATTTCAGGTCAGGTTGCAACTGTAACCGCAGCGTCACATGGTTTCTCTGTTGGTGACATTGTTCTTCTTGCAGGAACAAGTGGTGGTAGTGCAACTCTTAATGCTGCACAGGTTATCACCTCCGTTCCTACATCAGGTACATTCACGTTCACCACTGGTGTAACTGGAACAATCACAGTATCTTCAGGTACTGCAACTAAGAAGACCAAGGTCTACCGTACGTTCATCGCTGGTCAGCAGGCTCTTGCCGAGGCTGTTGCCGAAGAACCACACGTAGTTATTGGTCCAGTTGTTGACAAGTTGATGCGTCACCGCCCAATGGGTTGGTACGGTGTACTTGGTTTCTCACGTTTCCGTGAAGAGGCTTTGTACCGTCTTGAGACTGGTTCATCAATCGCTTAATCTCAGTGATTAATCTTATCCCCAGGATTTCGGTCCTGGGGGTAGGGTTAGTTTCTGAAAGGGAATCTAATGTATAAATTTTCAACTCCATATATCGAAGAAGGTCCTGCTGGGACTGGTCGTCTATTTAGTCGATATCGTTTACGTAAAGGTGTTAGTGTATTTAAGTATGCTGGCGAATTTTATGAAATGCGTTATCCAACTAATGATGATATAGCATCTGCTGATGTTTTCTATATGGGTGGACATGACCACATTATTGATGATGATGCTGCGCAAGATTTAATTAATGCTGGTTATGAAGTGACGGCTTTGTAATGAATTTAGAAAATTTTGCATCTGTTGTTGGAATCATCTCAACAACTATAACTGTGGTAGTAATTTTAGGGAAATGGCTGGTGGTGTTACCTTTGAAGAATTTTATTGAGGAACAGACCCACCCTATTCAACCTAATGCTAATGGCGGCAAGTCTCTAGCGGATGTTGCTAGGACAACTATTGAGATTAAAACAGCACTTGAGGGTTTGACCCACATAGTGGATAAAATTGAGGACCGTTTGGATACTCACATTGAGCAACATGTTAAGGGTGAAGCATAGTGGAAACTGGTAGTTACAACATTGTTGCCCGTCAAGGGTCAACCTTTAATTTAAACTTTGTTATTGATACTGATGGAACTGAATGGGTTCTTTCTGGCTATTCTGCTAGAATGCAGGTTAGGAAGTCTGTAGCGTCCACTACAGCCATTTTAAGCCTATCTGATGGCTCTGGTATAACTCTTAATCATACTCCTGGCTCTGTGGCTGTGACGGCTTCTGCAGCCACTATGGCAGCCCTTCCTGCCGGTACTTGGGTTTACGATATTGAACTGACTAGTGGTTCTGGTTTAACCTATGCTGTTCTTGAGGGTAAATTTATTATTAAACCTGAGGTGACTCGATAATGGCTACTAATTTAACTATTGACGAATCGGTAACTACTGTAAACATTAGTGGTGTTACTGAGACTGCTCCAGCATATACTACTATTACTTTATCCAATGACCAAGGTGCACAAGGACCCACTGGTGCAACTGGTCCTACTAGTACAACACCTGGTCCTACTGGTAATGGTATTTCTAGCATAGTCCGTACTTCTGGTACTGGTGCTGCTGGCACTACAGATACTTTTACTATTACTTATACAAATTCTACTACCACTACTTTCCAAGTTTACAATGGTAGTAATGGAAATAATGGTACTGATGGTCGTAGTATAAATAGTATTTCTAAAACTAGTACTGCAGGTTTAGTTGACACCTACACAATTACTTACAGCACTGGTTCACCTAGTACATTTACTGTTACTAATGGCAATACTGGTGCTACTGGTCAGGGTTATGCTGCCCAAGGTACTTGGTCAGGTTCAACTGCTTATGTTCCTTATGATGTTGTTTACTGGGCAGGCAATTCTTGGCGATGCAAAACAGCAAATACTGGAAATAGTCCAGTCGCTGGAACTTATTGGGAACTTTTAACCCTCGGATTTAATGCCCAAGGCACTTACAGTTCAAGCACTACCTATAATCAGGGCGATGTTGTTAGTCATCAGGGCGGAAGTTATTACTGTTACAGCGATGGCACTGTTGGTCGAACACCAACAAATACTACATACTGGGCAGTAATAGCAAATAAAGGTGATACAGGACCAACTGGATTAACTGGTCCAGTCTATCCATCATTTGTATCACAAGGTTATTATCGAACACCACTGCAATATAGTGCTACTGCAACAGCACAAAACATTAATACAATTTTCTTTACACCATTCTATGTAAGTGCTTCAACAACATTTGACCAGATTGGTGTTATTGCATCTACTGTTGCTGCATCCCCAACATGTACAGTTCGTCTTGGTATTTACAATGATAGCAATGGTGTTCCTGGAACTTTGTCTCTTGATGCTGGAACCGCAACCCAAACAACAATTAGTGGTACTCCAACCTCTATTCCAATAACTATTAGTAAAACTTTAACACCTGGATGGTATTGGTTGGCAGCCAAACAAGAAACTGGAAGTGCAGCAAATACTTTTATTTGTACTGCTGCTAGTTCAACTGTTAGTGGCTTGCAAAGAATGGCAACACCACCATTAGCATATGTAGCAAATGCTTTTACTCAAGCAGGATTATCTCCTGGCGCTTTTCCTTCAACTGCTACACCATCACTTAATGGTGGTGCAGTAATGATTACCTGGATAAGGGCACAGTAATGTCCAACTGTCGCACAGGATGCAAAACACAAGACCATGAATCTTACGGTGACTGCCTACAGGCATCAAATATTGCTATTGATAAAACTAGTCTGAAAGTAAAAATGTGACCCACAGCCATATAGCCAAAATAGTCCAATGGGGACTAGACGAAAATATTGACTACAAACCAATCCTATTTGGTTGCACTGACTGTGATGAAACATTTACAGAGTCACCAAGCAATGGCTTGGAAAGCAAACCACATGAACATACAACTTATGTTCATGATTGCTTTACTTGCAAAATTGAAACCCTTCAACTATCTACTGGTGATGCTAATGGCAACATGGTTGCTGGTGGTTGGACTGCAAAGAAATGGGATAGTGAACTTAACTTGTACGAAAGTGCACGCAAGCAGGGAATTCAACCTGATGGTACAAGTCGTAAAAAAGTTCAAGCAGCAATTGATGCTAGCAATGAGGTAGGAGTAGCGTATGGTGCGTAAACCTAAAACTAAAATAGAAAAAGTTATGCATGAGTTCAAAGTGGGCAAATTGCATACGAGTTCCCAAAAGGGACCAGTTGTTAAATCAAGGAAACAAGCAATTGCCATTGCTTTAAATCAAAGCCGAAGGGGTAAATAATAATGGCATACATTATGAATAGCAAGTTGAAGAAGACCGGTGCTGGTCGTCCAGGTTCGCCTAAACCTAAACCACCAATTGGTACAAAACCAAGAGGACCGAAGCCACGCATTATCGCTGCACCACCGCGTCGCAAACCATCAATACGTAGGGGTTACTAATGTTAAAAATGCAAAAATTTAAACCAAAGCCAAAACCAACAAATCCAACTATCCCTAACCGTCATAAAGGTATTGGGCATAATCAACCTTTGCCTAGGGTTAATTCTCCACGCATAAGGAAAAGTCCTGCTGGTGCAGGTAACCTTGCACAGAATCAAATGTTCACTCAAAAGAAGAGTGGCATGGGAAAGAGAAAATACTAATGGCTAAAACAACAGTATGGGAAAAGGCTACCAACGAACGTTACGTATCTAAGGCTGCTGAACGCAAACACGAACGCAGTGAAGGTATGTCTGAACGCCGTAAAGAATATGGTAAGTCATACAAGAAGGGTAAGAAGTAATGGGTTGGAATGATTTAAGTCAATCACAGCAGAGTGCTTTTAAGGCTAAGAACTTTAATAAAAACATTCGTGTTTCTGAGCAGACAATTCAGAAACTACGTGCTGGTAAAACTTTTGAAAACAATATTGCTGCATACAAGAGAACTGGTGGCAACGCTCAAACTCTTGAAGGCATGAACCGTTTCTACGGCAAGGCTCGTGTTAGTGGTGCTCTAGGTAACAGTCTACGCAACACTAGTATAGGTAAAAGCAAGCCACCTACTGCACAGCATGCAACTAATGGTAACACTAAGCCAAAAACTAATCCCACCATTTTGAAAACCCCTAAAGCACCTAAACCTAATGGTCCAGGTTTCAACATTGGACGAAGCACAGGAAACTTTATCAAGAATGAACTTCTTGGTGTTGATGACTTTAGTAAACTTCGTGGTGAAATGAAACAGCACCGCTATGGTGCTATGGCTAAATCTGCTCTTGCAGGTTCTTTGGAACTTGGTACTACTGCTGCCGCTATTTTTGGTTCTGTATTCACTGGTGGTGGAACTCTTGCTGCTGAGGTTGGTGCTAAATCTGCCATGCTTGCTGCACGTCAAGTTGGTAAGGAAGCCTTGAAGACTGGTGTGAGCAAGGCTGTAGGTAAGGCTAGCCTTAAGGGTGCTGCTAAAACTGCTGCTACTGGTTCACTAAAAGGTGGCGCTAAGAATGTTGGCAAGACTGCACTTAAAGTTGTTCGTCCTATTAAGGCAACCAAGACTGCTGTTCGTGGTGCTGTTTCTGTTGTTCGCAAGCAGGCTCTAAAGAACAATACCGGTATGACTGCTTCGCGTGCTATTGTGCGTCAGTCTACTGAGGCTTCTGCTAAGGCAGCCGAGAAGGCTGCTGCTTCTACCGCAGCATCTAAGACTGCCCAGCAGTCTGCTAAGAATGTTGCTAAAAAGTATAGCAGTAAACTAACTCATGCTGGTAAAAGGACTACAGCAGCGGGTAAGGCTGGTGCTATTCGTAGTGCTAATGCTACCGCTAAGAGGGCTATAGCAACTGGTGCTAAAGACCGTGCTGCAGCAATGAGTGCAAAGAATGCTTCTACTGCCGCTAATGCGGTTGTTAAGAAGGCGGTTACTGACCGTGCAAAGAAGGTTGCTGCTGTTAAGGCACGCAACAAGGTAATAAAGAAAGGCATTAGACGTTCGCAGGTTGCGCATGTTGGTGCACACTATGGTACTGAAGGCTGGTACTCTACATCAAACAAGAAGGGTAAGAAATAATAATGGCAACTAAGAATCAAATCGCCAAGGCTGCTATGGAAAAAGCAGGCTGGAAGGCTCGGGGAGCATACCCTAAGCCTCAAGCAGGAACTGGTAAGCCACGTGGTTTTACCAATGCACAGTTAGTTAAGAAGGCTACCGCTAAGGCTGCTGGCAATAAGACTGGTGCTAAGTACAAGCAGATTGCTATGAAGGCTGTCGGTGCTGCTGGTGGAGACCGTTATACGGTTCCTAAGGGTTATGAAGCAATCGCCAAGGCTGCTATCAAACGTGCTAAAGAGAAAAAAGCAGCATACAAAAACTACCGAGGTTAATTATGGCTGGTATTCGTACTCCATATCATCCAGTAGAAATTACTCCTGGAAAAAAACCAAAGAAAATTAAAAACAATACTGCCCGCCTTTATGACATGGAACAACTCGGTCCATATTTTAATGGTGTTGGTGGAAGACTGTTAACTAAAAGAGAACAGACTATACGTAAAGAAGATTTCGGTGTAGCACAATCTAAACGAAATCTTGACGCATGGTATTCTTCTAATGAATACAAAAATAATGTCGGCAAGTATAGTAAAAATACTCGATAGCAAAGGAAAACAATAATGCCAACAAAGAAACCAAAACCTCTTATGACAGCAGCACAGTATGCTCAATTAAGAAAGAGTGGATATCGCGGTGCAGGTGCTGCCCCTTTAACTCGCGCACAAGAACTAAGTAACTTGAAGCAAGTTAATGTTGAGCGTCTTCAGAAATTGAAAGCAGACCATGCTGCTGCACGTGCAAAGATTAATGCTAAGTACGCAAGTCGCAAAAAGGCTTTTAACAAGACAAGACTGCCACGAGGCAAGTAGCAGTTATGATTGATTCTCGTCTAAAACGTGCAGGTGTATCAGGCTATAATAAGCCTAAGCGTACACCTAATCACCCAACTAAGTCACATGTTGTTGTGGCTAAAGTTGGTACACAGATTAAGACGATTCACTTCGGTCAACAAGGTGTGTCTGGCTCCCCCAAGAAAAAGGGGGAGTCAGCAGCCTATGCTGCTCGTAGGCATTCGTTTAAAGCAAGGCATGCAAAGAACATCGCTAAGGGCAAAATGTCTGCAGCGTATTGGGCTGATAAGGTGAAATGGTAATGGCTTCTGGTCTACAATTAAATTTAAATCGTGTTATTGGTCGCACAGGTAATGACCCTTTTCTTGATGCACAGGGTGCAGCAAATGTTTGGGCTAACACTAATGGTCTTGACCTGCTTGGTGCATTGAATGCTAAGGCAGGAACTAATGGTCTTGGTCTTAATGCTGTGTGTGATTTATTATCAAGTGCCAATAATCTTGATGCAGATGGTGCATCAGAGTTTTTCACTGCTTAGGGAATTAAATGGCTGTTGCTAAAAAGAAAGTTTACGGACCCTATAAGGGTAGTAAAGCAAATGGTGGACGTAAGATTTATGTTATTAAAACTGGTCAGAAAGCCACCTCAACTAACGCTGCTCGTTTAGATTATAAGCGTGCTACTGGTAAGTCTTTGTCTAAGAAGACTCATGTTGACCACAAGGACAACAATTACAAAAATGGTAGTGTTCGTAATCTTCGTGCTATGAGTGCGTCTAAGAATATTGGTAAAGGTAACCAGAATAGGAAGAAGAAGTAATGGCTACATTAAGTTCTATGATTGATGAAGTTTCTCGTAAACTTTCTGGTTTCACTTTACATCAAGACCGTCAAACATATTTGACACAGGCAGTAACTGCAACTACTAGTAGCAACCCTACTATTATAAATATTAAGTCTGCTGAAAATATTTCTAATGGTGTTATCCAGATTGATAATGAATTGATTTGGGTTGACAACTTTGACCGGACTAATCATACTTTGGAGATTCCTCCTTATGGTCGTGGCTATAATGGTACACAGGTTTCATCACATAAGGCTGGGGCTAAGGTAATTATTTCCCCAACATTCCCTGCCCTTGATATCAAGAATGCTGTCAATGAAACTATTTATGATGTGTTCCCTGGACTATTTGCTGTAAAGAATTATACTTTTAGTTACAATCCAGCAAAGAGTACTTATGCTCTTCCTGATGATGTTGAAAACATTTTGTCACTTTCGTGGCAGTCAACTGGTCCTAGTCGCGAATGGTACTCTATTCGTAACTGGCGTTTGGATACCACAGCAAATGCTGCAACATTTGATACTAATAAAACTTTGAGTGTTTATGATAACATTCTTCCTGGTCGTACTGTTCAGGTAACTTATGCTTCACAACCACAACCTTTAGATAATTCTTCTGATGAGTTTTCTACTATTAGTGGTTTGAATGATTCTGCTAAGGACGTTATTGTTCTTGGTGCAGCGTATCGTTTGTCTGCTTTTATTGACCCTGGTCGTCTAGTGTTTGGTTCTGCTGAGGCAGACCAAAACTCTCAGATTGCTGGTCGTGCCTATGGTGCAGGTACTGCTGCTTCTAAATATCTTTTGGCTTTATATCAGCAACGTTTACAGCAAGAAGTAAACAAGATGCAAAGTCGCTATCCAATTCGTCTACATTACACGAGGTAATTAATGGGAAATCGTAATTATTCATCAACTGTTACAGAGCGTACACTTGCTGCTGCTATGGATAACAGTCAAGCAACAATGCAACTTAATGTTATTTCTGGTGTACCAACATTCCCATTCACTATGGTCATTGCTCCTGATACTACTGCTGAAGAGATTGTAACTGTTACTGGTATTTCTGGTAGTGGTGGGGATACTTTCACTGTTACTCGTGGACAAGATGGTACTACTGCCGTTGCTCATGGTTTAACAACTGATAGTGTTTCTACTAAAGTTCGTCACATGATTACTGCTCGTGATTTGCAGGAAGCACAAGACCACTTTGATGACACTACTAGTGTTCATGGTATTGCAGATACTTCACTTTTATTAACTACAACCAACACCAAGATTGTTACAAATAAAACTTTTACTTCTGCAGTTCTTGATGCCAACTCTACCATTGGTGGTGTTTCTGGAACCACCCTTGCTGCGAATCAAAGTTCTTGGTCTTCTTGGACTCCGACTTGGAGTGGAACTGGTGTTAATGCTACTGGTGCATCAAGTCCGACATACAAATATTGTGTTATTGGTAAGACTGTTCATTTTAGAATTTATGTAACAAAAGGTACTTCAAATTTTGGTACTGCAGATTTAGCATTCTCAACACCAACAGGATACACTCCAGCAACAACCACTGTTGGAATTGCTATGTTTAATAATGGTTCTTTGCGTTATCCTGGGATTGCGGTTATTAGTTCTTCTGGAACTATAACCCCAATTGTAAATCCTGATGTTGCTGGAACGGCAAACTATGGAAGAAGTCCTACAAATACTACAGTCCCATTTGCTTGGGGAACTAGTGACTCAATGATAATTACAGGAACATACGAGGCTGCCTAATGGTTAATAAAGATATCACAGAAGATATTCCCTATAACTTATCTTACACTGCTGATGTTAAAAAGTGGGAACCAAGTAATGCAGCCTACGATATCTCTATTAATACTACGCCATTCTTTTTAAGAATTGATAACCAAACACCTTATGTTCGTGAAAGTGCTCCTTTTAAGAAGGACCAGTTTGATGCTTCTAATACTCCAGGAGAACAGTCTTTAACTGGTTGGTGGTTGCGTTCTCAAACATCTTGGCATGAGGGTGCTGGTATTAATTACTTTGAACCTGGTGTTGAGCCTACTGCTGGCTTTAGGTTTAAAGATTCTCGTGGTATTGATTGTTGGAACATTGGCGAACTCAGTATGCTTCCACAAGTATACTATGGTTACTCTCCTGGTACAGCAAATTTTCATGGTTGTGAAGCCAATGATGGTTCTAATGATTGCATTGTTCTTGGTAGCAATGATGGTTCTTTGCGTAAGTTAAAAATTGCTGGCGATGACACCAGCATGTCTAATACTGTGTATACTTCTGGTGGTGCTGCTACAACAATAACTGGTCATGGTGGGGCAACTACATACCCAATATTATCTGTTACTACTGATGGTACACATTACTATGCTGTATGCAGTACATGTATCCACAAGGGAACTATTAATACTAATGATGATGTTGTTTTATATCGTCATTCATCATCTGCTGTGTCTTCTGCTTTTATTAAACATACTAAAGGTAATCTTATTTTTAGTTCAACCAATGTTGTCTATTCTTTGCGTACTAAACCTGGAAGTTTAGCCTCTGGTGGTAGTGATACTAATGGTAACCATACTGGTTCTGCAGAATTAACATTAACAAGTAATAATACTATTGGTGGTACTGTTTCTGTTTTGTTTTCTCATTCTAATGAGAATTGGAATTGGGTTGATGCAACTAGTAGTGCAAGTAGTATTTTTATTGCTGGTCGTGCTAATGGTCACAGTGAAATCTATGCTATTGGCTATGATGATGTAGCCAATGTTGCTGATTTTGCTGGTGCACAAATGGCTATAAAACTTCCATTTGGCGAAGTAGTTAATCGCATTGAATATCGTTTAGGCTCACTAATAATCGCTACCTCTAAAGGTATTCGTATTGCTCAACAGAATGTTTATGGTGACCTTATTCTTGGTCCATTAACATTCCGTAGTGAGGTTAACACAGAATGCAATGGCATCACTACTAAAGATAACTATGCCCTTGTTTCTGCACAGGCTACTGGTCCTAATGGGATTAAAAATGCTATTCTTGTTAGAGTTGATTTATCAAATAAGTTTGATGATGGAACATATCCTTGGGCATATGATTTAGAATATCGTTCATCAACAGGAAATTCGACTCTTTCTACTGAAGTATTTAATATTAATAATCAAATAGCAATGGTTCTTGATGAAAATGGTGTTGGTGAAATACAAATAGAACACACCACCAAAAAAGTAACTTCTGGATATATTGACACTGGTATTATCCGTTATGCTACTGTTGAGCCAAAATTCTTTAAGTATATGAAAATTAATGGAAACATTAATGCTAATGATTTTATCAACATTCAATCCTTTAATGAGGCTGGGGTGTTTACTAATATTGATACCATCACTCAAGAGTCAATTAATACTGACGTAGGTTTGACTAGTATTAAAGCACCTCGTGAGGCTGCAGGATTTAGATTTACTTTCACCAACGGCACTCCATACACTACTGTACCAGTAATGACATCGTATCAGTTGAAATCATTACCTGCTTCTAAGCGTCAACGCATCATTCAACTTCCTTTATCTTGTTTCGATATTGAAATGGATAGATACAATTCATCTGCTGGTTATGTAGGCAAAGCCTACGACCATCTAATGGAGTTGGAAGCGATGGAAGAACTTGGTGACATTGTTTCGATTACAGACTATCGTATTGATGAAACATATGATGCCATCATTGAGAGTGTTAGTTTTACTAACGAGTCCTCTCCAGACAAAATCAACAATGGTTTTGGCGGTAATCTTATCGTCACAGTTAGGAAACTATAATGAAAAAGAAATTCTTAAAATGGTTAGCCACTAGTCCTATTGCTACAGCAGTAAAGATTGGTGCTGGTGCTGGACTTGTTTGGCTTCTAGATAATGCTAGTGGCTTGAACCTTGGTCCGGTATTGACCCCATTCATTATTGCTGCAGTTACAGTAGCAATCAACTTTGTTAATCCACAAGACAACCGTTACGGAGTCGGCAATGGCGTATCCAGTTAAAACCCCTAAAGTAACTTGTGAGTATGGCGTTAAAGGTCCACAGTGGCAGTCTGGCTGGCATCAAGGTGTAGACTTTGGGGAAACCCTGGGCACGCCAGTGTATGCTGTTGCTGATGGTATTGTGACTTCTGTTGGTGCACAAGGACCTGCTCTTGGTAAGTTCTCACCAACTATTAAACATAAGTTCCGTTTCAAAACCTATTACTGTACTTATGCACATGTTAAGAAGTCTTATGTTAAGGCTGGAGACATTGTTAAGATGGGTCAGCATATCGCTGATGTAGGTATTGAAGGTAATGCTCATACTGGTTCTCATCTACATTTTGAGGCTCAACCTACGCCATTCTGGCAAGTCGGCAAAGGTGTTAATCCTAAATGGATTTTCAAATATAAAGGCAAGTAAAGAAATTAAAAAACCCCCCTTGGATTTTTCCTTGGGGGGTCTTTTTTTTATTTAATTATACCAATGCCAACGTGGTTCGTTAATCTTCTTCTTGTAGATATCCCACTGGTGCTTATCCTTTTTATTAGGAAATGGTTTCTTTAGACTAGCATCGAACTGGTCAATGGAATCATTGAGTCGTTTCTGTGCCAATGCTTTTGCAGCAGTTAGTTCTACCGTCAAAGTATCAATCTTTTCTAAAAGAAAATCAATAATCTTTTCGTATGTGTCTTCGGTTAATTTACTCATTGCCATCTTTCTCCTTATCTTTTTCTGGTGGGAAACCACCAAGTGTTCTAACCATTTTGTTTAATGCTCGGTTAGCCTGCATCATTGCAGCCCTAGCCGTTGACTTCTCTGGAAGTAACTCTTGATGAAGTGTAACCCCATCAATGTCGTTACCATAGAACTGTTCCACTAGTTCACGGTCTTTAACTTCCAGAGTGTCCAAAGCCTTTTGAATGTCTGCTTTGTAAGCCATCCAATCATTTGACTCTGCTGGTGCTTTAGGTGTTTTACCACCTAAACTTAATGCACTTTCTAAGCGACTCCAGTCGCCAGCAATAATAGAAGGTAGTAGTAGTTTGATGAATTCTTTTTTGTAAAAGAATACATCTTCTGTACTATAACCTTCGATGTTTGCTTTCTCTTTGAAACAATAGTCGTATGCTGCATTTCGTAAAGACCTTGCAACTAGACGGTCACGTTCTTTCATATCAGGGAACTCTTGTTCCCATTCACCAAGTTTACGTGTATGGGTAGCGAACCATAGCCATAGTTCTTGGGCTATGTCTTGTCTGTCCACCATCCCATATTTCCGATGATACTCTTTCGATATCTGATGTACCATTGGTGCATAGTCTTCGACTGTTGACTCACTAAACGTTTCTTCACCACTCATACACTGTTCCTTCAACGACGAATGAACGTCCATTAATGGGTACTGTCACAGGTGTTACATTGCCTCTACGTTGATATAAAATTGTGAACCCTTGCTGCCAATTAGCACCAGTCTGTCCGAGATAGGACGCTTGTGCCAAGTCCATGAGATGTCCCACCTCAACACCGTAGAGTCGGTGCTTAATACTACCACCGAATCCAGTGTGCTCATGTTGTATACCTTGTTTATGCGTGTGTCCGCAGATAACTGAAGACCCAATTTGCTTAGCCAAGGTAAGAGCCGTACCACCAGGTTGTTTGTTGGCACGACCTTCATCGCCATGAGCGAGTACCCACCCAGGGGTGAAGGCATAGAACTTATCGTGATATGTAATCTCGTTTTCAGCATACCGAAGCAGTTTGCTATACTCAAGGTCCCGTAAAGATGCGAGCGCGGGCGCATATCTTGAGACGTAGTTTTGGATTCTATCGCCATGGTTACTCCTAATAGTGTGGAATGGTTTATCACCGAGGGCTTCTTTGAAGCCAACCATGATTTTAGTTGTCTTGTCCAGACCTTTCTGGAGAGTCCCTTCGAACTCCCCAGCCAAGCCTTTGTTCCAACGTGATGGTTCTGGACTGTCAGCCTCATCACCTACACAGAATAACTCATCTGGTTGATACTCTGCTACAAAGTTCATAACAGCCTTGACAGCACGAGGGTCATGGTAGGGGATTTGCATATCTGGTATTACCACTATGCTTTTCATCTAGTCACCTGAGTCCCATTTGCCTTGCAACACTAGCATGCCAATTAGTCCATAGTTGGCAATGTCTAGGAATGTATCATAGAGTGATTCATTCTTTGGGTCATTACCTGTCTTGGTCAGATTAGATAGTCGTGCAACCTTGTCATGCAAGCGTACCACTAGACCGTTGACTGCACCACCAGGCGCATCAGCAATGTTAGAAGGACCATAGTCTTCGTGCTTTCTGAGAAGCACATCAACTGCTTCATCTGCCACATCATTGACGTTCCAGTAGAATGAGTCTACACTTTTGGTACTAGTACTGTTAACAGCAAGTTTTGCTGTTGGTCTGTCGTCACAGCAATCACATTCATCCCCAGATTGCTTATCAACCTTACTGCTATTTCCAGTGTCTCCTTGTTTTCCATTTGTCGCCTTTGTACCGCTTGCCTTGAACCATAAGGGTTCATCAATTTCTAGCCACAGTTTCTTATCTGTAACCTTTTCACCATTACTACCGTACTCTTCAAAGAACTCGTCCCAAAAAAGGTTTTTAATGTTTGACACTTTATGCTACTTTCTGCAGAAAATATTCTGCACCGTTAATTAAATAGGTTGAGTTAACATCATGTCCTTCGGACATGTTGATTACTGTTACTCCGCTGACTTCTTGGGAGACTTTTTTGGCGAAGTCTTGACCTGGCTGGTCACCGTCGGCGAAGATAAAGACTTTTTCAAAATCTTGAAGTAAACGGCTGTAATGCCTTTTCCAATTGTTCGCACCAGGTACGCCAATCGCTGGGATACCGCATTTATAGTTGAGTGTAATTGCATCTATTTCTCCTTCTGTTACTGCTATATAGTTTTCTGCTGTTAACAATGCGTTCACATTGTATAACCTTGTCTGAGTACCTGGCATTCCCATGTACTTAGGTTCTTGTGGTCCAACGGAACGGAATCGAATATCTACCACACCTGATGGTGTGATGTAAGGTATCGATAACCTTCCAGTGAACTGTTCATGTCCCGGTAGAGGTTCTGCGACGTAACCGAGGCGGACTGTATCCGCGTCTGTTAGAGATAATCCCCGACTGGCTAGATACTCTTCTGCTAGACCGATTGACTGCTGGTAGTGCCCTACCGCTTTCTCTAACGATTCTCTCTGCGATGATGTAAGCCTCACGATATTCTACTCCTTCCTGTTCCATTATTATTTTGTAGGTGTCACCTTTAGTGCCGCAACCAAAACAGTTGAATGCTTGGTATTCCAGATTCACAGTCGCCGAGGCATGGGTATCGTCGTGAAATGGGCAACGTATTTTGTACCACCCGATTCTTTCTGAACCAACGTCTCCGCCGTAGTTTTCTATGATTGCAACAATACTGTGCTTTTCGCTCATCTATCACTCCTTAATAACCTGCCTGTTCAATTAGAGTGAACCATAATGCTACAGGAAATGTAGCGTACCATTCCCCAACATTTGTTGTTCCTTTTTTCTTGTGTATCACTACACCTGTTTCTGCTTTATCGTTCTGTATTTCTACTTCTAGTTCTTTGAGCCATTTGGACAACTCCATACGTTCACAGTTCTTTACCTCAATAACCACATTGCCCATGCCAGCAATGTCGCCCCTGTCAGCAGAACCGTTGAGGCTTCTACGTTCAACGTGTTTCCTACCTTTCGATTGTAGCCAGTTGACTACTGCTGTTTCTGCAGCAGTGCCTTTCTGTTTTGCTTTACTCATTTATATCCTCAAGTTCTCGTATAACTATTTGCTTTGGTAAAAAATTCCAGCAATAGTAACTACTAGAAAAAGTAATTTTATTATTAGCCCTTCCGTCTGGGCTATTGAACTTCATACGCTTATCAAACATAAGAAGTTGCAATTCTTTTTCCTTAAATAGTTTCTTTGGTGCTGAATCATTTAGCCAAGTGTTAGACATAATCAAAGCAAATGGTTTATTGAAAGATAATGCTCGTTCAAAGTATGCCCTTTTATTGGTAAACGGTGGATTAGATACTATCATATCCCATTCGAATTCAGGTTCAAAGTTAAGGAAATCTTGACCAATAGAAATGTGGCTATAGATTACCTTGTTTGTTTTTGAAATCTGTTTTACGAATTCACTTTCTTCGGTATCAAAAGGACACCAGACAATTTTATCTTTAGGAATAAATTCTAGAATTGGCTTTACACCATTTGCTGGTGTATAGCATTCATCATTATTTCCCTTTGGATAAAGAATGTCTTTACTTTTACTCATCTGCTTCCAACTTTTCTTTAAGAACTTTGGTAACTTTAATCATGTCTTCCGTCTGATTACACATTACCAAATACCTTCTTCCAGAAGGATTACAACAAGTACGCCAAGGCATAGGATGATTGTAAATATTCCCACTATTAGCGTACCTCCTCAAGGTCAGCAAGATACATGTACTCTGGGTTAAAGTTCAGCCACACTGGTGAGTTACCACCAGGGTCAGCCTTACCATAACGGTTCTTTACAGAAGCAACACCCATCAGTCCGGTCTGTTGACCGACAGTCAAGATTAGTGCTGGCAACTGGTTCACCATACCCTGTACAGCGGCACGAGGTGGACAAGGGTCAGAGTTGTAAGACTCCTTAGTGTGATGTAGTACGAGTACTGCAGCGTTCGTGTCACGAGCCAAGAACTTTAGTTCCTTCATCGCTCCACGCATACCACTGAACTCTTCTCCACCATCCATAGCCACGTCCATAAGGTTGTCTACCACGATTAGTTCTGGTGGACGACCAAGCATTTCCTCTATAGCAGTCACTTCATCATCCAAGTCACCTAAGTTGGGTGAGGAGTCGAAAGACCAATAGATGTGATTTGCTAGGGCTAACTTTTGTTTAGCCCCTTCTGGGTCGTTGGCTATAATCTTTTCTGCTTCTGACTGTGACTCACCTGTTAGCATTGAGTAGAGTCGCATTGCCATTGTGTGTGCATTAGTATCTGCGGACAGATACAGAGTGGGTACACGCATTCGTAGAGCCATTGCTAATGCCAGTGTGGACTTGCCCGCTCCTGGCTCTCCAGCAATCATGGAGAGTTCGGAACGACGCAAGGTCACTTGGTTATTCTCAAAGGTACGAAAAACACTTGGCAACGGTTCTCCACCGATTTCAGGTCTACCTACGGACCTAGTTAGTGTTTTCATTTATCCCCTTAGATAGAATTCCATTCGGCATCTTTACGAGTCAACCAGATAGGTTGGCATTGGTCTGCTGTACCCTTAGGGGTTGGACAGAACAAGCCTTTCCATTCACCCTTTTGACCTGTACCCTTACGCCCTGTCATTGGACCGTGGTTACACATTCGTGCACCAACAGAGACAGAATTAGTTTGTGGCGGAGGCACTGGTGCGAAGCCAGCAGTTGGTGTTTCACTGATTACTGTGCCACCTAGACTATCCTGAATGATAGCGATTGGGTCTGGTGTTGTTGTCTTGATACCAGTGATGATTTCTTCTAGCCCAGCAACAGAGCCAGCCAAATCAAGTGCGATAACACTTGCAATGTTGGCATCTAGTTCCTCGGCTGTGTCTGCCCTGACAGTGAAGATTGTTCCAAGTTTGGTCTTCACATTGATTACATATGTTTTTTCTGACATTAGTCCTCCTTCTTGAACCACTTGCATTTATCTGTTAGGTCACAAATCTTACAGTTATTTAGATTGGGTAAGAAGATGTGAGCCTTTCTGGCTCGGTCAAATTCTGATACCATTTCTTCTATTCGTTCTAGGCTATAGAAATCTAGGTTGACTAGCGGTGATGTTGCACCACTGCGAGCCATCCAGTAAGTCCCATACTGGGGACGGACACCTAGTTCTTTCTCTATCCCAGCAGCATAGAATGCTAACTGTAAGTCTGATGATGGGGTTCGTTGTCCTGTCTTCAAGTCTAGGATAACTAACTCACCCTCTGGGGTAACCATTACTCGGTCAATGTGCATCTGAACTGTGACCCCACCAAGAGTGGGCTTGAGTCCTAGTTCGATTGCTGGCTTACCGGTATCTGTGTCTACCCAAATGTCCCAGCCATGTGACCCTGTACGCCACTCCACCCACTTCTGTAGCATGTCGCGACCTGCGGTGTCCCACCAATCACCATTCTCTTTATCTGGGTTAGCCTTAGAGGCTCTACCCCCTGCCCTCCAGAGTGCCTCTTCCTGCCCCGTAGAAGCACGCTGACGGCTTTTCTCTGCTTCCCATGCATCTTTCCACACACCATCTAGGAAATCTGGGGATAATGAAGTTTTACTCATTTGCCACTCTCCTCAAAGTATGCTTGGTCAAAGACCTCTGATGCTGTATGAACAGCCGACCCACCAGCCAACCACCAAGAAGCAGACCCAGACTCCTGCACTACCCTAGACAGGTAGTACTTGAAGCCACAGTCAAGCCAAGTCGTGAACGCTGAATAACTAACATGTTCGGGTAACTCAAACCCATCAATAACTATCGACATATATCCTCCTCCGAATACTCTACCACATAAACCCAAGAAACACCGTAGACCTTAGGGTAACGGCGTGTCGCAGACACATGTGGCTATAATTAAATTACTTAGTAATTAGTTAATAGTTAGCCCCCTTAGGGGCTAACATACTAACTACAATGGTATACTATAGTATACCCTATCTGGTATCAAAAAGAGTCGGCTCATCCGACTCAAACATTTTAGAAGGAGCATGAACCTTAAGCAACATACACTTGTCACTGCTATCAATCCTTCTAATACTACCAGCCTCAGCATCTTTCAATGCTAAGTTCTCGGACTCATAAGGTCCATAAATAAAATTGACGCCAGCATGACGGACAGCAAGAACATACAACTCCCTGTCCCTACGCATGCTATCAATCATCTTCCAGATTTCGGTAGCGAGGCTATCCACATCATTATGCTCACGACTAAGACATTCAACTAGAGCCTCCAACTCCTTCTTCCGTGTCCTCATCCCACTCCTCCTTAACTAGGTTCTTGTAGATACCCATAACGAACTCGCTGTCATACTCCTCACTCCTGCCATACTTCCAAAGGTTAGATGGTGAAATCCACTCACCACTAACATCATCATAAGCAACACCACCTAACCTGAAGGCAGACTGATGGTCAATAGAATACCTAATGACCCCATCTTTATCTACTTCACCAACAACAACAGCATAATGTTTAATCATAATCTACTCCTAACTCAGCGAACAAATCGCTGTTAACCTCATCAGAGATGTCAATTTCAGCCACCTCACCGAACAATTCCTTAATCCTATCTAAGGCTTCTATCTTACTATCAGCCTCAACTCGTAAAGTTAATGATACACTGTATACATCCAACCTATACCTCCTTGTTCCATTCGGCTAACACATCATCAGCCTTATCTGCTTGTAGAGCCAACCATTCATAATAGCATGTCACTACTACAAAACGCTTGACGCTTTCATTCGCCACGCCGTTCCACCAATCAATAGCATCTTTGATAAAGTTTGGTGACATAGATTGTATCTCCTTGATACGCTCATAGTCGTCCTCATTCCAGTCCATCGGCATCCTCCTCTACATTTAGTGAAGCAAAAATCTTAGCCAACGCACGAGCATCAGCATCAGAGAACTGATAGAACTTACTATCACTCAACTTGATACCCAACTTTTTGCGTAGGCGTTTACGGTCACCAGGATTAGTACCACCCCAGAAACCAAACTCCTCATTGAGTAGGGCATGACCGAAACACCTTGCAACGAAAGGACAATCGTGACACACATTAATTAGTGTGGCATCTAACCTAGAGTAAGTAGGGTACGGCAAGCGTATCTGACGCATGGTAGAAGGACGCTCACCACCCTCTACATACCATGGCTCACTAGTTTCATCAGCCTCATAATAGAAAGCCTCAAGACCTACCTGAGCACAGGTCTGTGTACCGTCATAGTCTGGCAAACCAACAACATCCTCAAGGTCAATCGTGACCCAGTGATAGATAGGATGCTGTACAACCCTACTCATTGCTATCCTTTAGTATAGTGATTGTTGGATTCCAAGCACGCAAATCAGTATAGTGTACCTGTCCTGATTTTTCGCGACGCTCAAAGTTAGGTAAGTCTTCTTCAAAAATCTCACCATCAAACAATTGTTCGTATAACTTTCTTGCTTCATCCAAGTTCTCGGCATCAAACAAAATGTTACCGTGACTTTCTTCTATGTAATAGATACGGAACTTAGCCATTACTACCACCTCCATAGTTCTCATCAGCAGCACGCTGCTCTAACTGTATCTCTGCCAAACTTTCGGCATCACCCTCACGGATGTCCGGTCCATCATCAATCTCCCCCACCTCATCTGGTGCAGTGCCATAGATGATGTCACCATTCTCATCAAGGAACATAATCGCATCAAGTGATTGCGGTATGTCCACGCCAAGCAAACTCTTAACCACACCAATTAACTGTGGCAAAGTAGGCTCAACCTCCTTAAAGAACTGTTGCTTAACCTGTGCCACATCATAGTTAATGACGAGCATTGTTACTACTTTCTCTGGTAATTTGTTAGTCATGTTTCCTCCTAGTTGGGTGGTAGTTGGTCGAATGCTTTACTGCATTCTTCTTCTAGACTTCGTGTTATTCTGTGCAGTATCGAAGCGTTAACAGAGAATGCAATCTTGCCATCGATAACTACATTAGCATTGTATCCTGACATTCTGTTAATGTAAGAAACACTACTGTTCCATGAGTCACGCTCAGGAACGATACGCTCGCTCTCGTTCTCGATAGCCGAAAGCACAACACGAACATCATGCTTGCGAGCCTTCGATAACTTTAGGAACTTATACTCGGTCAAAAATAATCTAGCCATGTTATTCTCCTTATCTGTTAGGGTATACTATAGTATACTTTATTGTAGGTATTCGTTGATGTTAGCAGGAAGGTTCTTGCGTGCAACCTCTGGAGTGTAGCACATGCAATCAGTGAAGTGTTCTACACAGTCAAGACAAGTGTTGCACACATCACAGATACCAGCAGTCAAGTCGTCAATCGTCAAGTTCTTTAGACATGTAAGACAATGTATTTCTTCTGAAACATCTGACAGTTTAACATACTCATCATTAGGGTCATTCCACCAGTTACCATTACCGACAGTAGTACCAGACCATGCTTGCTCGTCCCATGCATTAGGCACATAGCCACTAGCAGTGTAGCCCTTGTATGGCGTATAAGAATACTTGTAAGTGGAGTTAGACCACCAGATGTCGCCATCCCAATCACCCATGTGTTCATTGAGAATGTACACAGAGTCACGCAACTCTGGTGCATTAGTAAGGATAGCAACCTTACTAGCACCAATGAAGTTCTCAAGGTTTTGGAAACCAGACTTGGTATCTAACTGCTCAAGACCAACAGAACCAAGAATGTCCTCAGCAAAGATACGAGTATCAGACCTATCGTCACCCTTGCGTGGCGTGATAGGCATGATGCCATTGTGGGCTAGCACAGTATCGTAACGACCATCAACGCGGAACGGATGATTGTTCTCAAGCGTAGTAGTGCCATGCGTAGTGTAGCGTGCATGGAACATACCGACAGGGTTCTTGCTCTTAGACATCTCATCTAAGAAACGCTCAATCAAACGCTCGTGCTTCATGCTACGACCAGTGACGATACGGTCACCATGATTGACAGCGAAACCAAAACCGTCAGGGTTGTTCTCGCTAGCATTGAATAAGAAATCGCGATTAGGCATCTCGCCTAAAGTAACCATTAGTAGACACATGTTATTCTCCAATCTGTCCAGTAGTCTGGAACTCTGTTATGTATTCATTTAGTGTTGTGTATGTATCGCTATGAGTGGATACCCATTTAGCGAATTGTTCCCAATCGAAAGACTTACCAGTAATGACATCTTTAGGAGTCATGAACTCTGTGTATTTTACACAAGCATCCACTAACTCCATAGACATCATCAGTCTACGGCGATTGAGAGAACCGTTAAAGATACGCACCTCTAGGGTCGGTGTGTTCTGCACATTAACGGCAGAGTACCTATCGGTACTGTATTGACGGCGTATACGCCGACCAATGTTCTTGAGATTACCCCTATCGAAGGATGCCCAACGAGAACCACTACGACCAGCAAGTGCCTCAAAGAAGGTCTGATTGCGAGTAATAAGGTTGATGAAGTAGCCCTGATGTGACTCGCTACGGAAACCGTCACGCGACACATGAATGTGCAGACCGGTAGTATCTGGACTCCACGACTCAAACCCACTACTCTCCAAGTCCTCAAGGACACTAAACGGGAAGTGTTCCTTGACCCAACTAAGGGTCATGGGGTGAGTGACAATCTCGAAACCATGGTTGATAGAGCCATCACTCTTGAGATAGAACAGTTCATCATGACTATTGAATAAGTCACAGCCTGTCTTGATACTGCCAGAGATGCACTCAACCTCAATCTCCAGACCGAGATAAGCAATCTGGCGATAGTGACGAGCAATGAACCTGCTATCCTTTAGTATAACGGGAGCATTATTGAACTCGTCAAGCGTGTGATAGAAGATAGGGGTAGGGCGATAGTCATAGTTCATGATGCGGTGGTCGGTACAGTTATGGTAATCATCATCTTCACGAGAATAATGGTCACAACTATCACACCATTCGTAATACATGTCTATGCAAGAAGAGCAAACTAGACGGTCATGACGGTCACGAGAACAATCATCACGGTCAGACCAATCATCACACTCATAACACATCACGAAATAGTCACGAGTACAACGATTACAATGCATACCATTGCCATTATCAGCATGACCATAGCCACTGTTTATGTTAAAGTTACCTTCACAGTGTGGACACACACCATGACAACTACTGCAAACTCTGCCAGAGTTACCAGTGTAACCAAGTTCATCGTCACCAACATGTTCGTTGTGACAACCTACACAGCCCCAACTATCTGGAACTGCTTCTTCATTGTTAATGTCGGGCATCTAAACCTCCTAAAGGTTTTGTAACTATACTAAAGTATAGTGCTTGTGGATTTTTATTCAGTTGTAATGCAGAAGACATACCTGTCGTCTGCAACTCTAGTTTAGCACACTTAGATAAGTTGCTCAACTTAGAAAACATTTAACTCAATGATAGAATGAAGATAGAAACTATCCATCTCGTTAAGTTCTTTAGCATAGGCAGATGCTTTTTCCTGCGTAGTGAAAATAGCAGAACCAAGTTTCCAATCCCATAGCGTGGAAGGGATAGGTAGACTCGCATCAGTAAAGATGATAGCCCATACAGTGAATTGTGACTTCATAATCATGCTCCTTTGGTTAGTGTGAAATTTGGATTGCGTTGTTGGAACTCCCACTTTAATTCGTCATAGATAGGATTATCCATACCGGTATCGTGGAAATTAGGGACAGCATTACCCCTAAAAACCCTTGCTATTGCTGAAAAAATTTGCTTCATAGTAGTTCTCCAATCTTAACGATAATAATAGCCAATAGATGTAGACCTAGTAACGCCCCTACCCCTAACGATAGGGACGCTACTATTAGACCACGGTTAGTGAGTTTCATTAGTTTCCTCCTGAGTTAATGTATGCAATTTGCAAAGCAAACATGCCAAAGAACCAAACCGTTATAGCACCCAATAAGAGTGCAAACTTGATGTCATCTTTATTCATTATCATCACCACCTTCAACATCAGTGCTATCCTTTAGTATAGCGTCAACATGGATACGAACATTACGCTTTTGTGATGCACGCTTATCGCGAGAGCGTACACTCTCACGCTTAACAATGTAAGTAGGCGTATCCGCATACTTACTCCAAACATTAGTTGATTTGCTCATTACTTATCTCCTTCTTTAATGATTGACCAAATTGTAGCATGAAGCGAAGTACAAAAATACAACGCACCACTAGGTGATTGCTCAGTAAGCAACTCAAACTCATTAGACATGCTGAGTTCAGTATCACACTCATCATAACTGCATACAGGTTTAGACATTGCCGTTATCCTTTAGTATAGCCTGAACGGTTAAGCGTTCCTTGATTTCATCACGCCAAGCAGTAATAGTTTCATCATCTGGCATCTCGCCAAACTCTTCCACAATACCATCAACCTTGATGCCAACCAAATAATCAAGACGCTTGTCTAAATCGTAAGATACGGACAATTTGCCAAACTCCTGACGGAATTCGCCACGCTTGGCTAAAGATTTATACGGAGTAGAAACTTGCACTACCCAAAAAGCATTATCTGCCATGATTACAGCCCCAATCCTTTTAAGTCGGAAACGAATTGGTTATAGTGCTGAATACAGCCCTTGCTTATTCCTGCCAAAACAATTTCGTAGAATGGCATCTTAAACCACGCTTCTGTATGTTCTGCTAAAAGCAAAAACAGTTCTTGGTTTAACTCATGTTGAGAGATTAAACCTTTCGTATAATTCTCAACTATCTTTGCAGATAGTTCACTTAATGACTTACTCATTTCTTAACCTTTCCGACTATACTAAAGTATAGCCTAAGCAACGAACCGACTAGCAGACTATCTGAAATGTCCCCCATTGCCTACGGCAATTCTACCACAGATACAGAAGTTACTCTACTTAGAAAACCCTTGCAAATAAAGGGCATTTAACGCATTTAGGTACAGACAGGCACAGATAGATACAAAACAATTTACGCTATACTTTAGTATAGCAACATGCAATGACAGATAGATACAGATACACACAGAAACATTTACGAACAGATACAGAAAAAGTTTGTGGCGGGTGGGGGGTGGGGTTTGTGGCGGAACGCCCACCGCGTAGGTGCTGGCACTATACTTTAGTATAGGGCAAAAAAAAACCCCCGATTTCTCGGGGGTTCTAAAACTCTAGCGTGTGATGTGTCGGGTAACTTAGATTAGTCTAAGTCTGTGGTGTTGTCGGACATTTCTCGGACAGTTTCTAATGCATTCTCCAACATGCCCTCCAGTTCGCTTGGGTGCATCTTGCCATCTTCCACGTAACCGAGCATTTTGTCTAATTGCTCTTTTGCTAGTTCCCATTTCTGACGAGGTGTACCTTTACCGCCAGATGTTTTCTTCGTAGGTGCTACTAGAGCATTTAGAGCGGTGACTTTTTCTGCACTTTTCAGATTTGGATTTTCTGTAATCTTCTTAAGTGCGGTAATCGTTAAACCGCTTTTTTTGGTATTGCGAAGAGCATCTTGTAATGTGCTGTAATCGTAGGTGCTGTCTAGTTTCGTGACTTTAGCCACGATTACATCACGCCCAACCTGACTATCGCCAACCTTAATTCCAAATTCGGCAAATAGTGCGGATATTGTTTTGTTGTCGTAAGTTGCGGACAATTTACGAGCAACGTCTGCTCTACGCTTTTCTGCGTTAGCCAAAACCGTATCAACACTCTTAGTAATTTCGGTTAAGTCAATTCGGGCATCTTCTAACGAGTAGTGCTTTTTTATTGTTTTATTTGTCATTTTCTTTTTCTCATTTCTATGAATAGTTTTTTAAGTGTTGTGAAAATGACACATCACACGCTATGGAGTTTTTAATTTACAGTAGAGCCGAGTCGGGGTTCGCGTGTCCGTCTGCCGATTTCGTCCTACGGACAGTTTACACCATAGAGAAAAGTTTCTCTACTTATGCGACACGCTAACTATAGCAAGGGTAATTTACCTAGTGCCTAAAGGTTTCCCCGTCGTACTAAAGTATAGCGACAGTTTAAGTTTCAATTACTTTATTCGGTTAGATGTCCCGTTGCTTATTCACACTAAGTGCTAATTCGCAACACGCATACACACGCCCAACAATTCCAACCGCGTTGCTATTTTGTAACGCATCAACACTCGCAAAATAATTTTCATCACTAGCAACCTTGTTGCGATTTTGTAACGCTTGATTGCTCACTAAACAATTTTCACTAATTGCTAGCGTGTTGCTAATTTGTAACGCGTAACCAATACGCTTAACAATTTTTAGTCTGTTGCTAATCGGTAACCGTTACTAATGCAATTCGTAACGAAACTATTTTTTAGTCTGCACCATTAGTCCGGTGCAATAACGCAACACAACAACACGCGACTAACTCGCGCGGCTAAGTT